>Ga0207997_1001420_pt1 | contig 12384 bp, 13 predicted proteins | sample AntAceMetag02UKN_FD_184777 | JGI IMG/M metagenome (GOLD analysis project Ga0207997, IMG submission 184777) | Saline lake microbial communities from Ace Lake, Antarctica - Antarctic Ace Lake Metagenome 02UKN (SPAdes) (version 2) | ecosystem: Environmental > Aquatic > Non-marine Saline and...
ACAGGGTATGGCACAGTAGTAAATTAACTTTTATTGCGCTTGAGAGTAGTGTTGAATGGTTTGATATGTATTATTTATTGGCTCACGGGGACAACGGACGTTATGAACTTGCAGGGATTTAGCCTTGTATGTAATGTACAGGTATATACGCTGTTGGCGACATTTGAAACATAAAATTTAATAATATAAACACATTTGATATGAAAAAGAAAGTTGATGTTGATTACAAAACTAAGCCAATGGCGTATGATACGTTGTTAGGCGCTGTGCTTTTAAATGGATTGATAGTAGTGCATGAGCGAACTGCAAAGGTTATAAAAAAATGGAGTGGCGTATGTTGGAGACTAAAGTTTACAGATAATGGCGAAATTATAAATGTATTTTACCCCCTCAGCGAAGATTGGCATTGTGCCTAACAACCTAATAAACACCAGTACATTTATAAACGGTTATAACATTAACACTAAACACTATAATCGTTTGAACTAAAATAACTTGAAAAACGTTTTTAAAAATGGACAATTCTAAAATATTATTTCAGTACTATAACGCTAATATCAAATCTTCTAAAGCTATTGGATTTGTTTCACTACATAAATTTATCGAAATACATAAAAATCCAAATGAGCATACTAAAACTATATTTCAATCAATTAAAGAAGCAGCTAAAACAAATAATCTTAAACTGAAAAACCAGTTGAAACAAGATCATTTATTCTACTTTACACCATGCGTTAATGTAAAAGATTATCGAAAATATGATAATATTACTACCTTTACCGGATTAGCTGTTCTAGATTTTGATAAAATCGATAACGCAACAGAGTTTAAATACTTTTTGTTTAATGAGTATCAGCATATTATCGCTTGTTGGATTTCACCTTCTAAAAAAGGAGTGAAAGCACTTATTAAAATCCCCATAGTTGAAACTATTGCGAAATTTAAAAGCTACTATTATGGAATTTCTGATGAAATGGATATTTATGACGGATTTGATCCATCCGGACAAAACGCAGTATTACCATTGTTCCAATCTTATGATCCTGGTATTCTGCTAAGATTTAATACTAGATGCTGGAGGAAAACAGCAGAAAGAAAAAATAGCTTTAATTATCAAACTGAAAATGTAAACTATTCATATGGAAATAATAAAGAATCAACAATATTGAAAATAATTAATACAGGGCTTAATAACATAAACGATAATGGACACCCTCAACTTAGAAGCCTTTGTATCTGTATCGGTGGTTATATCGCAGCAAATTATATTGATAGAAATGTAGCAGCAAACTTTATAACTAATGCAATAAAATCACATAATTATCTTAACAAAGATGTGAATAATTATATCAAAACTGTAAACTGGTCCTTAAATCAAGGCGCCAAAAAACCTTTGAAACTTAACTATTAAAAAATGGACAAAAATAACTTTACTAAAAAAGATAGAAAATATATTAGAGTTGGTACTGACTATTTTAAAATAATTGAAAAACCTGATAGATTTGATATAATCAGAACTGAATTGAAAAAATGGTCTAAAGAAACTATTAAAGATGACCACCCTAATAAATATTTCCTCGATAGCATACCCAAATATGATGACTTTATTATTACTCCAAATAATAATGGAGTTTCTAAAGTTATTAATAATTGCTATAATATGTATTCTAACTTTCCCCATACTCCAAAAAAAGGTAAATGGAAATGGACAGAAATATTACTAAAACATATTTTTGGTAACCAATACGAGCAGGGTTTAATATACCTGCAAGTTCTTTACTTATTCCCAAAACAGCCATTACCAATACTAGTTTTGGTATCAGAGGAAAGGCAAACTGGAAAATCTACATTTCTGGACTGGCTTAATATGGTCTTTGGCGCAAATATGACTATGATAGAACCTGATGTAATAGGCTCAACTTTTAACGGTGAATATGCAACCTCAAACATAATTGGTATTGATGAAACGATATTAGATAAACAGATTGCAGTTGAAAAAATAAAGTCGCTGGCCACAAAGAAATTTATATCTGTAAATATTAAACAGGTCGCTCATTTTAAACTACCATTCTTTGGAAAAATAATAATGGCTTCAAACAATGAAGATAAGTTTATGAAAATTGATGATAAAGAAATTCGCTTCTGGGTGCGTAAAATACCATTACCGAAAACAGAAAACCATAATATCCTAAATGATATGGTTTCAGAAATACCGGCTTTTCTATTCATGCTTAAAAATTTGCCGGAAATAGACTTTTCTAAATCAAGAATGGTGCTAACTAAAGCGCAAATTGAAAATGAATACCTGCAAGCAGTAGTTGAACAATCCCGGTCTGGTCTGTATAAGGAAATTTGCGAACTGTTCCAATTCTATTTTGAAAATGGCTGCAACAAAGAATGTGATGCAACACCAAAAGATATTAAAGATAAATTCTTTGCTAATGATAAATCAATATCAATAAACTATATTAGAAAAGTGCTGAAATCAGAGTTTAAATTTGAAAATACCAAAACAGCAGCACGCTATTCACCTTTTAATAGCTTTGATAATATAGTAGGAAAACCATTCACCTTTAAAGCAGTTGATTTTACCGATAAAATAATTACTGATGATAATAAACCGCCATTTTAAAATTGTAACAAAAAGTGTAACAAATATGCGTTTTTATAAATAGCTAGGTAATCTATGAGATATTATAGAAATATACAGTTACATTGTTACACTATACTATATATAATATTATTTTATATATATATAAGTAGTATTCAGTATTTTATGCCCGTCATTATTTGTAACAAAAATGTAACTAATGTGTAACAAATGTGTAACAAACTTTTAGATGAATAACTTTAAACAAATACCAAACAAAACTTATCAGGCTGCAATTATCTGGCTTCTAGTTGATATGCCTTTAAATATTACCTTTAACCTTAACGATACACAACAACAAATAATAATAGAAATATTCACAATTTCTGGAATAAAATTGGCAATAAAACCCGAAATATGGGCTGATTATTGGTACTTTGTTACAGATGATTGGAAAAAAGTTACAAAAATGGAAAACAAATTTTTCGATTATAGGAAATTAGAGAATCAAAAAGCTGATATACAAAACGACCCCCTTAAGGATATAGACACTAATAAGACAAGACTATTGGAACTCGACCTCAAATAGCACCGCGAAAAATAATAAAAAAAATAAATAAAAAAAATAAAAAAAACTACATTTGGAAAATAAAAAAGCCATATGACACGACATAATACAAGGAAATTATCAAAAATATGCAGTGAGGAATGTTATAATTGGCTACAAAACTGGATAAAAAACTTATTTCCACTTAATAAATATCCGCTCAAACCAGAGGATTTCTTTTATAAAAACAAATCACATAGACAATATTTAAGTAAATTTATTGAGCAAGTTATTATTAAAATATTAAAACATGACGGCAACGACCCTATTAATGCACCTGACACAGGGAAATACAGAGATAATTCTAAAATAGTTGAAGATATAGTAGGATTTAAAAGAACAATAGGCACCGGTAACTGGACAAAAGCTGCAAATGTAAGACCAGGCAGAGCAGATATAAAATGTTTCTTTAAAGGAAATATGTACAATATGGAAGTTAAGGTTGGGAAAGATAGAATGAGTGATGACCAAAAATTAGAACAAACACGCGCCAAAAAAAATAAAGAAATTTATGTAATAATAAAAACTGTAGATGATTTTATAAATTTATATGAGAATGGATAAAAAAATACAGGAATTAATATTAAAATCTTACGATGGAAAAGATATAACAACCGAACAATTAAAGGAAGAAAACGAATATAAAATAAATAATAAACCTAAATACAAAAACAATGGACAACAAAGAAGAATTAAATTACGAACAATTAAAGCTTCAAAAACAAATATTACTATTACTTTTTTCAAATAGAAAAATGATGATAACTGATATTGCTAAGAAATTACCACAAATAAAAGGTGAATTTGCAATATATATGCCAGTTAAGGAAGGAATAAACCCTAATATATATTGGATTAATGGAATAAGTAAAGACTTTTCAGTTGTGTTTAATAATATATTAATTACTAAAAAACTTATACAATGGCAGCCGGAACACTTATTTACATTTATATATTTACAGGCTCCGATATATTCAGGAAAACAACTTACAAACGAAAACCAATTAAAAACTAAAGAAGAATTATGGCTACCCATTAGTATAACACTAAAGCCAGAAATAAATAAAAAGAATATAAAACTAAAAAGTAATTATACCAAACCCAAATCGAACCGCAAAAAAATTAAAAAAAATAAATAATGACCACCGGGATATAAAACCAACCGTAAACTAAAAGCAATACTGTAATGATGATAATAAATTAGTTATACTAGTATCATCATAATTTAATACATTAATTATCAGGACTATAACACACTTTTAAAAATTAACTATAATAATACAATTTAAAAAATAATAAGAAATACATATAAATAAAAGACTAAAAAAATTAAAAAAAAATAAATAAAAAACTTTGAATAAAGTTTAAAATTGCGAAGCAACAATGAATAAAGGATGGAAACGAAGTGGACTAGCCTGCATGAATGTTTTAAACAGCGAAGCGAGAGATAATAAAATTTGCGCTTTGAGGAACGAGATGTAATAATTTTTTATCACGAAGCGAGCATTTTAAAATTTCGAAGAAACAATAAATAAAGGATAGAAGCAAAGCGGATCAGCCTGCAAGAATGTTTTAAAATAAGAATCAAATAACGATCAAATAAAAACATAACTGAAAATCAATAACATAAATAAAAATAACAACCAAGAATCAAAACCCGATCAAATAAGAAATAGGTTAAAAATGCAAAATAAAAAGATTTCAGGCCACGAACAATTACTGAATTATAATTCCGCATCTGTAACTTTTTTTTCACATTTTAGAATTTTCCCCACCATCCCACCCAATCAAAACAAATAGGAGTAAATCAAAATGTATTTTATGAAAAAATAAAATCCAGTTCTTTTGCTTTACATATTATTTCATGTTGACACAAACATAAAATGCCCAAGCTAAGTTACATAATAAGGTATTATAGTACAAGAAAAATGTCCTATAATGTTATTATGTAAAATAGCCGCTGATCCTTCGCAAAAAGCCAACACCGACCAACTACATAAATTAACAGACAATTAGGAACATTCGTTTTTGGAACGGTCAAAATAGCCCGGACCAACACTCATTACATAAATTAACAGACAATAAAATATAAACCATGCCACCCTTAAATTTATCACGCAAAGTGAAAGGCGCACTTCATTCGCAGGCTTAGAAACAAAGCCGCTCAATTGCTTCCTTCAACTTTTCTAACATTCCATAAAGTACAGTTTCATTCATTCCGCAACATTCCGCATTTATTCGGTCTTCCTTAGCTTATAAGTTTATTCATCCACCACACGAAAAACCTTACTTCATTCATACCCTGACAAACATTACATTCACCTGGGAAAGACCAGGATCATTACATTTATTGTCAGTATATTCATTCACACACAATAAACACATAAGCACGTTGACCTCATAAACCGCTCCATTATGCTACATTCATAATACATAAACTGTACCCTATTCCATTACAAATTTAAAAAGGAGCAAATCTCGCATAAATTTATAGAGCTTTTTCGTTCCTCAAAAACAACTATAATTTTCTGACTTTAATTTTGCCCCTTACACCCCCACAAAAAACCCCGACCACCACCCCTATTTTTTAATAAACTTTAATCTTTGAATTATACGTTTTTTTGACCATTATTTTTGTTTGCACAACATACCTAACCGAATCAAGTAAATGATCATAGATTTTAATAGGCTCATTCAAATTCTCACCATTCCTGTTCATCTTCCAACGATAATGCTTCAATTCCCTGATTCCATTCCTGCTTTTTGACGTTATTTTAATGTTATATTCCTTAACCTTGTGAATACCAGCCAGTACACTATCTTTGCCTTTAATACTATCTACAACATTAATCCCCAGATCAAACAGTTGGGCAATAGATTTAGGTTCAGCACTGTCCGCAACTACTTGATTATTTCCAACATTATCTTCTTTTAAAATAGTGGCTAGTTGGATATTAGACAGTCCTTTGCCATAAAGCACCTCGTCAATAATCAGGTCATTACCACAAACATAAACTTTTACGGCAGCAGATTCATGATTAGTAAAACCAAAATCCAGTCCATAAGCGACAAATTCAGCCTCATTAGGCACCGAAGGTATAATTTCCCAATTCTCATAAATCAGACCTTCAAGCACTCCACCCCATAAACCAAGCGAATATATTTTATAATAATTCTCGTCAGTTTTTTTAAATGATTCTAACAGATCAGTACTTTGTTGAGTACAGTATTGATTATCTTTGAAAGTAGTATGCAGTATTGTTGTATCATTTCTAATAGAAGGCACATAATGAAATTCACCATTTTTTTTCTCATATGTTTGTTTATTAGGAAAGAAGTAAGCATTAATCCATTCAGTTTCCATTTCCGGGTTAAAGGTCATTATTTCCTGAATAACGCCACCACGCAGTGATGTTGTTGTTTTCAGAAAGTCATTAAATTTAATTTCGTTAGCTTCCTCATACCAAACACCGGTTGGATCTTTAATAGATTTTGTTTTATGTTCTTTATCAAGTCCACGAGCAAGAATAGTATTACCATTTCTTTTAAAAGTAATACGCAGCGGATTTTCAACAAAATGAAAATGGTCCATAAGCCCATATGCAATTACAATATCTTTAATAGTCTGGTATTGCGAATCCTTTATATCTGCATAAACTTTTCTAACAAGAATAAACCTCGAATAAAGTTTACGCATAGTATCAATTATCACTTTTTGGGCAGCGAAATATGATTTAGCAGAATCACGACCGCCATACATTAATAAATATCTATGGTCATCACTAAGCAGCGGTAAATATATTGGGTTATAAATTTCAGGATTTGACAGGTCAATTATCATCTTCAATAATTAAGGGAATATCAATTGTTTTAACATTATTTGCAGGCAGCACAATAATAGTATCAGATTCATTATTAAAAGAGGTATCGATACGATTAAGTTTAGGCATAAAGAAATCACCCATAGAAACTATTAATCTTAATCTTTCGCCTGGTTCCATTTCCATAAGGTCAGCTTGCATTTGAAAAACAGGATAACCATCAAGCAGTTGTTGGAATTTCTCCCTCATTAATTTTGTATTTTTATTAAGAGAGCCTTTAGGTCTGCCAATATGGTGTCCTTTTGGAAACTTATGTCTATTATCATTTTCCATACACTAATTTTTCAATAGCTGAATAACTCCATTTATATTTTTCAGTTAATCTTTGCTTAATTATTTTGTATTGCATATTTTGTTTAGAATACGCTTCATACTCCTTTAATATAAGTCCAGTTTGGATTTGCCGAATTGAAGTTACACGCTTAATAAGCATTTCAGTAACATCAATATTAAGCAATTCGCGAGCCTGTTTTATTATTTCAAAATATTTTTTACCAATTTTCAGCTTCTCATACCCACCTATTTTGATATTAAGTTTGCGCATAATTTGACTTAGTTGGACTAAGCTACTTTTCACAGTTTTTTGGTCTGTTCCTTCGTATTCCTCAACTAATCTGGTCAGTTCCTTAACTTTATTTTCAATAATTTTTCTCATAATACAGGTTTATTTTCCACAAATCTACGTAAAATTATGCAATTTCTTTTCAAATACTTGCTTTTTAACTTTTAATAATATATTTTTACGATTCGGCTTTTAATAAATAGAACTTCAAAAATTAACACGATGGCTAAAAAGACTAACACAGGCATTTACGGAATCAAATCTTCACAAACAGTTACCGCACCCGGAAACGACCTATCAAAAATTGTTAAGGACAAATCAGCAAAAAGCTACATTCCGGGAAACGACCTATCAAAAATTGTTAAATAAGTTATGAACACATATTTTAACACACCGGCTATTTTCAATCAATCAGCTTCAAAAGTTGATAGAGAGAAGGGCATTATCTCAAATATTGTTGTTTCTACAATCGGAGAGGCAAAAGGACACAATATACATTTAAACAGCAAGTTTCTTGATGATATTGTTTTATTAGCAGCAGAATATCAAAAAGGTATAAAGGCAAGGTTTGGTCATCCAAACATTTGTGCAACAGCACTTGGCACATATCTAGGAAGGTATAAGAATTATCGCAGAGTTGATAATTCAGTACAAGCAGATTTACACCTTGACAAATCAGCTATGAAATCCCCAAATGGAGATTTATACAGTTATGTTTTAGATATGGCAGAAAACAATCCTGATATGTTTGGAGCCTCGATAGCCTTTAAACAAGGCGATGCAAAGGTAGAATTTGAAGAATTAGAAGGAAAAAAGATTGAAAAACGCTATGCAACAATCAAAGCTTTATACGCAACAGATTTAGTTGACAGCCCGGCAGCAACCGATGGGCTTTTTGAATCATTCCATCAAGACGATTTTGCTTCACAAATTACTATGTTTTTAGACGAAAACCCACAAGTTTTTGAATTAGTGGATAGTAAGCCTGAAATACTCGAAGAATTTTTAACTAATTACAAACATTATAAATCCAATAAACAAATGAATCTATCCGATGAAATTACAAGCCTCAAAAATTGGATAACAGAAAATTTTACGGCAAAAACACCGGAAAATCTTTCTGAAAAGCAACAATCAATTTTTGACACATTGAAATCTGAATTTGAAACAAAGCTTGAAGCTTTACTAAAGGAAGATACAGAACTAACAGAATTAACAGAAAAACTACAAACAGTTTCAGATGCTAATTCTGAACTTTTAGCCGATAAAAAGGCACTACAAACAAAATTTGAAGCAATTGAATCAGAAATGAACGCTTTAAAAGCAGAAAAGTCATCTATTGCTAGCCCGAATGATCCAAGTGTTACAACACATAAGGCAAAGGATGACAGTTTTGGCAAAGAACTTTTAAAAGCGTTACCAAAACAAGGAAGAAAAAAATTAAAATCTAACACCTAATATTTAACAAAATGAGCAATATATTTTCACAATCAATCAGCCCCGAATTTACTAAGCAAAGTCTTACTGAATTTTTTGTTGACCCAATGTTTATGGGTGAGGACATTAGAGGCGCAATCACAGTAAGAACCGACATTAAAGGAACGGAGAAATTGAACAACATTTCACGTCCTTCAATGATCACTAAACCAAAAACTACACCGGGCTTTACAGCAAACGGCAGTTTTGCGCTAACAACAACTGATATAACGGTTAAGCCAATGGCTATTGAGTTTGAACAAAACGGAAAAGCCTTTTGGGGCAGCATACTTCAGGAAATGTTAGCACAAGGCTACAAAGAAGATGATGTTGAGCAGATGAAAAGCCCAGATGTTTGGAATAAGATTATGTTACCTATAATTGCACAAGCAGGTCAACAGGATTTAATTCGTCAAATGTGGTTTGCCGATACAACACAGCAAACACTTAGTGCCGCTTATGTTCCAACAGGAGTTGTAAACACAAACTATTCAGGTTATAATGGATTCTTTTATAACTTTATTCAAGCCTCAAGGTTGGGAACAATACCTGATGCACAGCTTGTTGATTTAGTTGTGGCAACGGCAGGAACCCAACAAGTGCAAATTGAAACCTTAACAATATCAAGCGGAACAGCAACGTTAACTTTAAATGGTATTGCCTATGCTGAAGATTACGATTCAAGCGCAGCCACAACAGTAACAAACTGGTTAGCTTCTCATAAAGCAACAATTGAAGCACTTTGGGGAACTCATGCAGTTGTAATTACTGATGATTTAAGTGCAGCCTTGACAATTACAGCGAAATATGCAGGCGCACAATTTCTGGCAGTTGCTTCGGCAAGTACTGGATCATGGTCACAATCAGGTGTAGTTGCAGCCGTTAAACCAGGTGCATTGAGTGCAGATTCAGTTGATAACGGCTTAGAATCTATGATTGATGTAATGCCTGCTGAAATGCTTGAATTAGAGCCAGTTTTTATGATGACACGAACAGCATACAGAAACTTACTTAAAACTTGGAAAGCACTTGGCACCGAAACAGCTAATATGATTGCATTCAAAGGTCTTCCAACTCCTAGTTATGAAGGAATACCTATTATAATTCGACCTGACTGGGATCTTTGGATAACAGCACTTGGTGGAGTTTTCCCAAACAGAGTTGTATTAACACCAGCTAAAAACCTTCTATTTGGTACTGATGGACTGGATGATTCAGAAATGATCGAATCATGGTACAATCAAGACGACCAAATGAGGCGTTACAGAGTTCAATATAAAGCTCAAACAGCATTTTTACACAGTGAATTAGTTGTTTTGGGTGGAATGCCAACTTATTAAAACATAATTTGTCCATTATCAGAGCGATTCAACTCAATTTAAGTTGGGTCGCTTTTTTTTTAAACTAAATAAATGGAAAATATTAAAAATACAGTACATACCAATAAAGGTACTTTCTTTGAAATGGAGTATCAACCTACATTAGATTTGTTTTCAACAGATCATATTGATACAAATGTTCATAAAGACTATATACCTTTTGGAGAGGATAATTTATTACCTCAACAAATTGTATTATTAGGCAGATCAGTTACAGTACATAGAGCAATTATAAACAGTAAAAGTGATTTTTGTTCTGGTAATTCTTTAAATACTTCAAATAATAAATTATTAAATTTCATAACAAAAGCCAATAATACAGGTGAATCATTACACAGCATTATAACTAAGTTAATGTTTGATGAAATTGTATTTGGTAATCAATATATTGAATTAATTACTGATAATAACAAATCATTTTTACAAATATATCATATCGATAGTTCAACTTGTCGATTAGCTTCTAATAAAAAAGAAGTTATAATACACCCAGTTTGGGAAGATTATAAAGGTACCAGAGATAAATTGAGATCAGCATTACCATTATTTCCTAAATTTAAAAAAGGAAAAGATAAACAATTTCATTCTATAATTCATTTAAAGCAGTACGAACCTGAATTTTACAATTATGGTTTACCGTCATGGTATGCAGGTTTAAATTCTGTTATAATTTCAGGACTTACAGACCGATGGAATCAACACAGGTTAGAAAATCAATTTAATTCACCTGGTATGTTGTTTGTTCCGGGTATAAATTCAGAAACAGAGGAAAAAGCAATGGATTCTGTTTTTGCTCAGTATTCAGGTATTGATGCAGAAAAATCACATACCTTATTAGTACAATATTTATCAGACTTAAATCCCGGTCAAACAAGAGAAAAAGCGCAATATGTAGAATTTTCTAAAGACGATCAGGGAAATTGGACAGACTTACACACACAGGCACACAATAATTTGTTATCAATTCATAATTGGTACAAAACATTATGTAGCTTTTTTGGTGAAAAAACAGGATTTGACACACAGCGAATTATTAACGAATACGAGGTAGCATTAAATACAACTATTTCAACATTTCAGAAAAATTATTTAGCTTTTTTACATCCTATTTTTGCATACTTCAATTTTGACAGTTCAGATTTAACATTTAATAATCAATCCCCAATTTACCGATTAAATCCAGTAAAATACATTTGGGAGTTACGCAAAGATGCAGGGCTTGATTATGATAAAGACGATGCTAAACAAAAACTATTTTACAGTGAACTAAAAAATACTTTCACTTCATCCGATGATGTTACTAAAGTTGCAACACCAACCTCAAATGAAAAATAAATAACGAAATGCTAATAACAACAGCCGAAATAAACACAATTGCTTTTTTAACAGCACTCGATGTTACCTACTTCAAAGATAATGTCATGTATTCTGTTCAAGAAAAGGACTTACGAGCAATCCTCGGTGATTCATTACAAGATTCAGTTATTGCAGACCCTACTTCATTTCCTATTCTGCATGAATCCTATATAAAACCATATTTAGCATATCAGATTAAATATTACACACTTCGTTTAATAGCTTCTGATCTAATTATAGATGCAACATTTACAAATATTGATGATGCTATTTCTACTTCAAATTTAATATCAAGACATAATAAATCATTGCTACAAAACTATATATATTCAACTTATGGTATCTTACCTACTTCAATAAATGGTTTTACCATTCCTGAATCTATTGTTACCGCAGCAGAAAACACCGAAACAATGCCTACAACAGACACAGACGATATTGCACCATCCGAATTTACAGCAAGCGAAGGACAAACACTTTTTCCATTACCTCAACTTCTAAAACGCTCATCATTAGTTTTTGTAAACGATGCT
>Ga0207997_1001421_pt1 | contig 12381 bp, 15 predicted proteins | sample AntAceMetag02UKN_FD_184777 | JGI IMG/M metagenome (GOLD analysis project Ga0207997, IMG submission 184777) | Saline lake microbial communities from Ace Lake, Antarctica - Antarctic Ace Lake Metagenome 02UKN (SPAdes) (version 2) | ecosystem: Environmental > Aquatic > Non-marine Saline and...
CTTGCAAACAGACCTTTTCCTTTGCCATCTTTATTCGTGCGGATCTCCAGCGATTTAAACCAAAACGCTGCCGGAGATTCGCCATTTTCATTGTCGTGGGTATAATCAATTGAAATATCACAGCCACGAACATTATTATCATAATTGCGCTTCATTGTTTCCATAATCGCATTTGAAATCAGCATCTCACCATAAACTGGATGCACATATTTTCCCTCACGGAGAATCTGGATCTCTTTTCCGTCAATCTCATACCCTTCGACATTAATCTGCTCGGACAATTTCAAGACACGCGCTTCATCATCTTGAATTATTTTATCGACTAATCCAAAAGACAGCGCCTCTTCTGCGTTGAAATATTTATCTTTTTTATTTATTACTTCTTCAATATCTGTGACCACTCTTCCTGTATTTTTAGCGATAAGCTCAACCATAAGTTTATTTCTTTTTGCTATTTGCTCAACGCCATCTTGCATCTGTGTAATTGACCCATCTATCCCTGACCATGCCTCATGAATCATTATTTGAGCAGTTTGCGTAATCATTTTCTCGTCACCAGACGATGCTATGACAGCAGCAGCGGACGCAGCCGTACCAACGACAACAGTCCTTATTTTTGATTTAACAATTTTCATCGTATCAATGATGGCGAACATGTGGTTTAATGTTCCACCACGAGAGCTTATAAATATCGTAATAGGAGCATCAGACTCTTTGTCCATGGCGAGCAATTGCCTTATCACCCATTCACCAGACCATTCGTCAATGACTGAAAATAAAAATATTTGCCTTTGTTCCATCTGTTTATCTAAATCCATGGCGATTCTCCTTTTTAATAAAAAAACCCCGGAACTTTTTATAGTCCGGGGTTCGTGACCCTCTAATCAAATTTTTAAATTATGCCCTTATTTCATTTTGATTATCTCTTTTCTGTCTTAAAATATTAATGTGCCCGCATCGTTCACATTTAACCTCTATAAATACTATAATCCCTACGCCGTATTTAAACAACAATTTATTGCACTTTTCGCATCTGAATTCTTTATCCATCAGAATATCGTCTTTCCTTTTTCGACCGATGGCGGAGCAACAACATCATCAATCGCGGGTTTCTTCTCTGATCTGTATATCGGTTCCATATAAGATCGACAGTTGCTTCCCCAAACAACCCTACCGTTCCTTCTTGTTAGCAATGTATGATTTTTTACAACCTCAAGATCATAAACAATTCCGTCATAATCAATTTCATCAATATTCATTAATTTATGATATTTTGATGTTAATTCACGAATTATCCAAACATTATTATTTATAATATATGTTCCATTCTTAAATTTAACTTTCTTTCCTGCGCATTTATTCAAATAAAACCTTGAGGACTTGCCTACTTTAATTATTAATTCTCCTATGTCATCTGCCATTCTTTTTGATGACGTAAAATAAGATAATTCATCTTCAAATTTTCCATTTTTATATTTTTTTGTCTTTCTTGTGCTTCCGTCTCCAAGCCTATATGCGTCAAGAAATATTCTTATTTTTTCAACTGATAAATTTTTAATTACATCTGGTATATATTTTTCATTGGAACGCCCAAATTTCTTTAGATACTTACCAATTCTTTTATCATAAATTGATATTTTACCTTTAGTCATGGTGACATTTTTAAATCCAGCTTTTGCCATATCATCATACATTTCAACCTGATATTTTTCTTGGGATATGTCTACATATCCGCTCCTAATACTTCCTTCGCTTAGATAATACCCCATTAATTTACAAAAATTTTCTATTGAAATCACACATCCGTTTATATCTATACTTTTTTTATTTTTTCCATTCCATTCTGACGAGAGATAAAAATTTGCTTCGGAATTAGCCTTTTTTAGTTTATTAAAATTTCCAAAAACAGGCTCTATTTTTCTTCCTTTTAACCCCCTATCAATCCTTTTAAAATAAAAATGCGTATGATCAGGAGTTACCATAAAATCAAGGGACTTTTGATTATTTGTAAAATGGTACATTTTACCAGAATAATCGTATGAAACAACCTCTTTAATGTCGCTCCATTCAATATTTTTTGTTTCTGGGTTCAATGTCATACACTTGTTATTAAACATAACATCTTTAAATTTTACCCAACCATTGTTAGTATATACTTCAGTTTTATCGTCGTAACAGTTCGGATGCAGAGGTGGCGTTGCGTTCGATAATTCCGGGCTATCAACAGAATATGTCTTGCCGCTATACCATTGGCATATATCAGATACCGGGGCCGGGTTTGTGAATCTGTACCCCCATAATTGATCGCTTATCTCGTTATTAAACTGCATCTCTCCAAAAACCGCCGTGCCATTGACAACCAGGCTTCCATCAACGACAACGCCAGCCGATGAAATATAATTGTCGATGGATTTGCTCGTATTCGCAACCGCATGTGCAATCGACATTCCTTTAAGCGTGTTATTTGATGCCGTTAATACCGCGCGGTTGAGCATCGCGGCCGCCTGTTTATCCGGGATGACCTGTGACTGGTTCAAAACGTACTGCTTTAACGCCTTATCCTGGATATCTTTCGGTTCGGCCAGCTTGATATTGTTCGCGTTTGACTGCTGTTTCGCTCGATTCCATGAATCATTCGCGATCCCGGACAACTTTTTTTCCAAGCTCTTAACATATTTCGCCGTTGATACCTGAATATTTTTAAGTCCACGGATCTCAACAGATCCGCTCTTGAGTACCGTTTCAACATCAGCGATCAGTTTATCCTTAATCAGCAGTAAATTCGCCCGCATAAAATCGAGCATTTCTTTTTCTGCGTTGACAATATAATTTTTGCGATCCTTCCTTGCACCCTTTACTGGCTCAGACAGCTTGACAGGCTTAACTTTCGGCTCAGTCGGCTCAGTCGGCTCTACTGTTGGCGTATTGCGCTCCTCAAGTTCTTCTTCGGTAAGCTCAGGCATTTCCAGGCTACTTCTTAACTGCACCTCGTCGTTTGTCGTAGCCTTGATAAACTTGGATTCGCTCAAGGTCTTCAATACCTCAGACAACTCTTTCCCGGCTTTCTTGTTAAGATTTTTACCCACTAAAACAACGCGGTTGGGATCAATTGCATCCCCAAAATTGATCTTTAAAAATGGCCGGATAATTCTATCGTTCATTACCCCCTCTACAAGATTAACGACATACTGCAATCCATCGAGAAAAAAGTCGCTCTGGTCCCGCGACAGGGCAAACGCGCCGCCCTTGTCTTGTTGGCCGAGCATAACGAACTGCGCTAATACAGACAGTGCCATTTCAGAGTTCGCGGAATTAATAGCTTTCTGAACCGGCTCAGCATTAAACTTCGATTCGTGAATATCAAACGTGAATCCTACCTGTGTTATCATATACGCATTTTCTTGCTGGCAGACGTTCTGCAACAACTGCTCAACGGCGATATATTCAGGCGAATCGACCGTTGTTCCTTTTGGGACCTCCATTGACGGCGTACCTGAAACGCTTCTTTGAATTCCTATCCCAAGCCATTCCTTATATGTCTTTTTATCCAAATAATCACGATATGCGTTCCTTAATAATGATTGTCCTCGCATATCCTCGCCCTGCTGATCCAAAATAAAAAATATCAGATTTTCAAACGGGATGTCAACTAGCCCACTGTCAATTGTAATTTGTTTTATAATTTTTTCTTTCGGCAGGATTTCTTCAATCGACGTTTGCATCCTCTGTTCGATTACCGGGAGCAAATACATCGTTCCGTCTATTTCGACGGGTTCATAATACTGTTCAAACAATGAAAATCCATATTCCAACATCGACAACGCTTTACCCAAAAGCATATCAAACTGCGTCCCTGAATCACCGAATAATCTTGTTTTAATAATATCAATCGCGAGTTTTTCTTGATCTGTTGCGTCGGAGGGATATGGGATATTCCACGCTGCTGATCGGATCGGGTTTTTATGTACGCGTAGAATCATTCCAAGAATAGGATCGCCCTTTGCCATCTTACGAAATACGAGCGACCCGTCACGTCTTTGGAGTTCTGCTAAATATTCAACTGACCTGTTCGTATTCAACGCAAATTCGTTCAAACCCGCGTCACCACGTCTTTTTCGATCAATAGCCATATTTTTCCCATCTGGTTGAAGTATTGTGCTGTCTCTTTTATTGTTATAAAAAAACTGAAAATTTGCAACATATATTTTAATTATTATTCTCTGCGCCTTCCTTGCTTAATAATCGCCTGCCGTTCCCGTTGCGCGCGCGAGGATGATGTCTGTATGTGCTGGTTGTTTTGCCGAGCCATGAGATCCTTCGCAAGATCGCTGTTTTCCGTTTTCCATTTATGAATCAACATCATAGCGCAGTCAATATGCCCTGGCGATATTCCTCCGAGCGCAACTTTCATTTCTTTCTTACCAAGTACCCTGATTTTTTTATCATCGAGGAAATACGTCAACGCAAGACACTGTTTCTGGAATACTGGCGTATGAGTGAACGTAATCTCGCTCTGACGCATGCACTCGCCCAACAACCAGTGCGCCTCTGATCTCTGATTAAATATCTCAAGTACCCCGAACATATTGGTGGCCGGCGATCCGCCATAAAACATATCAGGCTCATATTTGAGGTCATTACGCATTTTCAGGACAGTCGCAGAACCTATCCCAACAGGATCAACAATCCAGTCCCCACGTTTCACGTGAAACCTTTTGACATGCTCGTACGCCATGATTCCCGATATGTCTGGATCTTGCTTTGGATATTCCTCCCACCATCCAATATGGTTATTGTGCATCCTTGCGAATACCGTGCTATCCTTACCGTCCCACGCTGGATCAGTGACACCTAAGACCGTATCTGACAGCGTTGTGGCCGGTTCTGGCGCAATGCACTGTTTATACCATTCGTAAGATATAAGCTGATTCGGGACCTCAGAATAATCCCATTTATTCTTAACAAACCGATCAAATTCTTGCGACGCTAGATCGTTCAGACTATCAACATACTCTTTTCCAGAACAATCCTCCGCATCGTTTGCGTCAAACTCCATGAAATAATGCCGTTCCGGGAGTGTGCCCTCAAGCCAGTTATCATAAAACATGTCTTTGACCCAACCGAGTGAGGGGTTCAGGTTCAACATAAGAAACGCTGGGATCTTTTTACTCCATCTACCAATACGGAGCTTGGCCACTTCAAAATATCGTTTATCAATCTGGTTGGCCTCTTCAAACAGCCCACCGTCAACCTCAAGGCCCCGTATGTTGTTCAGTTCGGGGTCTTTCGTACTATCGCACCAAATAAACACGATCTCGCTTCCGTTGGTATATCTAGCGGTCATTCCGACCATCACGGAATCGTTAAACGACTTCGATTCGCGCTTCATCTTATTGTATGATGGGATCGTGGTCTGCTTGAGGTTCTTTTCTGATTTCCGGCCAACGAAGAACCGAACACCGGGGATCTTACAGCATAATAAATGTAGCAGACCAAGCGTCAAGAACGTCTTACCAGATCCGGCGGTCCCAGCCGCACATAAAAACTTATACTTTCCCGATCGGAACGCCTGTATAAATTCTTCTTGTTTGGGTTTAAGACCCACGCTTTTTCTTCCCCTTCTTTTTCTTTTTATTCAAATTAACACACGGCTTTCCGTTATTATGCAAAACTTTCCTCTCGTTTTTCTTAACAAAATCCATATATGTTTCAACCTGTTCCTTCATTTCTCCAAACAGCTTTTCCGTATCTTTCTGCTCGCCGAATGGGATATATTTCTCGGCAACCTCAACGGCTTTCAATGCTGACGTCGGCTTACCAAGAGCAAACATACATTCGATGAACCTGAGCAACAACTTGAAATCGTGCGGTCGGTACCGCTGGCCTTGCCTTACAACAGCAAACGCCTGCCAAGGATCTTTCGATCTGAGATACAGTTTTGACAGGAAAAATCGCGGGTTGATAATGCTCGGATGTAAATTGATATGATACTGAAAGAAATTCTCTACATTCCGATATGCGAAGAATAACGGCTGATATTTTATGATATACAGCGCAAACAAAAAACAGAATACAGCAACATTATACGGATTCGGCAATAAATTGATCCCTTGAGATACCAGGATCATGGCCCCGACGTTCGGGAGTGAACAATATCGATCTGCCGCGTTCATCGTTACTGAATAAATATTGCACCACTGCGATATGAACAAAATAAACCAGAACGCCCAGAACGAATGCTGAACAATTATGAGATACCCCAATAATCCAACGGCCGCCAAGCCCTTCCAGAAATCGAAGTTGAACGAATACCCTTCCTGCGTTCCCTCTTTTGTCGATGAGAAATAAAACAGGAAATCGTGATACATTCCGGGCTTAAGTGGGAACAGACAATGAAAAAATTGAAACCCAACCGTCTTGACATACAAAATCAATTTCTGCGGCCTGATAATCTGGTTCTCGTTGCCTGGCTTGTACTCTGCCTTACGTCCTTTAATATTCGACATAATTCGCCGACGTCCAACAATAAACGCAATTACTCCTAACGGCGGGATCGCGGGCCATAGCGGTGTCCATAAAAATAGCAGTGGGAATAATATGCCTGTGATATGGATTGATGACACTAAAATCATAAACGGGATCAAATACCAGAAATTCCATGCCAACAGTACCGCTAGGAGCGACAACGCATATCTCCGACCGTTGAGCCATACTGCTGTTTGATTATTTACGGGATTAACGAGGTATAACACTGCGGCAATAAGTGATCCTGACGCGCGGTAAATCAGGCAGCAATTAATTCCATGTAATGCGACTGCGAATGCGTGTTCCTGAACGGCGTTTTTGAATAACCCTGCGCCATAACACGATTGAATTAGAAATTGCTGCCAGAACTTGAAATCTTTCTTGAATTTTTTATCAAACAGCTTCCGTTTCCAATTCTTCATCGCAGTAAAACAAACATCATCATCAACGATATATCCACAGTACATTGCCCGTTCAAATACCAAAATCAAAAGAACCCATATCGTCCAATATGGGTGTGCCGAAAAGAATTCCATCATATTATTCTCCTGTTTTGTTTACCCCGAAAAATTCGTCCCTGAACTCCTTATCGTCCGGGGTCAAGTGTAAATTTAACGTCCGTTCCGTAAGCATTCCCATATTCTTCATCAACATTTCGATCGCCTTCAACTTATCAACGAGCTTGACCTTCTTGGTATACCCGATCCACGTTCGCTCTCGCCCTGTCCCTTCGAACTCTTCCAAGACCTGAATCGAATTGATACGCTTTGAGACACCTTCCGGCCAGTCCTTGACTTGCTTAAGCGTTCCATCATCCTCAAACAGTTCTCTCGTATCGGAAAACGAAATCGTTCTTAGTTCTGTGAGGATCTTCTGGATTGCCCATTCGGTCTGCGCGGTAAGTGCGGCAATATACCGTTTCTTCTGCTCTTTCTCATTGAGCCACATTACTAAGTCTGAGAACCTGATATTTTCAAGCGTACATAAATCAACGAGCGATCCGCCGTTTGCAATATGGGCGCATACTAAATCACATTTCTCTGATGTTTTAAAATCAGTGTTCATATCTTATCTTAGCAAACCAATGGCGCGGGTGTCAATTGATAGTTTACATATTGGATATTGCTTTACGTAAATGTGGCACGATTAGCGGTGTTGTGCTTCCATATAATCCATTATGTTTTAAAACATTATCAAAAACCTTCAAGACTTCATCTTTGCTGACCATGCCTTCTTTCGGATAAAGATTAAGACAAGGATGTAAGAGTTTTTGGGTTAGTTCCGGTTCCTTCGGAAGTTCCTCCCTTATATATTTAACAAGTTCTACAAACGATTCATAATTCCGTTTATCATCAAAATCTTTCTCTGTCTTTGATCCATCAGCTACACACATTAAATCGTGGAGCCATTTATCGAACGCTTTAACTGATCTGTGTGGATCATCAGGGATATATTCATACTCATATTCAACCCAGTTAGAACCAAATCCTTCGGGTAGGTTTATTGCTTTTAATCTGATTTTTTTCATTCTATTCCCCCCAGAGTGAGTAATTAATCTTTAAAATTACATATATTATCTATTTTTTCGTTATCTTTGCTTATCATTCCATGACCCACTGTTAGATGATGATACATACTGCAATAAAATTCTTTTCTAACTTTTTGTATTTCATGTTGTATTGAGTTATTCATTACTAAAAAAGCCAAAATAAGTAATATAATATATAGAATATTTTTCACTCTTCCCCCTGTGGTGGGTGGTTAATCTTCAACATCTACAACATTACCACCGCATTTTATACATATCCCAAACTGTAAATATTTTGTTTCTCCACAATCTTCACATATACATTTTTCTCCAGTGTCTATTTCAAATATGTCGTTCATCTTCCCCCTCCTTCCTAACGATCAGCTCGGATTCTGCGGCGAGTAGGGCATCGACCAACATTAAGCTATCGCAAAACTTATTGGTAACTTCAATTATCTTTTCCCTCGAAAGACCTATCTCTACTTTGGAGGCTTCGGTTCGGCAGTTATTGAATCCTGTATTAAATGTTTTAGCTATGTCTACTGTTGGAAGTGGCATCTGTTCATCATCCCAAGTCATAAGTTCTTCTTTTGGAAGAAACTTTTCTAGTGTTATGCTCATTTTTCTCCTTTCTGGTCTTTGAGTTGAGATATTCTTTCATCAAAATCTTTGTCATATTCTGTACAAATAGCTTGCCAATATTCAGCTTCTAAAATCCTCGCCTCAATCTCCCTTTCCTCAATCAGAGAGCAGAGGGCGGTTGCTATTTTATGACATCCATCTTTCAACCATTCCATTTCTGCAATTTCTTCTTCTAAACAATCAAATGCTATCCCCTCAACCATATCCCGTAGATTTTTGTCCATTGGTTCTCCTTTCTCACTCCGAGTGGGTTGGTTCATCTTTAACCGTAAAAATTGGCTTCTTAACAACCTCATCAATATAATTTACTTCATAATTAATTAATGATACTTCGCCAGAATATATTTTTATATTAGAACTATACGAATCTTTATTTATTTTATCTATTTCTCTAGCAACACAAGTTTTATCATAACAAACAATTTTTTGCTCTGGTGGGTTCATAATTATGTCATCTCCGCTATAAGAAGAAATAATAAAAATAATAATAAATATCTTCACACCGCACCTCCTGTTTGGTTATCTCAGCCCTCTTGCTTCTCAATGCTCATTTGTTACCCTCCTCGCAATAACGTCTCCCCTCTATAAATTCTTTGAACAAACGATACACTTCTTTATTATCATCAACCTGTTCCCCTCTTATGAAAATTAGTCCATTCTGTCTAAATTCAAATATATATTCTCCGTCGTTTCCACTCATAACAATATTACTAGAGAAATCTGTCAACTCCATGTCGTTTTCAGCTGTCGCATTATCTGAATATAAAATATCATCTGAGACACACCCTAACAACGAAAACAAAACAATAACTAAAATTAAATATTTCATTTGTTCCTCCATGTTTAAATATATGCGTTGGGCAGTTTTACATCTTTTGTTTATTCAAGTACATAAACTGACGCTTGACCGTCTCCTAAGAGCCACCAACGCATTTCAAAGAACAACTGGTATGGCAGGGACGAGAGGGGTGAGACCCTATGCTTTACATTTTACTCGTATACCCTAACACATACCAGTTTTATCAAAGAACAATCTTAATGTATATTCGTAGGCTTCTCACAATCTTTCCACCCACTCGTATACCCTCGGCAGTAAGTGACTAGACTTGTAATTAACAATATAATAATGAATACGATTATTTGGAACATTCTTTTGATCCTCTTATTTTGGTAACGGAAACTTTCTCCTGCTATTTTGCATCTTTGTATACCAAGCTCGCCTGTCTTCATTATCCATAGACTCAACTTCTCCTAGCTCTTCGGCAAGTATCTCAATTAACCCTTTCTGTTTTTCTTTTTCCATTTTTGTAATCTCATCTTCATGGAATATATTTCCTCTATCATCCATCTCTACCCCTCCTATTTAATTAATATTATACACAATCCTTGCGGTATGTCAAGCCATCCTTTTTATTGTTAGGCCCCGCGTCATTCCGTGCATTGAGAACTTTTTGCCTGTCCTGCTCGCATATAGATTCAGAGCATTAAGTCGTTTTTGGTTCGCCCATAGATCCGGCGCGCCGTTCTTTGTGAACCATGGCAAAACAACCGTCTGCCCTATCCAGATATCCCGGAACCGATACTCGTTTCTCAAGACGTCTTTATCCCACTGCGTTGATCTACAATGGGGACATATCCTAGACCGGGCGCCCTTGCGCGGGAACCACTCGTACCCGCATCGTTTGCATTTTCGCGTCATATTAGTTCCTTATGGTTTGAGCCATACAGTACAGCATATCATTATGTGCTTCCATACAGCTATGGTATTGAAACACTTGCCATGTGAAAAATACCATGACGAAGATTATAACGATCATTGAAATCATAACGACTAAATACGGATCTAGTTTCATTCCCATACCTCCACCTCCTCCGGATGCGCTTCGTCCCATGCGGCATTGAAATCCATAATCGAGTCGAAATTCCCGCACTTACCATTTGACATCTTCAACCAACAATGTTTATCGCAAATCCTTCGTTCATCATCGTCTGCATCGATCAAACCTCCATGAACACACCGATATATTGATTGAAACATAAAAACCCCCCTTTTTTGATTCCCTACCACCTTACTACCCTTACCTCTATTTCCTTAGACTTCCCTATTTTTATACATCTATACATAGGCTATATACTGTACTACTTGTCGTATCTTCTCTATATTATTCTCTTTAGGTAGTAAGAGGTAGTAAGGTAGTAAGGCTACTGGTATATAGATACTTACAACAAACCACCTCTACTCCCATTTTACCACCGAGGTGGTGTTGTTAATATTACGAATCCACGTCCTAACGGTTTTTCCGTCCTTCCACAAGATTTCGCGCTTCCATCCCAACGATACAAGACACCGGCCGATCCTCATTTGAATAGCCTTGTCTAATTTGTCAATCGGGACATGAAGGCAGTCTTTGGCTACATCGAACACCGTTGTCTCGGTTTCGTAATGCTCACTGAAATAATTTTGAATGTATTGCTCCCATTCATCGTATTGACGATTATCCTCCTGGACTTGAAGGGTCTGCGTGATCGGCATGATATGCCACTTGGCGTTGGCCTTATATAGAGAAACCGCTTCGGCGTATAATTGGTCACGGTCAGCCGTTATTCTGTCCGGGTATATCGTTTTGATATTGATAGGCCAGAACCGCCGACCGCCAGTGTGATCTTTAAGGACAAGATCCTCATTCGTTGTTCCAACGAATACGCACTGGCGCGGGTGATCGTCAGGAGTGCGCTCATACGGCGCACGATACCGGTCGTTCGGGTTCGCGACCACCCGTTTGATCGTGTTGACCTCCGCGCGGGCAAACGAATCAAGTTCGCCAATTTCGATGATTAACTTGCCTTGGAGGATCTGGTAGAAATCCTTGGAAAATATTGATCCACCTGAACTTGCATACCACGGCCCGCCGATTATTCGTAACGCAGTCGACTTGAACCATCCCTGAGGGCCCTTGAGGATTACCATATTATCCATCTGGCAGCCGGGACAATAAATCCGTGCGGCAAGAGAAATCCACCAGTTTTTTGAGGCAGCAAGGACATAATCGGACTCGTCCGAACCCATATAATCAACGAAAAAGCGTTCGATTCTTGGGGTTTTGTCCCACTCAAGCGAATCCATCCAGTCACGCGGCTCGTTTCTCTGGTTCTGATTCGCGATAACACGAATCGTTTTATATACCATATCATCGGACATGCGCATAATTCCGTATTCACGTTGCATTTTCATACACAATTTAAGGTTATCAACGTCCGTCCACTCACGGGTTTCGTCACAGTCCCACCGCGTGAACATGCGCTGATGAAATTTATCAAGCCAGACAATGTTTTTTAGTTCAGGAATTCCAGAGATAACACGATCAACCGTGTCCATATTAACGATCGGAGCGCCGTTTTTCGTTACAGGGATTCCGAGGTTTTCCCATAAAACATACGTTGACCCCGTTATCGGACCGGGATCTTCGGAAATAACGATTTCGAGTTTCGTTGCGCGAGGGACAGCCCAGTCTTTGAATCCGTCCCACTCCCAGCCGTCTGCGAGCGCGTCAGCGGCATCCCAGCCGTTTGGTTGACCAGATACATCCAAGATTTTGACTTCCTTACATATAGGGATTAGGATTTCAGATATTTTATCCGCCGCATCCCGGCCGGGTTGGTCCGCATCGGGCCAGATTAAGACGTTC
>Ga0207997_1001422_pt1 | contig 12379 bp, 23 predicted proteins | sample AntAceMetag02UKN_FD_184777 | JGI IMG/M metagenome (GOLD analysis project Ga0207997, IMG submission 184777) | Saline lake microbial communities from Ace Lake, Antarctica - Antarctic Ace Lake Metagenome 02UKN (SPAdes) (version 2) | ecosystem: Environmental > Aquatic > Non-marine Saline and...
TTAAACACCAATTTCCAGTGTCCTACTCCGTACCCCATAAGTGGCTTCTGCTTATACAATTCAATACCTTTCATCCACGTTTTTGTCCTATGGGTTAGACTATTCGTTACTGTCACTTCGGTAGACTGTCGTTCTTTTGTAACGTCTGAACTTTTTACTGTTTCTATAGTAAGAGGAGGATCAATAGAAATAGTAAAAAAACAAAACCAGACAATTAAAGCACCTATCTTCCAATAGTTTCTCCGAAGTGCATCCTTTCTGTCTTTCAAGAAAAAATAAACAAGTGTCATCACGAAAACTGCTGCTACTCCACCCGTTGAAGACGCAATAATTAACCCAAAAAACACGACCGGAGCGAACCACACCCATTGTTTACGGAAAAACGCCGGTAATGAAAAAGCCAGCAGGGCTGATAATAAATTTTTATTCGCCATCAATCCCGTGGGATGACCTGATGAACTATCCATCAACCCGAATGTTGCAAGTTTATATGGATCAAACCCGCAATATTGTAAATTTGCGAACAGAACATTAATTAGTGCGATCACACAAAGAGCATCCAATAGATATTTTGGGTTTTTTACAAACGCAACCAACAAAACGTACCAAATACACCCAACAAGAACTGCCCCTCGTGCCATATAAGACCATTTACCAAAGAACGGGAATATCGTTGAAACTAAAGTAAGAGTTAAAAACAACCCCCACCATTTATTGATATAGAAATAAATAAAAACCGCAAACAGAAAGAACACACCGGTTTCAGTTATTAACTGAAAAAGCGGCCTAAAACATCCATCTGCTACGGGGACTCGCACCACCGAAACTGCAAGCAGAATCAGCGATGCGAATACAGCCCAATTACTGTGTTGCCGTATAGGTGACATCAAGCCCCTTTAATTCCAGATCATCATCATCCGTAGAAGCATTAAAGAACTCAAGAGTTATCCAGTCGCCCGCTGCGTACAACGCTTCTGCCGTTGCGTCCGAGGTAAGCGTAAGCACCTCATTTGAAGCATTAAGAGTAGCGCTGGTACATTCAACTCCTGTTTGAGGAACTGGAGCAGCATCAAATGTAGTAGCATCTTTATTCATCCATACTGCCCAGTCAAGTATCTGCCCTGACCCCGATGCACCATTAGAACTAACCAGCGCATAGACAGCCAAATTAGACACGAAATCAGTGGGAAGCCTGAACGTCCATCCTACCGCAGTAGTTTCACCGGAATCTGCCCAGATAACAGAGGGAATTCCATCAGAGGTGCTTAAATCTGGCGTGGACCCTTCATCGAGATCATATCCGCCATCAACACCACCTGCGGCCAATGGAAGCATGAAGGATCGAGTTATATCGGCAATATTGGTTGCCGTGATATCTCCTGTGCCGGTAAGAGTCATCCCGCCGGCTGCTGTAAGGGCACCATCAATCCGCGTAGCGCCATCAATCTCAGCCGTTCCCGAAACGAATAAATCATTCTCGCCTGGAGTTACGTCTGCCGTATCGGTAGGATCACCAATCCACAGACTTGTTAATTGTGTCATGCCACCGGGTTTAGCGGCAATCAGGCATAGAAGTAGAGACATAAAGACCATGCCAAGAAAGAACTTATTTTTGAAAATCTTCATATCAGTCCTCCTTTTTACCCTTATTTTTCTTCACCAACTGAGCAAGTAACCCGGCTATGCCAACCAGTGCCTTAGCTCTTACAACTTCAGCACATTCCCCATCCATGAACAGTTTGCAATCTTCATTACAAATCGGACGCGAGAAAGGACATTTTTTCTCTTTCATTTTAATCTCCTTTCGGGGAGGTAAATTCACTCCCCGAATAAGTTAAGTTGCCTATACCACGTGGCCATAGACGGGACGCCACTCTGCGTAACCGCAAGTTTTTCGCATATAGACGGACCATTTGGATACTTTCGTATCGAAGTCTCTGTCCTGCTCAAACTCTGGAGCAACTCGGCTGAAGGAATAGAAGAAGTTCTTTGCCAGAACCGAATCAATCATCCACCAGCTTGTAGCACTTGCGAGTCTCGCCCACACAGCCAACTTGTAACGACCGTAATGGAAGTTGGCGTTGTTGTTGGCCGTCTCTACCTTTCCTTTGGAATTGATTATCTCCCAGGCATCTTCTTCAAGGGCTACTGGAATAAGAATCGTATCGTAGTTGACCTCGGCTAGTTCTCCTCTATCCGTCAGAATAGATGTAAATCCGATTCTGCGTGTCGCCTCAACTGCCGAGGCGGAGAAAGGGGTTGTTCCGCTGTTATCCTGCGTGGTGGAATCATCAGGGGAATAGGGATGCGAACTCGAACAAAGGGCAACTCCATCGCCTCCTGCGTGTCCGGTCGGGTGAATGGTTGTAAACGAACCATTCCAGATTTCCGCACCAAGTTTTTCCTCGGTACGAGCAACGGAAATCGCAAGGCCACGGGGTTTACCGTCCATCTTTCCAAACAACTCGTCGTCTTTCAGTTTACGCTCGACCTTGAATCCCAATGCTTTCTCAGGAAACGTAAAGGTCGTATCGTAAAGCTGGGACGGTGCATCGTAGGTTATGGAACCGGCGAAATCCTGAAGGTCACTGAATCCACCCATACCACCTACAATGTAAAAGGAGCCACTGGCGGGCATGCCGTTAAAGAGCATAGGAACCATCGAACCATTAATGCGTTCCTTATACTCCGTGTCATAAATCTTTGAGAACCTCGGGTCTAAGAGGTCTCCCCAATTTTCAGATAGTGCCATACTTCGATCTACTGCCATGGGATTAACCTCCTTATCTGATATTTATCCCGCAAGTCCAGGGGTTGGGGTGTGTAAGAACACCGCTTGAATCGAACCTCGAAGGAATTACGAAATCATGGTAAAATCGTGCGTTGGGGACATAAAGTCCGTCGTGTTTGTTTCTGTCAAGCGGCTGGAAGGGAACTGTGGGAGCTTCGATGTAGTGCATGAACCCTACAATCTGATCAGCCTTCACATTGTCATCAACCTCAGACTTGATTCCTGAATAGGTTGCGTCGAAATCGACTTCATGACAGGTATGGTTTTCGATAACCAGAAAATCATCTGCACCAACAACTGCACCAGCGGTAACAGTAGACAATTCCGCATAGGTTGTCTCGGAATCGTAAACATAATGCAGATATCCGCCATTATCTCCGTTGAGGAAGTAAATCCATCCACCGATCAGGGTATCCGCTGTCGTGATTGTAATGAGAAGATTATCTCCACCCGCGTCAATAGTAGCTCCGGTATCGTAGTTTTCGTCACCTGCCGCATCTGCCTGAGAATACTCAGCCCTGATTACAGTCGAGGGGAATATGGGATACATCTTTCTCCGTGTCATCCCGTAGCTCGCGTCACTCGGTTTATAGTTGCCCGTTATTCCAGGGTCTTCTGCCAGGATACCGCAGACATTTTCCATAACTGTAGTTTCACCAGCCCATGTAAAAAACATCCCGTTATCGATATCATCATGGTCTGTTATCTTACAAAGACCACCGGCATACCTCTGTTCCGTTCCATCGGCGTCATCTTGATTGTTATAATAGACGTCAATGGGAGGAGGCTTTGGGCCTCCAGTTAAATCTCTAACTATCCACATAGGTATTTCCTCCTATAGTTTATTTGTGTGGCTAACTTTTATCTCACAAGGAGGAAAGTTGTCTGCCGATTCATGGTGGTTAAGTTTATCTCTATGGTTTAAAACCGGAGTTAAACCAATATCACCGCTGCCATGTCTTAAAAGCGTAACTTCCACATTGGGGACACCCCCCACTGACTTCCGGATCAAACGCTATTCCGCTACCGATAGTCTTTTCTACTAAATTCACTCCAGAACCAGATCCGCTACTTCTATCCCGATCAGTATTGCAGGGGAAGTGGCATCTCTTACATCTGAAGAAAGTCGTATCTTCATTTTGTGCTTTTCGTACTCTCATCGGTTATGCTGTGTAATCCATTCTTCCTTTGTTTTGAAAATTCCATCCCTTATGTCCCGGGCACAGGCCTTCTCTTCATCCGCCGTCAGTTTGACTGTTTTCGTTCTTGGCTTACCTCTGCCACCGTCAAGCATACCAAGGCTTTCAGCGGGTGTCAGTTTGCCCTGAAGCAGTTTTACTTTAGCGGCCAGCACTGCGCTTTCGACGGCTTCCTTAATTGGGTATCCTTTGCCAATACGCTTCCGAGCCTCTTCCGTTATGTCTGGGTACAAGTCTTTGAACTCAGGATCTTCTGAAAGTTTCTGAATCTCTGTGTTCATCTGACCGACTCTTGTTTCCGATAGATTCTTTTGCCGTTCATTCGCTCTCTGCAAACCCATATCAAAGAACTTATCTGGATCCGTAAACATCAAATCCTGCAGCGTGGAATCCGGCGCATTTTCTGTTGGTTTCGACATGCCGGATTTAATCTCGTTTAAAATCGGTAATACACCCTCATCGAACTGCTTCTTGACTATCCTACCCATCCATGTCCCTGCCTGCTCTTTGGTTATGTACTCAGGCGTTAATGGTGCATTAGGATCTACGTTCGGGTCAACGTTTGGATCTACTGCGTTCGGGTCAACGTTTTCATCAACATTGCTATCCGGCATTTTACTTCTCCTTTCGTATTGCCAACTCCGCTTCTAGCCAAATATCCAACCGTGTGTTTATCTGCGTAATAAGTTGTGCCGCAGGACACGAACACGCCCGGTATCTGGGGTCACGAAGAAGGACTAAAATTTCTGTTTTTATACGTTCATCCCATTGAGCAAAGAGAGTCTTCCCGGGACCATCCCGAAACGATCTTAAATCTTTTGACTGCTCCTCTTTGTCCATCCTTATCCGAACCCGATTCGCTTCTACATTCGGGTCTATAAATTCCGCAGGTTCTTCATCGTAAAGAAGTCCCCATAGAATACTATTTTCTTTATCCAAGCTCATTTGCAGTCTCCCTCGTTTGTGCTTCTTGCCCACTCATTTCAATGCCTTTTTCGTTTGATGCACCCCTCATTCTGTCTATCATTTGTATATTACCGGCATCTGAAGACGGCTCGTAGAAATCCTCGTCAAGCAATTTCCCAACATCATCCCATCCCTCCAAACTAAGGATATGCTGTAAAAGTATTTCTTGAACTTTAGGCACACCGGGATTTTTTATATTCGACACAATACTAAGCAGATTTGTAGTCCTCTGTATGTCGTTGTTTTTCTCCATTTCTAATTTTACAGATGATGCGGCGGGCACATACCGATAGCTTTCTTCCCAATCAGAAAATCGGAAGGGGTGTCCGAGGATCGCCATAAACGTAAGAGGATGCGCGAACTTCTTAGCCATAACAATATCCAACTGCGCCGAGGGGATTAACGCCGTTTTCTCTATCATTTTGAGAATAAAGTCTAACTTGCCCGCCGACATCTGTGTATTTAAAACATTGGTTGTCGCTGTCTTTTCTCTACCCATCCCCTGCATAGAGTTTGAAACCGATGTTTTCTGTACCTCGTCTTCAAGTAAAGCGTGCTTCTGCCATGCGTCTCTTGTGACACTCGAAGGTGGTTGAAAATGAACCGCGTTGTCAATTGATTGCCCAGCGGGGAAATACCCCATCCACATATGCCCCGGTGCTCTCTTTATTGTGTCCATATCCCACAAAGAGGCTTTGTTCATTATAGTAATGGGCATGAGGTTTTTCCATGTTTCATCGAATACCGCGTTGATATTATCGTTCATCATCGTGATACTATCGAAAATAGGTTCCACAAGGCCCACAGACTGCCATCGTTCCTCATCAAAGTAAATGTGCATGTCTATGTAGTTCATTAACCCGTATGGATTAGGGACAAACCTGATGAGTTTCTTGACATCTCCACATTTCCCCATAACGGCGGTCATTTGTTTCTGAACAACGTTAGTATCATTTTTATCGGATACAAACTCCCACCCATCGTCTGTTTTCCTCACTGGTAGAAGCCCTACTCTTTCATAGGCTTCTATTTCAGTGTAAATATCGGAAACGGGAGTGTCGCCTTGCCCGTCTTTGGATTTATTAACGCTGTGTTCTTTGTTTATGTCTGTCGAAACCTGGTTGCGATCAAATTCATCAAGTTTATCATAAAGTCCGGTCCTTTCTAAAGCGTCTAAATCTATGTTTTCTCTGTGAGTTATAAATCTGCCTTGCCTTATGCTTTGACCTGGTTTGAGATTCCAATCCACAACGACATCTTTATTGTTCAAAATTCTGTTATGGGGCCAATCTTCTACGGGGATTTGTTGTGAAGTTTTCTTTGTGTGTGGGGTTGTCCCTGTGATATTACCTGTTTCGTCAAGTTCATTGGGAATGTTAACTGGCATTTCCTGCGTGACGGTTTTAAGTTTCTGATGCCATGTTTTCTTCATGTACCCAACGCCGTTCAAAAGACTTCTCAAAAGCCACATTACGCAAACCAAATAATAATCAGTGTAGTCTTTGTCAATCGCTGGTTGCATTGTGTGCCAGAATTCGAGTATCTTCTGCCGATCTACCGCGCCTTCTTTTTGATGCGATTTCACGCCGACAATAGGACTGGAACCAAAGATTTTCTGCATCAGGTAGGGAATAGCAGTCCATATAACCTGAAAGGCTTTGTTGAGTGTCTTGTTTGACATCCAATCATAATCCCTTTCAGGCCGTTCGCCTCTTATTAAATCATAAATGTCATCGTAAAGTTGATTGAGTTCAGAACAATACTGTGCCCCCTTATCCCATTCATTTTCAATATGAAGGCAAAGTTGCTCTTCCCAGTCAATGACATTTCCTTTCTTTTTCTTAGCCATAAGCATAAAAAAACCCGCAGAGAGGATGATCCTCTTTACGGGCTTCGGGTACTCCGATGATCCCTTGTTAGGTTGTTAAAAAACTATCCGTTGAGTTTTATCAAATTACTCTTCGGTTTATTCATAAAGTATTGAATAACGGCCATTTCTGCCGCATGAAGATGCTTTAGTGCCACATCTAAATTATCAGGGAACCCGTCAATACTTATCCTTCCATCGGGAAGATAAGTAATTATTATCCGGTTCTTCTTAAACTGCTTTACCTTCTTTTCACTCATTGTTTACCCCTTACCACCCTCATTTAGACTTGTCAAGTTTTTTTCTCCAAACTGACGCATTAAAATTGATATTTGATATACCCCCCTTAAATAAATGAACTTTTGTCTCAAGGGGAACCTTGTCATCGCCTACGATAATATCACCTTTGAAACTAACTGTCCCGGTTTGCTTCTTGAGCATCAGGGCTGTTACTGTTTGCACTACTTTATGAAGGTCTGTCAATAGATTCCCCCTTACTCTGTTTGATATATTCTTTAATACATTCGGTACAACACAAAACATTCACTTGTGGACTGTCTGATTTTCCGTAGTTCTTAATTGGGTCTTTTATTGGTTTTCCGCAACGAACACATTTGTCAAGAAAAATATCAAAGTCCATCATACGTTCCCCCTCATCAATTCCCTCAAAAGATACTCACTTCTATCCTCTGAATAGTCCATGTGGCCGGCGAAGAAAAGGACTATCTTTGTGTATTCTTCTTCCTTCAGCCACTCGTAGAGCATTTCCTTGATGTCTTTGCTCATTTCAGGGATACCCTCGCCAAAATTCCTTTCCCAACCGTCTCTGTAGGTTGGATTACTTGGTGGTGTCTTTATTTGCATCTTTCCTCCTAGTGATTGTCGTACAAGTCACGATAGATTTACGCTTCTTATACTTCGTATACTGTTCGAATAGAAAATCCGCATTACTACCACTTATAAATACTTCCACATTACCTCGCAACCTGAAATAGATACTATTTTCCAAATGTTCTTCGGAATAACTAAGATACCGGCAATGTATTACTTCGGCTAAATCAACAATTTCAGCGTATTGTTGCATCATCTTTCCCCCATACAAATCACCTTGGATGCGAATGAACCATTTATAAATTCATAGAGTTGGAGAGACAAATCAACTTCTACCGTTGCATGGTGTCCAAGGTGATCTTCAACATGAATTGCTATGTTTTCAATGTCAAAATTATTTGGATATGTGAAAATAACTTTACCACCACGTCTCCCCGATAATTCCAAACTACTCATCATTCCCGTCTCCTCCTACCACCGTTCAGAATTACGTGGATTAAATTCGTCCATTTTCCTGATCCGACCATATTCATCCACTTTTAACCCTATACCTTTTGGGATATCCTCTTTTGGCACGAGGAATCCCTCCTTGGTTATTTTTAGTATAGGATATGTCTCAGCTTTTATCCGTACAACCATTTCAATCTCTCCGTGTGGACTCTCATTTAACTTGAAATATACTTCGTCTCCCTTATCTTCTACTTTGAATTTCATCTATCCCATCTCCTCTTTGGGCCTTTATTTAAGAAATGCGTTGGTGCCCCTACTATCCTTGCATCCTTCCCCCATGCCTCTAAAACCATGTTATCGTGTGACCATTTCTGCTGTGGTGTACCCTTCGGATCGTTCACGGCTTTTGTCTGGCTCGTTACATATTCCCCAAATCTCCAATTCAGAATCGATTTGTTGAAATTCGGGCAGGTATCCATTATCCACGCTGTCGGAATCGTCACTGACACCCCTCTTTCTTTTGTCCTGTTATTAAACGGCTTCCCCACCATACAGGCATTTTTGAATCTCTTGCTTATTTCATTTCGTCCTGCACCTCCTTTCGTGTCCCAGCTTTCCCAGAAACACGGTGTACCCATATTCTCATTTTCTCGCAACATCATAAAGTATCTGTTCAAATCATCGACTGTACTGAACAACGTATTGGGTTGTTTCTGCTGTGCCAAAGGATCTATAAGATTTACGGTATATTCATAATCTCCTGAATTCCTCACAATATGCTTGGCAATTTCCTGACTGTTCATTGCCCTGTGACCATCAATCGCCGGATGAAATTCTCTCCAAATGAACCATTCATCTTCAGGTGATACGCTCCCCCAACCCACACTCCATGGGGTTCTTGATATATGGTAATCGATTCCTCTCATGTGAAACCATTCGTGAGGAATTTCTTCAGGGAAGTATTTTGAATATGGAATATAACATATTCTTGGATTGTAGGTCTTGACGATTCTCCCTGATATCTGTTTGAAGACTCCATATCGTCTCAGGGCGATTTCATCGGGGTCTGTAATGTCTTCAAAGATTCGGTCTATGGCATCTGTGTCCAAAATAGGATTGTCGTCTGTCGCCATAAAGATAGAAGCTATGGTAGGATTGCCATCTTTGTGCTCAACCCTTGGCTCTCCGGTGTATGCTGAAACTATCTTTGTGCGGTAAATATAGGATGATTGAAGAAAAACATCATCATAGACATACGAGAAAGGATTGGAAGTTGTAATCGAAAAAAGTTCATCTCCATCTTCCTGAATCAGTCGTGCCTTACATTCTATTCTCTTGTCTGAAGGTGTTTCTTCATCATGCCACAACGAGCTTACATTAATCTTCCCCAAATCCTGCATCTCTTGTTTTGAACTTCTGAATTCATAAATCAACGGTTCTGATCTAATCCCTACCGGGCTGGAAACAACTAGGTTCCCGCTTCTGGCTGTTATGTCTTTTATAATTGCTTCGGGTGGTATGAGTTTCTTTAATTCAATATACTGGGCATTGTCGGTCTGATTTGGGTCGTTTGATTCAGGGAGTGAAGAACTGATACAACGGACTTTCTTGATTTTATTCTTCCATGCTATCTTGTGTAAACCTAACCGTCGATCTTCGTAATCCTTTGCAATTGTTGCGGTTTTTCCCCCGCGATTTCCGGCAAAAAGGGCAATGGTCTTATAATCCAGTTGTGAAAGAACCTTAGATTGTTCTGTCTTTGCGAACTGTAAATAGCCTTGATAGCTGTTAAGACCTGCCGATAAATCCATCTATTCCCTCACCATTGTCTACAATCACCTGATAAATGCCTTCTGATAGTGCCTCTATTTTTGTCTCCCCATCACTACCCTCGAACATTCTCTGCCCCGAATTGTGGTCAATAGCATGTAATACTTCGTGTATAAATGTGACTGCAATCGCTGATGATGCACGAAATTCACTGTCTACCTTATCTGCTACGCGAATGATCTTACCGTTAAAGTCATTCTGTCCTGTTACATCACTACGCTCTGTAAAGTAATATGGAAACACTATTTCGTACTCATGCCCGCCTATTTTTAATTTATCAGGTATCTTCATTTATATCCTTTCCGCTAGTGCCGCAACATGCCCCTCACCGCTATTTCCTTGCATTTCTTACATGACCTTTCGTGTGCCTGAAGAGATTTGCCTTCGGGGATTAGTTTGCCGCATTTGGCATAGACTTCGGTGCCGGGTTCTGGTTTATCATTAAATGCCTCGACCGCCACTTGTTCTAATTCCTTAGAAATTATTCCAGGAATTAATTCACTGGCAGCTTTCATCTTCTGCAATCCAACCATCTCCCTTTTCCCGGCCTTCTCAGAAGCACACGCATCAAGAGATACAAAAACCCCGCCACAGGCATAGCACCCAAGCAAAACTCCCTTCTGAAGCCCCAGGGTAAGCCCTATGTCCATGAAATCAACAAAACCTATAAGGCAGTGGGGACATTTCTCGGTTGTGTTTAAAATACCCTTCGACGGTGCTTTCTTTGGCTTTACATAAAATATGTTCATTTCTTCTTCACCTTTCTTTTCTTACAGTCTCCTAATTGGTTGCCTCCACGCGGCTTACTTGGCCTAGGCGATCTACTTCTGGGCCCTTTACCGTTCCTGTCGCTCATAACTCCTCCTTTTTAACAACATACTGCCTCTCTTTCGTTCCGGCTCCATACTACTCCTTAAAAATAAACTTTATCACCTCTCCCTTATAAAAAATCTCGCCACGAATAACCTTATGCTTCTCGATCTTCACAGGCGTTGGCTCATAGTCGCATATCGATGTCGCAACCCACACGCTGAATATTGCGGTGCATATCCCCGCGATCCCTATCCATATCTTCTCTTTCATCGCTCACCCCTTATAACCGGAATACCTAAACATAAAAAATTGTCGTAACCCTCATCAAGAACTCGCTGTGAAAAAATCATCCCTGAACGAACCCCCACAGAAGTCCTCGCCCACGCATCAGGGTTCCTCGACACCATCGACGCTATAACCTCCAACCGTAACCAATCATATCCCTTGTTAATAAATACACGCTCTGGCCTGTGTATCTTAATATAACCCTCTAACTCTTTAAGGTTTTCAAAACCTGTTGTGTGTTGTGGACGCATACATACTCTCTCTCGTAGGAGTCCCAAGTTCTGGTCCCCCGCCCCCCTCTACCATATCGCGATCAGTAACACGATCAATATAAATGTTGCAATCTCCATCCTACGCCTCACACTGTTTTATGACTTCTGCCCTCATCACCCTGGATGCTGTAATCCTCTCAACCAATCGCTTGGCTCGCTCTCTACTGCCTACCCTTATAGCTTCCTTATTTGTCCACCCAGTTGAGGTTGCGTCTCTTGTTTCCCTCTTCGCTCAGATCATAGTTCAGGGACCATCGGTTGTCCTTGTCAGTGGAGTATGGCTTCCCCAGTTCGATGGCCTGGCCTGCTACTTTTACCGTAACAGTCTCTTGTGTTACGCTAAGAGGTTTTGTTACGCTAACTTGCTCATCTGTTACGCTAACTGTTACGCTAACTGTTACGCTAAGGGGAGAATCTGTTACGCTAACTCTTGAAGCTTTGACCCTACATGCCGGGCTGCAATACCTTGCTGTATCTCTCTTACTCTCGAATTCCCTTCCACACTGTTCACATACCATCATTTCTCTCATCCTTTCATATTAGTTAACGATTAAAGTGCCTTAGAATCGATTCTCGCGCGCTGTGTGTGCGGGGATAATACCTATCTTTTTACCCCTATCCCTTGCTGTGTCTACCGTTAATGATGTATCGCTTATCATGGCATCATTATGCTCTTGTTGATATATGGGCACCATTGAGGTTTGCCTTTTGCTGGGCATGTATAGGCGCCGGGCTTATCGTTACATCGGTCTTTGGTGCAATGCGGGTAACCATAGCCCCTCTCTTGATACTTACATCGGTTACATGATCTGAGTATATGAAGTAGTCTCATTTATCAAGCTCCAGGTCGATATCTATTATGTCGTCGGCTTGGTCATTGTGGATTTGTAGGAGTTTGAGGACTTCCGGGGCTAGGTCCGGGCGGCTGCCGGTGTTTATTTGCACTATCATGTTGTTGGTATTATGGGAGGGACTTATTGATGTGTTTTTGAGTACGTCCTGGGAGGCGGTGAGCTTGATTTTATCATCGTCGCCAGTGAGAAATTCGCGGTAATTGTCTAGGGCCTGTGGAACC
>Ga0207997_1001423_pt1 | contig 12376 bp, 18 predicted proteins | sample AntAceMetag02UKN_FD_184777 | JGI IMG/M metagenome (GOLD analysis project Ga0207997, IMG submission 184777) | Saline lake microbial communities from Ace Lake, Antarctica - Antarctic Ace Lake Metagenome 02UKN (SPAdes) (version 2) | ecosystem: Environmental > Aquatic > Non-marine Saline and...
AATATTTTGAGTTCTTATCAAAGAAATGGATTTCCTTGGTATTGGTCTTGTTGGCTCTGAATGCTTTGGGAACAGGGGCGACGATAGATTGATGTTTTCTCAGGTTCGCAAAGAGGGAAGAGGTGCCACACCGTGCCGCGCCGATTATCAGGAAGTCAGGGAGCGCCGAGTCATCAGCCATTCTCGGTCTCTTTTTTTGTGCTCTTCTTCTTCGGCTCTTCTTTTTCTTCTGGTTTCACAGTGGCGGCATATCCGCTCGTTATGACTGGAGGTCCGATCTTCGGCTTTGGATTCTCATCCTTGGATGGAAAAGAAGGGCCGGAGAAAACAATGGGCTTCTCCTCTACGGGTTTCTCCACGGGCTTTTTCACGGACCGTTTCTTCTTGGGCCTCGTGAGATGCTCGATCTGCCCCTTTGCCTCGTTGATCGCCCGGTTCGTGTCCTGTAGCTCTTCTGTGCGATCCAAGAGAATGCGCCGGAGCTCTCTCTTCCGTGACCTCAGCCGCTTGAGTTGATTCGTCAATCCAAATACTTGTGCGTTTTCCATCTTTACCTTCCCCAAGTCCGGACAGGAATCTCATTTTTCAGTTCCGCCGGGCTCTTAAAAGAATTGCCCCAATATAGGCGGGGCTTGCCTTTTTTCTTCCACCAGATTTCCCGATCATAGCGGAGTGATTTGTTTGCCAGCTTCTTCCCCTCGTCCATCGGCCGCGCATGAGTGACCTTTGCGGCAGGGCAGAGGTGGAATTTGTTTTTGTGTACGGCATAATGCCAGAGTTCGGAGTCTCCACAGAAATGCTTATAGTACGGGTACATGACGATGCGATCAGGAAACCGATTGATAAACTTCCGGCCTATCAGCCCGAATGCAGCGGGACAGAATTGCCCAAGATTCTGGGTTATCCCGATCAGTCCGTCACCATCAGGGAATAAGGCGGTCATGTTCTTGTACGCACTCAGAACGCAATTCTTATGGAACGTCAGATCGTCCGATCCATAGAAATAATAGTCATGGTCGGTTTCTTCGTATACGCGGTTCAAGCTGTTATTCCAGCCGTGGCGCGTCTTGTTGAATTTCAAGGTGAACGGGATCCCGAGTATATTCCCAGCCGTCAGGATCCGATTGTGATAATCAAGGCGATTCCAATCCACAACGACCGTAACCCCCAGCGTCACGCCCTTTGGCTTGTCCTGGTCATAGAAACTCTGGATCGCACTGAATAGCGATTTGAACCTTCCGATCGTGGGGATAACCAATTCGATTCTTTTCATTTCCCGAACTCCTTTTTCGATATCGTTTCAAGTAGATATTCAGCGTGGGCCTTCGGTGTCAGATATTTATCATAATATGCCCGGGCGTTCATGGCAATCCTTTCCCTGTTCGCATCATGCAATAAATAATAATCCACGGTCCCGACCAAATTCTTCTTGTCATAAAAGATACAGCAATCATTGAATTCCTTTTCCCTGAATGGCTTTGAGGTCGGTTTCCTTGTCATGACCGCGCAGCCGATCCCCATTAATTCAACATGACGGAAGCTCATGAATGGGAGCGCTCTGCCGCCAGGAAGGGCAAGCCCCAGCTTTGACCGTGCGTGGGTTTCAAGGTATTTTTGGTATGGCATACGAGGAATCTGGAATTTAGGATCGACCGCCGAGTGGTGTTTGAATGGAAGACACCCAGCCCGTACACGCCAGCCCCTTCGTGCGCCGTGTGCGCGCATGGCCTTTACCGTCCATAATCGGAGTCCGTCGTCATCATGCCAGCCCACAAAAAAGAAATCTCTCGTATAATCCTTTTCATCTTTTATCTGGCGCAGTTCCGGCAACAGTTCAAGGTAGTCCATGGAGGACGCTGAGTTTGGGAACGGGTAAACATTCTTCCGCTTCAGGACATCAGCCGTGGCGTGTATCTTGAAATAATACTTCGTGCGGTTCACCAGCGGGAAGACCATCTTCGGGATCGTGTTTATATCCAGCATGACATCTATTGCTCTGTCTTTATATTTTATGCAGATCGGATAGACGTACGGCCCAAGCCTATTAGAGCGTGGATTATATTTTTTTAATAATTGCTCTGATCGATGGGTTGGTATTTTCAGTTCAACAAATCCCTGCCACAGCCATTCCATCTTAATCCTATGGCGACAATCAGGAATGATTATTCGCTCAGGTTTTATCATTTCTCCACCTCCCTCCTGAATCTCCGTGACGCCTGAAAATGTTCTATCACAACATCCTTTTCCTTCTTTCGCTCATCGTCAAATATCATACAGTATTCGATCGGCAGTTTGAAAGTGGTAATTGTAGGGTGCCGCTTCAGTGCCCGTTGCAGATTCTTTTGCTCCCATATCCGTGGGTTCTGTTTATTCAGCGCGATCCAATCATCAACCAGCTCCCGCGACCTGTCGTTAATCCGTAGGAACAGAGTGCCGGAAAGAAGCTCATCCCGTGCGTGCTGCCAGTTCCGAAAGTGGGCGGCGAAGTCCTGTTTGATCAGATCGAACGCCCCGGGGTATTGCCGGAATTTAGCATCGATGTCAACAAACACCAGCGCATCATAGATATGCTCGAAATTAACCAGCGCCTCTTTCAGGATCAGGGCTTTGTAGTGGGTGTTCAGATGCCAGTTACGGCGATTGGCTACTGGATAAACATGGATTCCTTGGACGAGGCCGGCAGTTCTGGTTGACACCTTGAACGGTTTCTCAAGGCGTTGGTAGGGAGTCTTTTTCGTGTAGTACGAAATCACGGCCCATTTATTCATCTTGGCTCTCGTCTTCGTAGGCAAAAACTGGCCCCTTACGTGGAATGCGCATCCCCTGATATATTTCGCTGTATTCATCAGACTCTATAAAATAGCGTATCAGGCGATTACCGATGTCTCCGGTGAAAAAATCCGCCGCTGGATTCAATTCAACTTTAACCAACTTTGCATCCTTCGGCAAATTACTGTTGTGCTTTTTCAATAATTCGAGAAGCAGTTCTCCTGTAAAATCAATGTAGCCTAACTTCATTTTAAATCCTCCTCTATATGTTCCAGGCAGCGCCGGAAGTCTCTCCTTACCGCACCCTGCCAGCGCTTCTCATCCCTAATCTTGTAATCATACCAAGGCCACCGCTTTATCCGAACCCGCTTGAATAAACTACGTTGTCGGATCACCAGAGATCTCCTTTATTGTTTTTTCCCTGTCACCGAATCCAAAGCAGCGGATCATTGACTTCGGGTTGAGGTTGATTACCCGCAATCCAAGCCGTTTCACCTCTGGCCTCAGACGCTCAAACTTAGGGATGAATGATTTCACCGTTGACGTAGCCTGGTCCCGCTCATAGCCTGAATGGAAGTGAGTCTTTTTGCCTATATGGTAACAGTCATATCCCAGCAGATAGATTGGATTGCATCGCATCGTGAGCGCAAATGCCAGCGCGGCGACTCCGGTATTGTTCCCGGCGTATATGCCTTGTTTCATTTTGTTGTGGATTTTAGGCTCTGGGGATCGGAAGAGATAGGAAATATCAACTCCAGCGGTCATGTTGTTCATGTCGATCCAGAGCTTGATTCCCGCGAAATCCCGGAACGCCCTGAATGTACCCGCCCGCTCTTCTTTCGTTTTTCCCACACGCTTATTAATAATATCATTATACAAGTCCGTGTCAATAGCAATCATCATATCGGCAAACGGCGCGACCTCGAAAGCCCTGTTGACAGCCACAATTCTAGCGTCAATATTTTTCAACTGATCGAAATCGAAGTCCCTCAGTGATGGCCCGCCACCGATAAGGAAACACGGCTGCCCTCTCCATGCCTGATCCTCAAGCCGCTCCCACAGCGGCCGCTTTGAGCCCCTCGGCTTCTCATACCATTTCATCCAATTCGGTCCATACCTCACCGCCTTTTCATAGTTCCGAAATTCCTCACTCTGAGTCGTTATGGATTTCATCGTCTAAATAAAAAAGGGCACGACCGCGATTAACAGCCGTGCCCTTTGTCCTTTGTCCATGTGGGGTTTCGATAATTAGCTTATCGGGCCTCCGCTCATCCCAGATCCAGGAGTAGCATCGATGCACTCTATCTGGTCGGTGTCTCCGAATCCGGCGCCGTAGGCCATCCATCCGGCAGTTGCTTCACTGAAGGTGAGCATGTCGAAAGAATCGAAGGTCTTGAGCGACATCTTGGTTCCGGACTTGATTTTCATCTTGGGCAGGACAACGCCGATACGGTTGGTATTGGCGAGCATGGTGGTATAGAGCGGCTGGAAGTTGAAGTTGATTATCTTGGTTCCGGATGAGGGCTGAAGCCTCAGGTCCATTGCCAGCTTGACTTCGTTCATGAGTTGCAGCGGGGCGAGGATTATAAACGGGGTGTTGATGGTCGTGCCGTATCCTTTGTTTTGCACGGCGAGCAGGATTCGAGTTGCGGCCAAGTTGATCGCGCGGGCCAGAGCATAGGAATACTCCGTGCAGTCTCTGCAGCCGGGGTCATTAAGCGCGATACACGCCTTCGTGGCCATGGCAGCTTCGATTAGGGCATAATGGACTTGCGCCCGTCGGGAGAACGCCTTGTTGACGAACTCTTTCGCGTTGTCTTCGAGTGCCCACACCGCTTGATTCATGAAGAGGCTTTTATGCCAATTCAGGCCGCCTCCGTAGAATTGGAACTGAACGAATGCTTCTGTTCCGCTCATCCCCTTGAGTTTGATCTTGTCGCCGATGGGGATCCGCTCGAACGTCATGCCTGACACAACATCCTGGATAGTGAACCCAGGAGCGGTCATGCCCTCGAAGTTGCGAACATCAAAGATCGACTCATACCCGTTGTCATAATTCGTGAGGGCATGATACTTATCGATCAGAGCCTTTGCTCCCTGGGGGAAGTCGCCGGCGGTGGTGAACGCCTGATATGCGCCCTGGATCTTTCCATGCGCATCACCGAATTTCTTTGCCAGGGCGTCGCCAGCATACTCGGGGCTGGAAGGATCAGAGAACTCTTTCGCGGCGTATTTGTCGTGCAGCGCAATATAGAAGCGGAGGTTCTGAAGCAGCTTTGATTCGTCCTCTTTGTTTCCGTACCGAAATTTGTCAAAGTTTTGTATTCTCATCGTATCTCTCCTTTCACACCCGGTTAAGGTGCGACCTCGTCTTCAATCATGTCGCCGTGGAGGTCCGCGAGAACGTCGTCGTCGCCAGCCGCAGCCGCTTCAACGCACTTTGCGATTTCCAGTAACCCAGAAGCCCAGACGTTCGTCACGGGGTTGCCGTGTACGCCGTCCCAATAGATTGCGTTTCCGACCGCTATTGCCACAGCCGCTTTCTGAAGTCTGATCTTTTCACATGAATAAATCAGGACTCCGGTCTCTCCGGAGCATACAGTAAAGGGAACTCTGCACCCGGTTACGGGATCGAGCTTATCGGCAACGAAGATGACTCCGACCGTATTACTCAGCTTGTAGAGATGACCGTGGGCGAGGCAGGGCGAATCGGCATAATCGAAGGAGACCGATTTGAATTCGCCTTCGACTCCAAATGATTCGATAAAGTTAGCCATTTCCTTTTTCCTTGTTTGGATTTTTACGCCCAGCCAGTGTATCACTGACCGTCGGATTACGCCCGGCTTTCGCCGTCGAGGTACGTCCAGCCTGTCGGCTGTCGAGTTACGCCCGGCCCATTGGGACCGTCGAGTTTAAGACATCCAGCTTTAAGGGATGAACTGATTGTCTTTGTCAGATCCAGAGCTTCCTGATCCCTCGCCTTCGTTTCCTTTCTCTTCGTTTCCTTTCTCTTCAACATCCACGCCGAAGACGTCTTTTGATATCTTCCGGAAATCTGTAACCTTGTTGTCAACCCACGACGAAAACTCATCTCCGATTTTTTCATGGTCTTTGACCGCGAAATTGTCTTCCTGGTTTTCGATGTATTTGACTTGTTTATCTGAAAGCTTCCGATCTGTAGTTGCTTTTTTCAAGAGCCCAGGGAATTGCGATTTAGCGTTGCCCTGTTTCAATGTCGAATTTTCTTCGGTGAGCGTCTTCTTTTCATCTTCCCATTCTTTCTCTTTCGTTTTGAATGCGGCATCTGTCCGCTCCCGTCCATCTTTCTCCGCTGAGGATATTTCGGCCGCTCTCTTGTTGATCTGTTTTTCAATGATTGGATCGACCATTAAGTCAGTGGGTGAAAAAATATCCGATGGACTCAGCTTCCCCTCACGGATTGCATTACGAATATCACCGAGAGTTATCTCCATTGTTCCTTTCTCCTTATCGCTTATTTCAGCAAATTCAAATAATTGTGTCAAGAGTTGAGCGCCCGGGAACCCCGGCTTTTCAACCTTGCTACTCGCTAATGCTATGCCGTGGACATCATCAACGTCAGCGATTAGGTCACCGCCGCCCTCTTCGAGCGTGATGTCAGCTTCTATCGATGCTATATCCAGGGGTAACGCCTTAAACATGGGCTTGATGTACGTCGCGACAATAACCGTCAGCACTCCACCGATATCACTTATTTTCTTGCCCACGACTTCGCCGATGGTCTCCCGCGTGGAGGCTGTTGAGTGCCTATGAAATAACGGAATCCCGAGATTTATTTTTTCATGTAAATTCCGGATCGCCGATGAAAACCACTTCTTTACAACCTTCGTCCATTTGATTTGATCGAAAGAAACGCTCCCCTTTGACTCACCCTCATGCCCCACGACATACGCTCTAAACTTAGGGTCAGGGTCGGTGGACTTGATGCGCTCAAGGGCCGCTGGATTGATCATAGACATAAGCTCAGACTGAGCCATTTCATGCAGTGTCCCATTAAAACAGCGGGTCGATCGGTTGCGCTGTGGTCCAATATTGAATGTCCTGAGTTTCATTGTCATGCCTTCACGGGATTATTTATCTATTTTCTCCGTCTCGTCAACCTCTTTTTTGGGAGCCTCTTTTTCCGGCGCCTTCGGTTCAACCTTTTTGGGGGCTGGCTTGGCCGGGGTCTTGGTCGTGGTTTTCTTCCGCTTCTTCCTTGGTTTCCTGGCAGCCGTCTTCTTCGGTTTCGGCGCGTTGGTCAGCTTTATATTCATGGGGATGATAGGGTGTGCGGGGTCAATGATAACGTCATCAACCGGGACAGGCTTCAGTACATCGACAACCTTCCCCAGCCTTCCCTCGTGCATATCTGTCGTGGTGATTGATTTGGAGGCGGGCTTGCTGAACGTCCTTTTCTCCATGTCATATTCAACATCAATATCGCCGCCGGCGCAATCAACTTCAATCTTTTCCCCGTGCTGAATTGAGTCTCTTGACGTACCAATTATTTTGCGCTTTCCCGTTTCTTCCGTCACTTCCGGATTCTTTACATCCGCTGTCGTGAGGATTCTTTTTGCCATTTTCATTATCTCCTTAAAGATGTGATATTTATTCCTTTTTGTCAAAGGGCTCTTCCTTTTTGGTGGTTAAATTCTTTTCGTCATCTGCTGCTTCGCGCTCTGCTGTGGCACGATCAGCCTCCGCTTTATCCTCTTCCTTTTGGTCAAGCCGCTTCATCTCATCCTCTACGTTTACACCCGGAACCTGAGACAAGATATACTCGATGGACAGCGCCCCGGCCAGGAACATCGGCAGGAATACATCGGCGATATGGTCCCACTGTTCCTGCGTGATCATAGCGATCGTAGCCTTCACCTTGCTGGGTTCCAGCGTCCGAGTTTGAGTCTCATCGTTGAAGGCCTCAATGCACTTCTCATTCAATTCATTGTACGTCCCGATCCAGATCTGGCGTTCCCTGTCGGTCCCTGCATTGATGAGCTCCCGCGTGTTGTCGCCCGTGGCTCTGTTCTTCAGGAGATCCAGCAGCCCAAGGAAGTGAACGGGGATTCCGGTGGTCCCGGATATGATCTTAATCTTGACTATGATCTCTTCTTTCAGTGAGTCGACTCCACCCATCGGAGGGCTCTGTATCTTCAGTTTAGATTTTGAATGGACGAACGCCTTTCGGATATTCATCCGGTGTTCCTCAATGGCCTTTGCTGCGTTGCCAACCTCTTGTGTATCTTCGACCTCAACATCAAAGATAGGCGCCGCAAACAGATGATTGATCTCCCTCCAATCCCTGAGCGCATGAGATACGTCGTCGATCTGGGGGAGGCATTTCATGATCTTGGGTTCGGCCTGGTTTGGCTTTGATACCCTGCCACCGAATTTATTGTAGACGAACTGCCCAGCGGAGAGAGAAACATCCGCCCCTTCTGTCCTTTTCCATGTCAGAGTCTTATAATTCAGGTAGTCGGTGGCCTCGGTGGTCACGACATATTTAGTGTCAGCCCAGGGAATGAACCTGACCGATGGCAGTTTCTCATATTTCCCCTTCCCGCCCTTACCTTTCTTAAACGCTGAGGCGTCTTCCATCTTGACCGAGAATGCAATCTTGCCCTCGATCTCAGCCTCTTTCGCGTTTTCGAATGCCATCTCAGCATCCAGCTTATTGAACTCATATACGTCACGTAGGAACTCAAGCTCTTCCTTTGCCTCACTCTCATCCATTCCCTTTGCCGCGGATAGCGAGACACCAGAGCCAATGATGAATGCAGCCCTCAGATCGATCACATTGCCCGTGAGCTCAACGCCCCAATCGGCATTGCCTACATATTTATCCTCAATGGCCTTGACCGCTGTTTCATATTTCTTGTATGCGTTCCCGGAATATCGGCTCCGTTCGTTGGTAAGCCGCTCAATGCTATTGACAAGGGTTTCGTTTAGTGCAAGCGCCTGGCTGAAGTTTGTCTTGATTTCATCGAATTCCTTGTCTGAGATTACCCATCGCCCTTTTCTAAATGTTCGTTTCATTTTCTTTTCTCCCACAGATCGCATGTGGCCTCGTTTGGAAAATTGACATACTTTCTTTCGTTTATCTCTAGGTTTCTTTCGCAATAATAAATAAAGTCCTCGTCATTCAGGGTGCATGAGCGGCAGAAAAAGCAAATGTCTTTGGGCGTGACATATTCCACTTCCCTGAAATTTCTTGGCTTTTCAAGTGGCCTGCTCATTTCCATCTCCCATTAATACAGATCAACGCTGCCGATAAGAAACGCCGCCCTCTCATGTTTAGCAAGGTGCATGTAGGCAGCATAACGCAGCCCATCCAGGCCGTCGTCGTCGAACTTAGAGGGCTCATCCATCGGCTCCCCTTCCTTGTCTTCCTTCCATTTGTAGACCAGAAATTCATCGTTTAGTTTCTCGTTTGACTCGCATGTAAAGAGCTTGAGTGATTTGACAAACATGATCCCAGCGTGTACCGATCCCGGCGGCTTCTCGACTTTCTTGATATTGTACCCTGCACGGCGCAGCTCTTCGCATTTCTCCGGGGCTTCCGGATCGGGATAGATGTACGCTTTTTTGCTAACATTCTTTTCTTTCATCTTCGCTATTAGATCGCTTGTTGTCAAACCCGACTCATGAATTATCTGTTTCAAATAGATCCCTTCGTCCCTTATTCCAAGCCATATCAATGCCATTGGATGATTGAACCCGAAGTCGAGCCCATATATTTCATCGTCGAATGTTGTTGGATATTTCGAGAGTGGAATGATCTCCGGGTGCTGATAGATGATACCACGCGCCACGGCCCACAGCCCCAGCTTAAAGATCTTTATTTGAGCCGCATCCGTTACCTCGTTTAGAATTCCAAGATAATGCTTCCTCATTTCATCAACTGGGTTATCAAAGATTGTTGAGTGATGGACGTATGAGTCATGGCGCGGGCCCGGCATAGTAGCTCCTGGCGGAACCCCAATAAAGAACATTTTCTTTAGCCATGGGGCGCGGGCCTGGTCTGGATTGAAAGACATTATGATCTGCTGATAATGGCCTAATTGCTCCCTGAGTGAAAGGTTGATGATCTCAAAGTCTGGCCTCGTGAACTCAGTCGTTTCTTCCAGCCATACGCCGGTAATGCCCTTAATCGATTTGATTTTCTCGGGATCGTCTAGCCCGTCATAACAGATTACGCTGGGCTTTCCGGTAAAGCTGGGGAAGGTGATTTCATGATATGTTTTATTATGCCGGAATGGGATGCTGTTTTGTCTTAGGATGGTTATGACCACGGCCACGATTGATTCTTTGCACCGGGCGCGGACCTTCCGCATTATGAGGATTCTATGCCCACCTTCAAAGAGGCAGCGGATTATTATTTTCCTTGCAATGAATTCGGACTTCCCTGATCCCCTTCCACCATATAGGACAAGATATCTGGCCTTGTTTTTTAGGAGCGGGGAAAAGCTATCACTTAAAAGAAAGTCGATGCTATCCTTTGTCTCTTTCATCTTCCTGCGATTCTTTGTTGATATGGACAATCTTCATTTTTACGTTAATAGCGTCGCCCTCTGGAACATCAAAGCCAAAGCGCATCTTGTCGTCATTATACAGGGCAAGGTGACGCGCCAGCATTTCCAGGGCACGGGGCTTGGAGTGGAGCCTGTATTTTATCTTGTCGAACACGATCATCCGATCACCCTTGCCATCGGATCGCTCTGATATGGCTCGGTCTTCCTGGATCGATTCAATGCACCGTGTAAGCCCCTCTGGGATGTCTTTCGGTTTTTTTATGGAGATTTGACCATCGTCTCCGATATTAACAAAGTCCTTTATATCTGAAAAGGCAATGGCAGCGATCTCTTGCAATACGCGGTCGGCGGAGATCTCTGTTCGGTGTTCCCTTGCTTCAATCTCTTTCTTGATTGCGCTTTGAATCTCATGTTTCTTCAATAATTCGTGGCCGATGGCATATGCTGTTTTTTCGCTATATCCAGCCGCCTTAGCTGACCGCGTTGCGTTGAAGTCAACTATATATTCTTTACAAAATAGCTGTTGTCGATTATTCAGCTTATTCTTTTTGTTTTCCATTATGTCTTTACTCGTGGTTGGATGATTTTTACTATCTTCTTTCTTGCATATATCTTTGCCGCGTTTTCTATCAGCCATGCTTTGTCACCTCGCTTATACGCGCATGTATTCCGTAAGAACTTCACGTACAGCTTTTTCATTTAGGTTGGTTCACCTTATTCCAAATATTATCAAGCTGCGTGGTTAGGCCTGCTTTGAACACACTGTCATTCTCTCGGTCTTCTCCACGCCGTTTTTCCCAGGCAATCAGCTTGGTTTCCACTCTCGTTATTGATTTTCCATGCGATAAGCATACAGTAGCCAGCCCAGGGACGGTAGTTGGGTTGTCTTTCGCCCCATTGCGCTCTTTCTTTTGGGTTAGCCTTTCCTGCAGCTTAAATCCGAGTAGCGTCGTTTGCGATATAACTACCAGGATTCCCAGCCCTGCGAGCATTATGTCGTTTGTCATTTGTTTTCCCTCTCGGCCCTCAGCGCATCTTTCAGCTCCCTTATCCATTGCGACATCGCATCGTTTATAATGACGTAGTTTTCCGAAGTATCGAGAATAGCATCTGCCTTCCACTCGATTTTAAACTCCTGCGCTTTGTCATCGAAAGAAATGAAACCCAGCGGATTCTCTAGCACCTCTGGGCCTGGGTTCAGAACGTCATAGGAAGGAAATAGCGATGGATTGTATTGGGTACAGCCGATATTACATATCAAACCACAGATCATGAACAGCAGCGGTATCGCGCTTATCAATCGCAGCCTGTAACTTCTTTCTCTTTTTCGCATCCTTCTCCTTCTTTATTTCTTTGGTTATTTTTTCTTCAACCTTTACCAGTTTTTCCAGCAGCTTTAAAACGGCCGCGTAATCAATTTTCATGCCTTCCCCTTATATTCGAAATGGTAAATATCAGTTTCGTTCGGTTCGGAAAGCCCATCGGAGTCCCAATCTCCACCCCAGCGGAGGCCGATCTTGCTTGCCAGCCGCCCAAGCTTCTTATAGTCCGCGGTGAATCCCCATATGAGCTTCTTCTCCTCTACAATGACAAAATCGAGCGCAAGCCATAACTGATGTTTTGATATTTTGATTGCGCCGTCACAGTTGGTAACGGGCTTTTTGGCGAGGTCAACCGTGCGGCCGATCGCATAGAGCGCGGCCTGTTGTGCATCGGTACGGTGAAACCAGGTGGGAAGTAGGTGGATCCGATAAAGAATCCGGGAGATGAGGACAAAGGAGGCGATGCGGAAGAAGAAGTCAACCCGATCCCTAGTCATGATACTTATATTCTTAGGGATTATTTGGAGGGTTGTCAAACGGGAAATGAAATCCGGGCGGCGCCGGAAGATTGTAGCGGCTTACCGCCCGGGGAGAAAATAAGCACCTAGGAGGAGGAATGAACCTAGATGCCTACACTATAAGCATTTTACTGTTCATTGGCACGGGGGCCGGGGCTTTGTTTGGCTCGCTTGGATAACTTGGGTTTCTTAATGACTTTGGCTCGCTTTAGAG
>Ga0207997_1001425_pt1 | contig 12370 bp, 18 predicted proteins | sample AntAceMetag02UKN_FD_184777 | JGI IMG/M metagenome (GOLD analysis project Ga0207997, IMG submission 184777) | Saline lake microbial communities from Ace Lake, Antarctica - Antarctic Ace Lake Metagenome 02UKN (SPAdes) (version 2) | ecosystem: Environmental > Aquatic > Non-marine Saline and...
TAAAATTATCAATAGTTATTCCATCATATCGTGATCCACTTTTATTTAAGACGATTCATAGTATTTTGGATAATTCGGAGTTAGGACAAAAATTAGAAATTATTGCTGTATTTGATGGATATTATCCTGATAGTAAACTTATTATTCAAGATCCTCGTGTTCGTTATGTTCATTCTGGTGCTAATCGTGGGATGCGTGGTGCTATAAATTTAGGAATATTAGCAAGTAGAGGAGAATTTATAGGTCGTCTTGATGAACATTGTAGTTTTGGAAAAGGATTTGATAAAATTTTAACGGAATCATGTAAACCAAATTGGATAATGACACCAAAACGTTTTTTTCTTGATCCTATAAAATGGGAATTGATGGATATACCTCCAGTAGAACACGAAAAATTAGTTATTCAAAGTGGTAAAAAGTTTTCTGGTGCTAGATGGCCAGAAAGAGATTTAGAACAGAAAGATGTAATGGTTAGTGAAAGTTTAGGTATGCAAGGAAGTTTTTGGATTTGTCCTCGAAAATGGTTTGATGATGTGTGTGGTGGTTTTTTAGAAGAAGAAGGTTATGGTCCAACATATCAGGACTCTGTTGAGGTTACTATGAAAACATTACAAGCTGGAGGTAAGCTTATGGTCCATAAAGGAACATGGTTTGCTCATAAACATCGTTCTTTTTCTCGTACTCATAGGGAAGGGTCTCCAGAAAATCCGTCTAATCGTGAAGCTAGTTGGAAATATTCTTTAGATACATGGCGTGAATATTTTGAAACTGTTATTCGTTCTAAGTGGAAAATTTAAAATTATGAATATAGCAATATATACAGCTATCACTGGACAAAAAGATATTTTAAGAAAAGATATAAAATGTTTTACAGATTATAATAAATTTAATAATCAAGTATTAAATGCTAAGATTTATAAAATATTATCACATAAGTTTTTAAATTGTGATGTTAGTATTTGGTTAGATGGTAATATTTACTTAACAGTTTCTAAAGAACAATTAGTGGAAGAATTTTTGGGAGATGCTGATATAGCTGTTCATAAGCATCCTGATAGAGATGATGTGTATGATGAATGTAATATAGCAATAAAATATAAAGGAGATGAGGATGGTAGTATTAAAAAACATAAAGAATATTTAAAAAATATAAATTATCCAAGACATGAAGGTTTATATAATTGTGGGGTAATAATTAGAAGACATACACCAGAGATAGAAAAATTTAATAAAGAATGGTGGTCTGAGATATGTTGTTATAGTAGTAGAGATCAAATTAGTTTTCCAGTAGTTTTAAAACAATTTCCTAGTTTAAAAATAAATGTTATAGAGGGAAGTCCTAGTGAACATCCTAAGAAAAAACATCATCCTTATTATAAATATATTAAACATGAAATATGAAGGTACTTTTTCTTACAGATGGAATGGGTTGGGTAGTAGATAGAGATTGTCAAGAAATAGTTAATCATTTACCAGAAATAGAATTTAAAGTATTACCATATATTAAAATAACAGTAGAAGATTTTGTAGAGCAGGCAAATAATTATGATATAGTACATTATTATAATTGGGATATTTATAGATTAAGACATGCTTTAGATAGAATTGAAAAACCATTATTAATGTCAGTACATTCACATAGATATAATAAATTTACAAAAGAGGTATATAAACGTCCTAATACTTGGTTTCATGTTATAAATAAATACCTATTGGAAGATTTTCCTAATGCTATTTACATCCCTAATGGTATATTTGATCAGTTTAAACCTAACCATGAATTTACAGTAGGTTGTGCAGTATATAAAAACGTAAAAACGCATGATTATAAAGGAATAGGATTGATTAAACAAGCATGCGAAGAATTAGGTATAAAGTTTAAACCAGCTTTAGGTAATATAAATCCAGAAGATATGCCTGATTATTATCGTTCCTTAGATCTTTATGTATGTGCGAGTGAGGCAGAAGGATTTTCTACACCTGTAATGGAGTGTATGGCAATGAACGTACCTATAATAACGACAGATGTAGGCGTACCTAGGCAGTTTGACCTTTTGAAGGTGAAACGCTCTGTAGAGGGCGTTAAACGCGGAATAAGAGCATTCTACACAGCAGGTCAAGTAGAAGAATATAAATGGAGTAGTTTAGCTTATAAATATAGAAATCTTTATGAAGAAATTTATAATTCGTAACGATGATGTCAATTTTGATACAACATTATCAGAAATTAAACAATTCTGTGAAATTTGTGATAAATATGGTTATCAGATAATACAGGCAATTACTTTAATGGGTGAATGTAAGAAGATCGATGTCAAGATGAGTAATGAAGAAATAAGGAGATTAAGTAGTGAAGTATTTAATGATAATAAAGAAGTATTAAAATATTTACAAAGTAGAAATGATTTAATAGCAGTTCATGGTTATTGGCATACACATGAGCCAAGTGAAAATGAAATAGAAATTGCTAAAGATATTTTAGAAGTTTTGGGATTAAAACCAACATATTTTGTACCTCCATTTAATGAAGGAGAATATTCTGATGAAACTTGTGGATTAAAAGTATGTAAATTGTCTTTAAAAAAAGGAGAACGTTTAGAAGATTTTTTAGATAAAGGAACTCCTATTGCTGATATAATGTATTTACATAGTTGGCGGTTTGATAATAATTGGTATACTTTTGAAAAATTAGATAAATGTTTAGATAGAATTAAAAATATAAGTAAAGAAATATTATAATAAATTTAATTAAAAAATATGGAATTTAAAACACCATTGTGTGAATTATGTTATAAATATGCATCGGACAAATGCCCTCAAGTTTCTCATCCTTATACACCTTTTTATTATGAATTATTTAAAGATAAAATAGATACAGTCAAAAAAGTAGTAGAAATGGGTATAGGTTCAAGAAGCACTATGCATTACCATCAAGAGCATTATGTAACTGGTGCTAGTTTATATATGTGGAGAGACTTCTTTCCTAACGCTATGGTATATGGTGCTGATATATTGCCAGAAACAATGCTTACATCAGAACGAATAGAAACAATTTTATGTGATGAGACAAAGAAGGAAGATTTAGATAAGTTATTAGAAAAAACTGGTACAGATATAGATATATTTATAGATGATGGTTTACATTCTAGGGAAACTCAATTAAATCTTTGTAAAACTATGATGCCTTTATTAAAGAAAGATGTTATTTATATTATTGAAGATGTAATGTGGCCTAATAGATTGATAAGAGAATTAAGTCAGTATGATTGTTATTCTCCTGATTTTCCAGGTAGAAGAAGAAAAGAAGCAATTATTGTTGTTAAAAATAAATAAATGAAAAATCTTTTAATTTATATAAGTCCAATACATTTGTTTGATAAAGAAAGTGAAGTATTGATTAAAGTCCAAATTGATAATAGTTTAGAATTGGGTTGGAAAATAGAAGATATAGTATTGGTAACTAATTTTCCTTATGAATACATGGGAATAAAAGCAATGGTAGTATCGGATGAAGCATATTGTAGTGCATGGAAATTATCTACTAAAACAAGTTGTATTAATTATTTGTTTGAACATAATTTAATTGGTGATTATATATATTGGTCACATGATTTAGATGCTTATCAATTAGAAATTATAACAGAAGAAGAATTAGAATTAGATAAAGAAGTAGGTTTTTGTGATTATGGTAGAAATGAACATTGGCAAATGGGTAGTTTCTTTTTTAAGAATACAGCAGGAAGTATATTTAAAGATATATTATTGTTAGTAAAAGAAGATAGAAAAGATGGAAAGGAACAGAATGATGAAAATTCTTTAGTAATTCTTACTAATAAAAATTATAATAATATAAATGATAGAATTAAAAGGATGAACGGTACTTATGATTTTGGTATGAGAAGAGTAGAGTTATGTTATGAAAAAGCTAATAAGCCATTAAAGGTATTACATTTTCATCCTTGGCTTGAATCAATGAATACGTTGAAGATAGCTATGTATGGTAAAAATAGAATTAGGAAACCATTAATGAATAAAAGATTAATTAAATTATTTCAAAAATATGGGATTAAGTAATTTTATTACAATTATATATTGTTCTAGTAATCAAGAGGCTCCAAAGTTTGAGGAGCGAATTAGAGATAATATTTTAAAAAACTGTAGAGAATTGCCTATTATATCAGTTACACAGAAGCCAATTGATTTTGGAACTAATATTTGTGTAGGAGATGATGTTGGTGTCTCTGGATTTAATTTTTTTAGGCAGTCGTTGATTGCGTGCAAGGCCGCGAAAACAAGATTTGTTCTTTCCTGCGAAGCAGATTGTCTTTATCCAAAAGATTATTTTACTTTTATTCCAGAACGAGATGATGTTTGTTATAGAAATAAAAATTTATATGTGATGGCACATAAACGAGCTATTTTTTGGAAGAAAGAAAAAGGTGCTACTCACGCACAGATTGTTAACAGGGAACTCTACATAAAGGTGTTAGAGGAATTATTTGAAGGTGAGCCAGAATGGAGTGTCGAGCAGAAAAATTTTCCTAAAGAAAAGTTTAGAGGTAAAAGAGAAGATGTGTTCGCACCTAATGAGATAATTCATTATACTACAAAGAATCCGATTTTTCAATTTAAAACTTCCGATTCGATGCGGCATTTTACTGTGTCAGACAGAATAGATAGGTATGAGATTCCTTACTGGGGAAATGCAAAAAAACTTCGAGAGGAGTATTTAAAATAAAAATATATGAATACAGGAAAGACACATTTTAAAAAGGGAATGATTCCTTGGAACAAAGGAAAAAAACATTTTAAAAAAACAAAACAAAAAATGAGTAAAATTGGAAGAGTGCCATGGAATAAAGGATTAAAAGGTTACAATAAAGATTATCCAAGGAACGAAGAGTGGTGTAGAAGAATTAGTGAAGCTAAAATTGGTAGTAAAATGTCAGAAGAGACTAAAAAAAAATTGAGTAAATATTTTAAAAAAAATCCAAATAAAGGAATGTTAGGCAAAAAGCATTCGAAGGAAACAAGAAAGAAGTTAAGTAATGCAGTTAGAAAAGCTATTAAAGATGGAAAAATGATATTATTTCAAAAAGGACAAATATCTCCGATGAAAGGAATCAGTCCTTCTAAAGAAACAAGAAAAAAAATGAGTGAAGCAAAAAAAAGGTAAAAAACTTTCAAAAGAGCATAAAATAAAAATAAGCAAATCGCATACTGATAGTGGAATACATAAAGGAATAAAGAATCCTATGTAAAAAATGTCATATAGAATTTCATAATAAATATAGACAAAGAGATAATACAAGAGAACAATTAGATAAATTTATAAATAATGAGATATGAAAAATCTACTAATCTATATAAATCCAGCTAAAGTTTTTTTAGGAGAAACTAAAGATACTATTAAAGTACAGATAGATAATTCTTTGGATTTAGGATGGAAAGTAGAGGATATAATACTAGCTACTAATTTTCCTTATGAATATAATAGTGTAAAAGCAGTAGAAGTAGCAGATTCACATTTTAGAAATTTTGATATTAAATCAGGAAAAATAAGCGTAATTTTATATTTGTTAACTTGTGGTATAATTAAAGATGATGAAATAGTTTGGTTTCATGATTTAGATGCTTTTCAAGTTTATCCAATTACAGAAACTGAAGTAGATTTAGGTGATAAAGTAGTAGGATTTACAGATTATGGATGGAAACCGTTTTGGAATACAGGTAGTATATTTTTTAAAAAAGGTTCAGAAAAAGTATTTGAATGGATGATAAATGTATTTGATCAGAAGAAAATTAATGAAGAGCCGGCACTATGGTATTTAACTAGGAAAAATTATAAAAATATAAATAGTATGATAAAGATAATGAATACTACTTATAATTTGGCTGCTAGTTTATCAGGACAAAAACATTTTAAAATAACAACAGAAAGAGCAATTAAGCCAATAAAGGTAATTCATTTTGGTCCAATAGTATATAAAGGAATTAATTATATAAAAGTTAATAGAGAAAATAATTTAATTACTGATAGATTATTTAATATATTTAATAAACATCTACCAGATTTATGTAAAAATATATGACTAACATTTTAGAAGGTTTTAAAAATGGTAAAGGAAGTCCATTTGAAATTTCAGAAGCTTCACGTGAAGAATTACCTGAATTTTTTAAAGAAATGGGTTTTAGTCTAGGTGCAGAAATTGGTGTATTTCAAGGAGAGAATTTAGAGAAATACTGTCAATCTGGATTAACAATGTATGGTATTGATTCATGGAAAAGTTATGATGATTATCGTACTTATCGTGATTTAGAAGATTTATATGAAGTTACCAAGAAAAGATTAGCACCATATCCTAATTGTACTTTAGTAAGGAAGAAGTCCATGGATGCTTTGGAGGATATACCAGGTAGAAGCCTTGATTTTGTTTATATAGATGGAAATCATAAATTTGAATATGTAGCACAGGATTTAGTTTATTGGACACGTAAAGTAAAAAAAGGTGGTATTGTTGCTGGACATGATTATTTTGATACTAAGGGATATAGAACTAATCGTTCAGTTGGGCCAGTAGTAGATGCTTTTTGCATTAGTCATGATATAAAAGAATGGTGGATTATTGGAGATAGAAATTCTAAAAAGAATAAGAATACAGATCAATGCCTTAGTTTTTTCTTTGTAAAACATTGGTAATATGAAAAATTTAATGTTACAAATCGACCCAAAGAAATGTTTTTGGGATGAAAAAAAGGAATTAGTCAAAATACAAATTGATAATAGTTTTGATTTAGGTTGGAAGTTAGAAGATATGGTATTAGTTACTAATTTTGATTATGAGTATAGAGGTGTGAAAGCTATAACAGTAGATGATTCTTATTATTGTGATGTTCATGATAAAGCTAGTAAAATTAAAGTCATTATATATTTATTAAAAAATATAGTTAAGCCAAGAGAGTTATGGTGGTTCCATGATTTTGATGCTTTTCAAATGGAACCAATAATAGAAGAAGAATTAGGATTGTTTAATCTTCCTTTAGCATTTACAGACCATGGATGGAAGGATGAAGCAAATACTGGTTCTATTTTTTTTAAGTTAGATTCTTTAAGAGTATTTCAGTGGGTAAGAAATGTAGTTAATAGTCATGAAACTAATGAACAAAAAGCTTTAATGTTTTTAACTAATAAAAATTATCAATATATAAATAATTATTATAAAAAGTTAAATATAACTTATAATTTTCCTGCATGTGGTAGTAGTGCTAAACATTTTGAAGAAACTTTTAAGATGGTAGATAAACCAATTAAGGTTATTCATTTTCATCCAGTTTATAGAAGAGTTAATTATATTGAACTTTTAAATAATATGGATTTAATTTCTGATAAATTAATGATAAATTTTAGGAAGCATCTTCCTGATCTGTGTCCAAAAATATGAGTATGAAAGAAACAACAAAAAATATAATGGAAGCAGTTAAAAATAATAAAGGAGAACCATTTGAAATACAAGGGGCTTCTCGTGATGATTTACCAGATTATTTTAAAGAAATGGGATTTAAAGTTGGAGTGGAAGTAGGAGTTTCATTAGGTTATAATTTAGAATTATATTGTAAAGAAGGTTTACAAATGTATGGTGTTGATCCTTGGTCTGATTATGACGATGAAAAATATAGAACACTTAATGTTTTAAGAAAGAAAAAAATAAAAGCTGAATCGTTTGAAGATATTTATAAATTGGCAGCTGAAAGATTAGCACCATATCCTAATTGTACTTTAATTAAGAAAAGTTCTATGGATGCTTTAGAAGATATACCTAAACGTAGTCTTGATTTTGTTTATATAGATGGAAATCATAAATATGGATATGTAGCTATGGATTTAATGAAATGGTCTGATAAAGTAAGAAAAGGAGGAGTAATAGCCGGTCATGATTATTATGATATAAATCATAGCAGACAAGTAAGGCAAGTTGGTCCAGCAGTAGATGGATTTGTTAAGTCACATGATATTAGTAATTGGTATTTATTAGGACAAAAGTTTGCTCGTAAAAAATATTGTAGAGATAGATGCATGAGTTTTATGATATTTAAACATTGGTAATTAATTAAAATATTAAATTATGAAAAATAAAGAGTTATTAGCTTGGGAAAAAGCAACTAATAAATTATCTGATTATTTTATTGAAAAGTATTTTGGAAAAGATTGGGATAATGATGAAACTTTTTGGGTAAGTGATGAACCTGGTGGTACATTATTCATTAATGATTATTTTTTTAATATGGATGACATAACTAATTTTATACGATTTGAATATTCTAAAAAAGATATGTTTAATTTTTATGATTATAATTTAGAATTAGCAACTAAAGATATATTAGGAGTTAATATAAAAAATTGGAGGAAATTAATTAAAAATAAGAAAAAATAATATGAATTTACAAGAAGGAATAAAACAAACAGGTAAACCATTTAAAATTAAGGATTGTGGAAGAGATGAACTTCCTAAGTTTTTTAAGGAATTAGGTTTTAAAGTTGGTGCAGAAGTTGGTGTGTATAAAGCAGCTTATTCAGAGTTATTTTGCAAGGAAGGGTTTAAGTTTTATGCTATTGATCCGTGGATGGCCTACCAAGGAGCTGGTAGAACGCAACAAGAGCAGGATAGACAGGACTTTCTGTTTGGACATGCTGGAAGAGTATTAGCACCATATCCTGATTGTACTCTTGTTAGAAAGACTTCTATGGGTGCATTAGCTGATTTTGAAGATGGTTCATTAGATTTTGTTTATATTGACGGTGACCATGAATTTAGTCATGTAGCTGCTGATATAGTAGAATGGACTAAGAAAGTTAAAAAAGGTGGTATTGTATCTGGGCATGATTATTTTTCAACTGCAATCGGCGCTAGTAATGTAGTATGCCACGTAGGGCCTACAATAAATCTTTTTGTAAAGTTATATGGTATAGAAAATTTTTGGGTATTTGGAAGAAGTAAGCCAATTGAAGATGAGAAAAAAGATGATAGATATTTAAGTTGGATGTTTTTTAAGAATTAAAGTAAAAATATGAATGAAGAAAATTCAAAAGGAATTATTTATTATACGGATTCAAGACTTTTAGAACCTGTTTCTTCTGTAGTAAGAAAATTTATTTCAGATTCAGGTTTACCAATTGTTTCATGTTCACTTAATAAACCATTAGATTTTGGTAAAAATATTGTATATGAAGGAAGTAGAGGTTACTGTGCGATGATGAATCAAATTAAGATTGCTTTAGAAAATCTTGATACTAAATATGTATTTTTTTGTGAACATGACGTATTATATCATTCCAGCCACTGGAAATTTTGTCCAAAAGAAGATGATGTATTTTATTATAATATAAATAATTGGAGATTTTGGGCACCAGGTGGTTGGGCAATAACTTATGATGAGTTGCATTCTCTTTCTGGTATGTGTTGCAATCGTGAATTTGCTTTAGATCATTATAAAAGAAGAATAGCTAAGATGGAAGAATTAGGTTTAGATCAATTTAGAAGTAGAGAACCTAGAATGGCCAGAAAATGGTCGTATGAGCCGGGGACAAAACAAAAACGTAGAGGAGGTTTTTCAGATGACAAATTTGAAACTTGGAAATCTGAATTACCAAATGTTGATATAAGACATACTAGAACTTTTTCATCACCTAAAATAAATCTTTCTGATTTTAAACATCCTCCTACAAATTGGCAACAAATAGATTATAAAGACATTCCAGGTTGGGATCTTGATGCTATTTTTGATTTACAAAATATGCCTTTACCATTTAGTTTATTATCAAAACGTTAAAAATATATGAAAAATTATACACTTTCAATTCTTATTCCAGCAAGGAATGAAGAATTTCTCAAAAATACAATAGAAGATATTCTCGAACACAAAGAAGCTAACACTGAAATTATAGTTGGATTGGATGGAAGCTGGAGTAACCCTCCTATAGAGCAACATCCAGATGTAACAGTAATATATGTACCAGAATCCATTGGTCAGCGTGCTATGGGTCAACTATGTGGGCGATTAGCTAGAGGTAAATATATAGCAAAAATTGATGCACATTGTTCAATAGACCAAGGTTTTGATCGCAAAATGTTAGAAGCATTTGAAAAATCAGGTGATAATGTTGTTATGGTAAGTGTGATGAAAAATCTTCATGTTTATGATTGGAAATGTTTTAAATGTGGTAAAAAAGTTTATCAAGATGTAATTCCAGTTTGTCCAGTTTGTGGTACTGATATGAAGAAAAAGATAATATGGAGACCAAGACGTGGTACTAATTCAAGAGCTTATCGTTTTGATTCTGAACCACATTTTAATTACTGGTCAGCTTATACTACTAGACCTGAATATAAAAAAGCATTAGAAGAAACAGGTTTAACAGAATCAATGTCACTCCAAGGAAGTTTTTTTATGTGTACTAAAGAAAAGTATTTTTCACTTAATGTAGATGACGAAACACTTGGTTCATGGGGAAATCAGGCCATAACAATAGCTTGTAAATTCTGGCTTTCAGGTGGTAAAGTATTGGTAAATCACAAAACATTTTATGCACATTGTTTTCGTACTAAAGGTAATGTGTTTGGTTTTCCTTATCCACAATCAGGTAGAGAGGTACAAAGAACAAAAAAAAGAGTAAAAGATTTATTTTGGGAAAATAAAGATCCAAATCAGATACATCCTCTTTCTTGGTTAATTGAAAAGTTTTCTCCTGTCCCTGGTTGGGATGATAAAGCATTAATAGAATTAAAAAAATTTGATCATGTAATAACTGATAAAAAATAATATGCCTATAAAATATATAAAAAGTTTTGCGATTAGTGAAATAGAAGAAAAATTAAAAGATTTAAGATTTCCTAAAGCTAGTGTAGATACTATTATGGGAATAATAGAAGAAACAGTTAAGGATGAATATTTTAGAGGATATAGAAACGGTAAAGAAGAAATAAATTAATTTTAAATATAAAATATGAAAAAACAAGTAATAGGTTTTGTGGGCCAAGGGTTCATCGGAAAAAATTATGCTAACGATTTTGAAAAAAGAGGTTATAAAATAATACGTTATTCTTTAGAAAAAAAATATATAAAAAATAAAAGTAAATTGAAGTCTTGTTGGTTAGTTTTCGTAGCCGTTCCAACTCCTACAACTGTAAAAGGTTTTGATGATAGTATTTTAATAAATGCTATTAAAACTGCTACTTGTAAAGATCAGATAGTAATTATTAAATCTACTATAATAGTTGGAACTACTGATAAGATACAAAAAATGTTTCCAGATCGTTATATAATACATTCTCCTGAATTTCTTACAGAAGTTACAGCCGATATAGATGCTGCAGAACCAGATAGGAATATATTAGGATATACAAAGAAATCTAAAAAAGTAACTGAAAAAGTTATGAATGTTCTGCCTCATGCTCCTTATGAAGTAATGGTACCATGTAAAGAGGCAGAATTAGTTAAATATTTTGGTAATTGTTACTTTTATTTAAAGATAATGTTAGTAAATTTAGTATATGATATAGCAGAAGATGAAAAACTTGATTATAATATAATTAAATCTATGTTATCTGGAGATACAAGAATTGGTAAAAGTCATTTAGAACCTACACATAAAGGAGGTCGTGGTGCTGGAGGGGACTGTTTTATAAAAGATATGGCAGCATTTAGAGAAATGTATAGTAAAATTAAAGGAAATTCTATAGAAGGTTTAGCTTTTTTACATAATGCTGAGAATTTTAATAAATATCTATTGCGTAATTCTGATAAAAATTTAACTCTTTTAAGTGAAGTATATGGTAAAGAATCTTTTGAAGATTAGATTTTGTAAAAGTGTTTACTTATGTTATAATATAAATAACTAATTAACTAATAAAAATTTATGAAAAAAATAGAAGAAATGAATGTGGAAGAATTAAAGGCGATAGCATATGATACACTACGTTATGTAGAAGCTTATCAAAAGCAATTACAGACAATTAATGCTGAAATAGCTAAAAAAGAAAATACAGATGCAGTAAAAACAGAAGAAATAGTAAAAGAAAAAAAAGAAAAGAAATAGACAATAATTTAATCGTATAATTATGAAGATAAATAAGCCTTTTAGGAGTTTAGATATAAAAGATAAATAATCCTAATGAGGTTATTTATCTTTTTTATTATGGGAAACAATAGACAGTGATTCAACTTCAGGTGAAGATACAGATTTTATATTAACGCATGCAATAGCAAATTTAACTAATTATAGAACAGATAATTCAATAATAACTTGCCGTGTATGGCAATTAGATATTTAATAAATTAAAATAAAAAAGTATGGCAATAATTAAAGAATCAA
>Ga0207997_1001426_pt1 | contig 12370 bp, 27 predicted proteins | sample AntAceMetag02UKN_FD_184777 | JGI IMG/M metagenome (GOLD analysis project Ga0207997, IMG submission 184777) | Saline lake microbial communities from Ace Lake, Antarctica - Antarctic Ace Lake Metagenome 02UKN (SPAdes) (version 2) | ecosystem: Environmental > Aquatic > Non-marine Saline and...
CAATATTCCAACAATCAATATTCTCACAAACAATATTCCCACAAACCTTTAAATTAAAATAACCTTGAATATTTCCTTCTACTTTTAAATCTTCATTAAAAGTTGTATCCTTTTTCAGTATTAAATCACCTTTTATTGATTTCATTTTGGATCTCCTTTAACCTTTTCATAAGTTGTGGTTTAATATTCTTAACAAAATACTCTCTTTCATTTCTATCCCAAATTGCATGTTCTTCCATTGTATTTAATCTATCTTCTATTTCTTTAAATACTATTTTCATTGTATACTCTCACATAATTGTTTAATAGGTATAGTCTGTATTGTATTGTTTACAATATATGGTATCTCTCCATTCTCATTAACTGTTTTTATTACTACATTATTCCAAAACAATGTTCCATCTCTTGCACCTGTAGAGTATGATTCATTTTTTGATTGTTCACATAAATCTACCTTCTCTGTTATAATATATCCACATGCAATTATTAATGCAAAAGCTAGAACTATTAATACTATTTTTAAGTTTTTATCATTATGTTTTTCCATTTTATACATACCTCCTTCTTGCAGGAATTAATTCTAATTCTTTTTTCTGTCCTGAACAATAAGAACAATTACTACTTATGCAAACCCATTTTCCATTTGGTAATAATCTATGTATTGTTTCTCTACCTTCTATTTTACAAAATCCCATCTTAGTTACATTCACCTCTTGTTTTGTCATTCACTTAAAACCTCCAAGCAATTAACTACTAAACCTGCTTGTTGTAATTTAATCCAATCTTCTTCACCCCAACTTTCTATTTGCTTATTACACCAACCACATTTAGAAGAGTAAAAGAAATAAGTTTTATGTTTTATTAATTCATCAACTGAAACTGATTTAGCTCCATAATCTATTATTACTCCATTTTCAATCCAAGCAGGAGTTCCTGTTATTTGTTGGCACATTGGTTTAGGATTTAATTTAGCATTAGCTTCTAACCATCCAAAAAATAGAACTCTTATTAATACTAAAACTATAATGGTTAAAAATATAGTCATAAACATCCACTTGTTTATTTCCTTTTTGTTTTCATTAATTGCAGGTATCATTTTACAATATAGTATACGCTTTCTCTTCTATACAAAGTTTAACTCTACCATCACCTATACCTTCTAACCAAACTTCACATTCTAATTCTCGCTTGATTTGTTTAATCTTTTCAACAGCTTGTCTTAAATTTAATGATTCCATTTTATGAGTATGAAGGCAGAGGAAAAAAGGGTTGGTTCAAACCTCTGCCCAGTTTCAGACATCAGAAAAAAGCAGTGATGCCTTTTTCCTTTAGGCTATTTAGTTTCTGAATATTAATATATCTTCTACCGAATAGCCTTCGCATGAAATTTCTAATTTTCATTTTGTTTCCTCCTTATTTAATTTATTATGTTCTTCTTTTATTATTCTTTGTTTGCATGATAACTCATGTGCCGAGGTATTATATTTTAATTGTTTAGGGTACATTGATTTAAATTCTTTACCACAAAACCTACAAGTTTTACTTAGTATTTTATGTTTCATATTATTTATAGGGTAGGGTAGTATATAAACATTTCTATTCTATAGGATATATTAAAAACAGAGGTAGGTCAAAAAGGGATCTAAAACCTTGCCTCTGTATTCTCACCTAAAAAATGTTTAGGGGCACATTATACTGAAAAGTAGTTTAGGTGAGTGTAATTTCATTTTGAATAGTTCCTAGTTTTCATTGCTTCTGTTCTTTTCTTTAATGCTTTAGCTAAACAATCTTTACAAAGGAAACTACATTTTCCAGTTGGAACAAACATCTTTGGACATCTTTTACATTGTTTTCTTAGTTTCTTTACTATTGGCATCTTAATAGTTTTCTATTTCTATTTGGATAATTCCATTTAATTTTCTTTCTACAGTTACAAACTGCTAAAATATCTGTTAGTTCTTTATTGCAATGTCTACATCTAAATATTTGTTTTATTTCCATTTGATTCTCCTTTTAATAATGTAGGGTGCAATTCAATCCTACAAAGCACAAATCTATTTTTAAATACCTCAAATTCACATTTTAAGCTATCACTACTGCATTATTATTCTACTATGGTATAATCGTTCTTAGTTCCATCAGACTTAACAATTACAGTAAATTCTACATCTTTCAATGTATTATTTTTCTTTGTTGCTAATTCTACTAATTGACCATAGGTTGAAGCAGGTGTAGCACCTTTTCCAAATGTCCAGGTTTTTTCTTCACCATTAACTACTATTTGTATTTTCTTTTGTGGGTGAGATTCAACTTGCCCTTCTGCTAACTTTTTGATATAAGGATCTGTTTCTTCAAGTTCTGTCAATGATTTTACCTTAAACTGTCCAACTTTTGGTTTCCAATAATTAGAGCCTTCTTGTAGTTTTTTTAGTTCTTCTTGGTATTCCATTTTAACTTTTTAACCTCCCTTTTAATAATAATTGTGATTTTTTATGTGTAAAAATATTAGTGGTGCAGGAGGTAGGGTATTTTTTCAATAACCCATGTAGGTAGTAAGTAATACTACTTTTAAGAATACCCTGAACATCTTGAACCATTAGTTTATTCATCTTTAAATTTGATACCCTCCCATACATGTTCTCTATCATCTTCTTTTCTAAGATAAGATTCAACAGCACCATATCTATCCTCGAGAGTTGCCTTAATTGCTTTATCTGAACAACCTTTTAAATTATTTCTTTTACAATAAAAATTAAATTGTTTTCTTAATTCTTTTTTTGAAATATGAGTATTATAATCTCCAATAATTTTATCAATACAAAATGCAGCAAAACTATCTGATTGTCTAATCCAAAAATCTTTAATTTCTGCAGTTCCTTTTGAATAACTAAAATCTTTCTTTTCAATTAATATTTGTAAGTTATCTAATGCAATATTTAAAAGCCCACTCATTTCTTCTTCTGTTGTAATTTTTTGTATAATATCTGTATCTAATATTTTTTTCATTTCTTTTTCTATTTTAGGTAATAAATCAAATTCTTTCTGTGTAATAAACTTATATGGAAATTCTAATAAAACCCACTTAGTCCAGAACCCATCAGATAAATCATAAACCTTTGGAAGTTCATTACAAGCAAAAATATGTTTAGCATAATTAACAAATGGAAGATCTCTAAGATATTTTCTTTTTGCTGATATTAAATCTCTTCCAACAGTTTGTTTAAACATTCCTGTTTTCTTTAAACTATCATTGCTTAAATCTCCTGCAAGATTAACCATCTTCCCATGTAATTGTTCAACAGAAGTATTGTCTGCAGTAATTTGTGATAATGGAACAGAACAACAGTTTTCAATACCTAATAAATGTTTTAATAATTCAATTGTTTTTGATTTCCCATTTCTTCCAGAACCAACAAACATAAATGCTTTTTCAAATCTATATTCTTTTAACATTGCAAATCCAAATATTTCTAACATTACTGGAACATCATCTTTAGATTTTAAAACATCCTCTAAAAATTTTGTTATGGTTGGACATTTTGCTTGAGGGTCATAAGTTATAGGTAGTTTATTAAAAAAGATTTTCTTAGGATCAAAGTAATTTAATTCTCTAGTAAATATATTTAGTATACCATTTTTTACAGGAACTTCATCAATGTAATTTGTTTTAAAAAATTCATCTATATCTATTTGAGTATCTGCTTTTATCTTATGTAAAATTTCATTAGATAAACTTATTTTAAATGCTTTCCCTAATAGTTTTCTAACTTGTTTTTCTATTTCACATTTTCCTTGAGGTATATAAACTCCTTCTTTATAAATCCAAATCTCAGGTTTAATATCATCTTTCACAGTATAAATATAATTATTTCTTTTTATTTCTTCAACTATTAATTCATTCGCTTCATCATATTTTTTTAATAAAAGTAATGTAAAAATTTCTTCCTTAAAGTTTTCAGGTTTCTTTTTTGGTTCTTCTTTTACTTCTTCCTTTTTTTGTTTATCTATCTCTTTCTTTTCTTCTTTAATCATTTCTTTTAGTTCTTGGATTGTAAAATCCGAATTTTTAGAAACAGTTTTTATAGCAGAAATAATCTCAGGAGTTTTTTTTAGGTTTGCCCAAATCTTTATATATTCTCCAATAGTTTCTGAATCTAATTTTGGAATTTTAACATCCATCTTTCTTTGATCCCTAACTACTTCAATTGCTTTTTTAATTTTAGGATTCTTTTCTCTAAACTTTTCAGCTTCTTTATGGATTAATTTTACAGTTGTTTTTTTTGATAGTTTCTTTTTGGGTTCTTGAACATATTCTGCATAACCCTCACTAACAAATTTTTCTGCATTCCCTTTTGTAGCTTCCCCAATTTCCCCTTTCTTTTTTAGTTCAGTATCTTTTGTAAATTTTATTTTATATAGCTTCACCATTTTCATCCTCTTTTATATTTATAATATGTTTACAACCAGCCCCCCTATTCCAGTTACTACATGCATAAAAAGTTCCATATTGTCCATTTCTTTTAACCATAAATCCTTCCTTCCCATTCTTATATTTTACTTTTCCCATTTTAACATAATGGACTGGCTCTTCTTTGTTTTCTAAGTCTTCCCAATTATATATTGAATCTTTTGGAGAAATCCATTCACCTTTATTTAGATTTTGGTAAGAACCATTTTTATAAATTTTTAATGCAGAAATTAGTTTTCCAGTAGATTTATTAATTGCTCTGTCCATTAGAAATTAACCTCCTCACTTCCTTTTCCCCAATATTCATCTTGGTTCTTTTGCAATTCTCTTTCTTCTCTCCACAAATCTAAGAGAATAGGATTAGTAATTTCTATCATTCTTCTTTCCCCCTATATTGTTCAAGTCTAGAAATATCTTTTACAAAAACAAAAACCTGTCCAATTTTATCTTCTTGCATCCACCAAACATTTTCTTTAGAATTTTTTATAATAAAACCATTTAAGAAGATTCCATCTTTAAGATCAATATGAACTTTAATTTTTTCTTGCATATAGAAGTCTAATTTATCATTCAAGTTCTTTTCATTCATTTCATTCACCATCTTAATATTTATAACACTCTCTTATTTATAAATCTTTCTACAACCTTCATTTCCTGTGGAGATTAAAACAGCGAAGAGAAAAGAACCCAACCAAGAATTATTGTAGGGAGGTGTTTGGTTGGTTTGAATATAAAGAGAGGACTTTAAAACTCAGCGAAGTTAAGCTAAGTGCCTCTTAATTATAAAAAGAAGTTTAGTATATAAACCTTGCTTAGAAAGAATAACTATCTTTTCTTTGGTTGTCTTTTAGTTCCTCTGTTTCCAGTTCCTCCACCAGAACCATCTCTCTTTCTTTTTCCTCCACAAGCTCCTCTTGAACCTCTACCAGCATCTCCTCTTGCCATTTTATTTATACCTCCTTATCATAATCCAACCCCCATTTCATTATCAACTATTCTATTAACTTCAGATAAATCTATGTCGGGTTTTTCATTAGCAATACCTTCATCTGCATATTTTTCTAAGAAATCTTTTGCCCAAACTTCAGCTTCTGCTTGTGTTTTAAAAGTCTTTCCTGAACAAATTAAAGTTCCTACATCTGTTGAATTATCATATTCATTTCTTCTAATTATCTTTATGCAACCCTCAACAACAATATATTCTGTCATACCTAATTCTGTTAAATAATCTTTTCTTTCTGTTGTTAATACAACATCATTATATTTTGTAATTGCTATATCTCCTGCTATTACAACTCCAATTAACATTAATATTCCAAAGATTACAATTATATTTTTATTTATTTTCATATTAAACCATCACACATACATTGTTTTAAGTATTGAGTGTAATAAGGTGGACTTTGTGCTGAATCAGTTGTTCCTGTTACATAAACAGTTGACCCATATCCCCACATTCCACCTCCAACATATTGTCCTATTCCAGAATTTTGGAGGCCTGAACCATAAGCTGAAAGGGAATGAGAATGAGTTCCTAAACCTTGATAACTTCCACCTGAAGAACCTTGAGCAAATAAAGCACTTGCACTTAAAAGTTGTTGCTGTCTTAAATCAGTTGTTCCTGCTGTTCCATTTGCAACTTTCCAACAAACTGTTTCTAATGAATTATTACTCCATTTCAAATCTCCCATTTGCATATTTAATCCACAACCAACTATACTTTCATTTGCTAATAAAATTAATAATTGTGATTGAGTTGAATATAAACTATCTGTAAAAGTTTGATTAAAACTTGCATTTACACCTGTTATTCCTATTAATCTACTTCCATCTCCATAAAATGTTCCATTGAAATATGTAGCATTAACCCCACCATCTACCAAAGCATCTCCACCAATATTTGCATCTCCTGATAACCATAAATTTCTAAAGGTTGGTTGGCTTGGAGGAAATAATTCATCTTGCCCTAAATCTATACTTATTCTATAAGGAGTTGGTGCAAATCTAAAAGTATCATCAGCAATTCCTTCAAATTTTAATCTTCCAATACTATCTATACCATCATAAACACTCAAACTTAATTCTGAAATTGTACCCCCTATAGTATTAGTTATTACAATCGGTGCAGTTATTTGGTTATCAAACACAACATTATGCCATGCTGTTTTCTCTGCTATGTGGTCAACTTTGAGGGTATTTCCAAAATATGTGTCTGCTGTAATATTATATCCACTCATATTTAAATTATTTTCTAATACAGGATTATTTAACCATGCTTCAAAAAATGGGTCTACTTCTTGTCCACTTGGAGTTCCATAACCTTTTGAAATAGCAATCCAATCTATATAATAATGATTTTGTGTATTTCCATTGCTTGATTTATATAATCTCATCTGAACAGTTGTTCCATCTTCTCCTCCAATATGTCCATCATCATCAAATACTGGTTGTGTGATTGTTACAAATCCTCCATCATTTTCAGCAAGAGTAGGAGAGTCTTCCCAGTTTAAATCACTATAATCCCATAATTGTATTATTGGAAAATCACCTGATAAATCAGATGTTGTATATCTAATTATTCCTCTATTAAATCCATCAACACCTGTAAAGTTTATTCTTAAATCTAATCCAGGACTTCCTGATTCTTCTGTAAAATTAAAAGTAATTCCATCATAATTTCCATCTGGATGTTGTGTATCAACTAATGTTCCTCCATCTATTGTTCCTTTTACTGCTTGACTTTGTGTTGCATTATAATATGTTGTTTCTAATTTTAATTCATTGAAAGTTATTGTATTTGAAGTTTCCCAAGTTATCCAATCATTTGAGTCATTAAACCAATTATCTTGATTAAGATGTAAAGAGAAAGGATCTGATTCTGTAAAACTTTGTAAGTATCTTAAATCTAATGTAAGATATAAGTCAGGAACATTATCCATGTTTCCCTGATCTGTAATCCAGAAGTCTGATTTGTTGAATGTTAAATCAGTAGTAGTTGCATTGATTCTAGGATCTGGTGTTGTGAATCTTACTTCATTAAAATTAGAAATAGGTTCTTCTAAACTTCCTCCAACATCTAATTCTATTGCTGTAATAAAAGTCAAAAATAAAATACCAATTACAAAAAATAAAATCACCTTTTCTTTTTTTTTAAAATTCATTAGACTCTCCAGGTTGTTGGTCTTAATAAACTCGCTTTCTTTTGAGGCATTTGTGGATAGTTAGGTTCTCCTTGCAAACCTCCAGATTGAGTAACCATATAATTCTTTCTTAAAGATTTATTTTCTCCACCACCTAATGCCCTTCTATAAGCTGATTCAATCATGTGAACAATTCTAGTAACAAGGATACTATATTTTTTTAATTTCTCTCTTGTTTCATCATGTTGCATATTTCTTATTTTTAAATGTGTTTCAACAGGGACTTCATTTTCTAATTCATATCCTAACTCTAGAGCAAGTTCATCATAACCTGTGTTATAAAAAACTAATTCAGATTCACAAGCAATTAAATCTGCTATTTCATTTCCAATATCACATAATCTTTCATTGATAACTTTAATATCATAGTTAGAAAGAATAGTATTTTTATTTAAATAAGATTGAATAACATTCATAATCATCTGAACACCATATTCGCTTAATACTCTTAACCTTCTATCCTTTGCTTGTTCATATCTTAGATTTCCCTTATCATCCCTGACAATAACATCACTTCTTAATAAGTGATAAATTTTATCAATGATTTCTTTTAAATCTAATTGCACTTCAACAAGTGTTGAATCTTTACTTGTTTCAAAAATAGAAGTAGCTGCATTTGCTAATTGGGTTGTTTTAGTTTTCTCTTGATCTAAAGCAAGTTGATATTTCCTAATCATCTGTTCTTCTTCTTTATTCATCTTTTTTTTAGATTATGTATAAAATAAATTTCTCCATTATAATCATCATTTAATATATATTTCAAATTATATAAATTCTACTATTCTGACAAGTTTGTAAACTTACTAAAATCTATATTTGAAAATTTATAATCTTTAGAATACCATTCCTTACTTGCTTCTGGATATGAATCTGTTTTACAAACACACATTATTCCAGCCTCATTTGCCTTAGCCATTCTTTCAATTATATATGCTTCTGGGTTTAAAACACATTCTCTTGCTTGTTTTTTAAATTGTAATAAGGTGAAAACTAACAAAATAAATACAGCAACCAATAAAACTATTGTTATGTATTGCCAAGTTTTTTGATTCATTTTTTCTTCATTCCTTTTCCAATCTCAATTAAAGTCAGGCCAATCTTCTTCAGTATCTCGTTCTGTTTCTCCAGAGCTGCTGTCTGAAGTTCCATCTGTTGAATCTTCAGATACCTGTATTCCCCCTTGTTCTCCAGAAGTGTCTTTATCTTTGATGTTATCAACTCTTGTGTCAGTTCCTGATTCTTTTTTTGTTCTAATAAGATCTCTTCGTTCTCCTTCTTTATCTCTATCTCTTTCTCCTGATTTTTCTCTTCTTTCTTTTCTGGCATTTTCCACCTCCTTCTGAACTTGTTTTTCAATTTCAATTTGTTTTCTAATTTCAACCTCTTCTTTATCTGCCTTCTTTATTAATTTTTTAACTCTCCTTTTAACAATCCATTTTCCAATAGGCCATGCTATAATTAATCCTACTAAAAATGCAATCATTGTTGAGATTATTGTTTCTAACATTATGCTGCAGGAACTATTCCTGAACCTCCACAGACATTATTCATTGTTGCTAATAAATTTTCATATTGATCTAGGATTTCTGGTGCAGTTTCTAATATCTTTTGAACTCCCCCAGTTAATGTTAAGAATTTATCAAATAACATTATAATCATAATCATTGTTACTACAATTAAGACAACATAAGTTATTAAACCACCATACTTTTGCATGAATGTTGGAGCATCATATCTATCTTTAAGACTTTTTCTTAATCCAATATTCTGATACCTAACATCTTTTTCATGAAAGTGAGCACCTAGTTCTCTCATCTGTTCATCTAAATCTCCTAGAGTAAAATTAATATAATGTCCATCTTCTCTTATAAAATAAAAATAAGTATTAACTCCTGATTGTAATGTTGGCATTGGTCTAAATGCTTTATGTTTTCTCCAGTAATGAATAACAGTTCCATCATTACTTAATCTTGTTTCCATAGCTCTGTCTTTTCTTGTTGCTGTCCATACTCCTGCAACCTTTTCAAAGATATTAATTTTAATAAAGAACTTCTTATTTCTATAATACCAAATAACAAACCCCACTCCAATCCCTGAAACAACTAAAATTATAAAAAACCATAACAAGATTCCAAGCATAAATCCACCACTAATATTTAATCCTGGAAGATAAGCTCTTGGATCTAAATCAACCATTTAAAATCATCTCCTTTTTCTTTTTTTGTTCTTCAACCCATTTCTTTAAAAGCATATTAAGTAATCCACTTCTTTGGATTCCTTGTTTTTTAATATACTTCAAAGATTCTTGAAATACATCTTCTTCAATATAAATTCCTATTTGCCTCAATTTTTCTACCATAATGAAATAATATTAATTAATAACAATTAATATTATTTAAATGTTTGTATTTTAGTACATTGTTGCATTAACTGGACTTAATAAAAACAAAAAAATTTAATCCCTCGTAACCTCAAATTTCTTTTCCTGCACATCCAATCTATCTTTAAAATCCTGCTCTGCTTTGTTCTGTAATGTATCTAAAAACGACAGAAACATACCTATATCATTCAAACTAATCTTAACCTTATCTAAATCATAACCATATTCAAATTGTGTTTCTCCTTTGCTATCTTGAATAAGATTTATGTATGCAGTTGCAATTGTTTTATTTTCTTCTTCCATTTTTACTTACATTTAAAAGAGTTAATTCTCAAATTCCCTTCTTTCTTTTTCTTCTTGTTCTTCATTTTTAATCTGTTGTTTTAGTTCTTCTTTTAGAGAATAATCTTTATTAAGAGTTTTATTTATTTTTTCTAATTTCTTATTTATTTTCTCTTCTTCATTTTCCCTTCTCCTCTTATCAAAAATCTCTTGTAAATCTTCAGAGAAAACAACAAACTCTCCTTCATCAATTTGAAAATATCTGATTGCATAATCTTTTCCAGAACTTTTATATCCTGTATTTAAATTTCCTTGAGGTGCATTGAAAGTTCTACAAAACTTCATTACTAACCAATAAGGTAATAGTTTAACCCATTTCTTTATCATTTTTTCAACTCCACTTCAATCATCTTTTCTAACAACTCAGACATATCAACTTTCTTTTGAATAGCATAAATCTTAAACTTATTCCAGATATTAGGATTAATTTTTATTGATGTTGTTTTTCTTTGTTCACTCATTTTTTTCTTTCCTAAAATTTAATAAAAGATTAGCTACAACACTCCCAATAGAAACTCCTAATAAACTATCTCCCATTCTAATAAAAGGGGTTGAAAATAAATAAAAAGCACTAATAAAAGAAAAGAAAGCAACCCAATATAAAATAGTTGAATTTCTCATTTTAAAAAACCCCTTAGTTTAATCATTTCTTTTTTATTCAAAACAAAATTTCCTTGGTTATTTGTATTTATAAAGAATCCAAAATTATTATCTTCAAATTTATCAATTCTAAACTCTGAATTATTTCCTGTTGTTCCTATCTCTCTCCCTGTAATTATCATCTCTTGGCAATCTAAACCATACCCTCCTTCACCTTTTTTATGTTTGAAAATATTAAATCTTTTATTATCTCTTTCTTCAGTTAATTTTATAATCCCTTGCTCTATTTTCTCTTTTTCTTTAGATAAATTATCTTGAGATTTTACTATCTTCTCTAATTTATTTTTCAATTGCTTTAAATTTAATTTTTTAACCATTATATCCTCTCTCTATCAATTCCAACCAACCATTTTTATTCTCAATTTGAACATTAGGAACTGCAACCTGCGAAGGAGTTAATCCTTTTAAGCTTTGATGGTTTCTTATCCAATTATAGTATATCTCAAATCCTTTCATAAGAGTTTGAGCAGAACTAATACAACCATGAAAACCCCTCATAACTTTTGTTCTTTCTCTTAATGTATTATGAAATCTCTCAATCTTATAATTAAATCTTCCACTATCAGATTTTATAATTTGATGTATAATCTTTGGGTTTTTTGTTGCGTGTTTCTTTAAATTAAATGTTTTTCTTATTACTCTTGGATAAGCATTTAATCCATCTGTTGAAACTATCTTAACTTGTTCTCCAACTTTTCTTTTTGCTTTCCCTAAAACTTTATTTAATGTGTTTGTTTTTCTATCACTTGCATATTGAGAAGAAACAATAAATCTACTATCCATATCAATCACATCAATAAAAAACTCATTCTTAATTCCTTTTCTTTTATGACTTGCTCTCCTTTTATATTCTACTTCATCAGATTGAATTTGCCAACTTGCTTTAATCTTTTGTTTATCTGTAAAGGTTTCCATCATAGGAACAAACTTTAAAACCCATCTGTAAATAGTTGAAGCACTAACTCCTTTAGGGAAAAACCTTTGTAAGTGTTGTGCAATCTTTCTAAAACTCATACCAGAATAATACATATCCATACATTGAGTTATAATTTGTTCTTTGTTTCTCATTCTAAAGTAAGGATTATCTAAAACAAATCTATTATTACAACTCTTACATCCATATCTTTGAGTAAATTCTCTACTCTCATTCTTAATTAATCCTCTTTTAATTATCTCTTTACTCTTGCATTTTGGACATAATATTTGTTTTGTTTCCATAGTATTATATAATACTTTATCCTTTATAAATACTTGTATAGTGTAGTAGTATATAATACTTTAGAGAAGATTAAAGACAAGTCCAGTTAATGCAACAATGTA
>Ga0207997_1001428_pt1 | contig 12362 bp, 12 predicted proteins | sample AntAceMetag02UKN_FD_184777 | JGI IMG/M metagenome (GOLD analysis project Ga0207997, IMG submission 184777) | Saline lake microbial communities from Ace Lake, Antarctica - Antarctic Ace Lake Metagenome 02UKN (SPAdes) (version 2) | ecosystem: Environmental > Aquatic > Non-marine Saline and...
TTGAGCATTTGCTTTTGCTTCTTTGTTAGTTCTCGCATAATTAGTTTTTAATTAGTTTTTAATTTCCTCTACTTCCCACTCAAAATCACATAAAGCAGATAAACATTCGTCTATTCTCCCCTGTTTTAACAATCCTTCTTCAACTCGCATATTACAATCAGCAGAATGATAAAAGATCAATGTTTCACATATCGCTCTCTTAGTCTTAAATTCCCGACCACTTCCTCCCCCAAAATACCTGTCGCTAAATTGTAAATCTTTTACTCTATACATAATTAGTTTTTAATTATTGACAATCGTATTCTATTTTATGGCTATGCTTGTTATCTATAATTTCACTTTCGCAATGAATAATAACATTGTCATCTCTATCAATGAATACTTGATCGGCGTCCATTTGACCAAAGAGGGCATAATCTAAAGCCTTCACAATATAAGCTAAATATAAATTACCTTCCTTCTGTAATTTTCTTGCCTTTGCTATTTCTTCTTTCCCGGCCTCTTCAGTCCAGTCATCAGAGAGATAAAAATCGTCTTTCTCTGCTTTTTCCCAATTGCTAACCAAAATTAAATCTTCCATAATTTTATTATTTAATTTGAATAATTATTTTTACAAAATAGCCACCTTTCTTGTAATCGGCTTTCAATTCTTTCAAGGTTAGTCTATCCTCATAAGAAGAAAAATGCGTTCCGTCTTTGTCCCACCAGTCAAGAAAAAATGCTTCATCGTTCCGCTTAGGATCTTGTCTTATTGCTACGAATAGTTTTTTATCTTTCACTTTAATTTATTTAATGGTAGCTTCAATTGCTTGCCGGAAGGATAACCCCGTTTTCAATTAAACTCGTTGCTATCCTTCCAAAAGTTCCCTGCAATTTCCAGCAGAGTCCGCTATCGACCAAGTATTGCCAAGCATCGTGTTGTTCGTCTTCAGTAGCCCCCTCTCCTTCACAAAACCCCTCAGCAATGGCTGTCGCTAAATAAGAAGTAAGCTTTAATTTAGTATAGTATCTTTTCGTCTTCATAATAAATAATAGTTTTAATTTTCCCGGCCTTTAGTTTATGGTTTAATTAGTTCTATTCTTAACAAATCTTAAAATAGCTTTTTCTCCTGTTTTCTCCGCTAGCTTTTTCATTACGCTGTCAAAATCAAATTTTTCCCAAGTTCTATTGACATAAAAACTTTTTGCTTTTTCTATCTCTCGACTATCTCTTAATAATGTTGCTTCGTGCTTAAATCCGTTTTTGGTTTCTTTATACTCACAAACAACTATTAAATCTTTACTAATTTTGAATACTCTCATAATAGTTTTAATTTAATTGCTTTAATTATTTACAGGCCTTTAGTTTAACTCAATGTTATAACTCCGGCATTGCTCAGTCTGCCACTCTGCCTTTGTCCAGTTAGAATACGCTCGGCTATCTTTATGCCATTGCCGGCACTCGTTCAACTCTTGCTTTTTAAGTCCGGCATTCATTGCTACCCCTAAGATAATTAAACCGGCTACTGCTAAGATTGATAAGAGGATATTTTCTTTAGTCATTATTTTTATATTTTCGTAATAGTTCGTCTGTTTCTTTGAGTAATTCCTCTTCTTCGGCTTCCTCTACGCCATTATTCAAAAAATAATCAATCTCATTTTGCCAACCACTTCCGAATATATCTTCCGGGTCTTCTCCTGTTAATGCTCTAAAATCTTCTTTAATCATAATTTAATTTAATAGTTTTAATTGATTGACCTTTGTTGATTTAAGTATAGCAAATATAGCCCCCCCGTGTCAAGTCCTTAAACTATCAAAACAGGGGATAAGTTTTTCAGCGTTATCTATGATTATTTAGGCCTAAATCAATCAGTGTCATCATATGATCCCGGCGTTGTTATCTTATCTTATCTCATTGACTTATACTATCATTGTATTATAGCCGGCTGGCTTATAATAGTATTTTATTCCTTTTGTTTATTGTGTCTGTGTTGCCTTATGCTCTGGTATGTTGTGGTTAGCTCTGTATAATATGATTATCTCTGAGAGAAGTAATGCACCTCCCATCTAAGACATTCCCTTCCTAACCAAAGCCAAGCACTGCCAAGCCATAACTAACACTGCCAAGCGTCTTTACTCCGTTTATACTTCTCTATTTCCCTTACCGGTAGTTTCCCTCACAAATCTTAACTTTTGTAATGCACCTCTCCTAACAACTCTGCATAAAAAACAGTTTTATGTTATTATTTAATACGATTACTACATCAACGATACATACCGCTAGTTTGTCAAGAGTAACGGTTAGTCTAAATAACAAAAAAGACTATTTAATAATAGCCTTAGATAGATAATAGACATACGATACGGTATGGTATGGCACCATGTAGTGTAGTGTAGTGCAGTGCATGGTAGCGTAGCGTAGTGGCAGAGTATTAATTTAATTAATTGCTATTTAGACTTAATACCCGGTATGGTTGAGCCACAGGAAAGGGCTCCTGCACTTCTTTTCTTTATTTGTTGATGATAAAGAAAATAAATCGAAGTGCAGAGCTTGACAAAAAAGAAGTATATGCTAGGATTTGAATGAACACTCTTTCGAAGTTTTATATTGGGTTATACCCGTATAAGGTTTCGCCTTCGGATGAGGGTCTCGACATTTAACCAAGAAAAGAAAAGACGAGATTGCTGTCAAGATTTAACTCCTGCACAATTTCTTAAAACCTTTTTGAGGTTATAACCAAAAGAACCAGCTTCAACAAAAGCTGGCTTTTGGATTTTAGAAGATGAGTCTTCTGAATCTAAAAAAGAATAAATCATCAATTCCATTGTATTCTTAATGTCTTCCATTGTCAAGCAAGTGATTTGACATTTGAATTATATGCGGTAAAATGTGCCTAATGATCCCTAATATTCAAGATAAGAAAACGGAAGTGCATAAGATATGGCTTAAATACCAGAATAAATTGCACGCCCACGAACTTTATTCAAAATACTTAGGTGCTTATTTCGATGTTGAGAATTGGTCAAGGAAAAGCAAGGAATGGATGTTCTATTTGGTTTGGGTCCGGGAGTGGCAGAAAGATCTGCGGAAGGAATACCGAGCTGAAGCAGTTAGCGAGGAGAGGGTGGAGGAAGCTCAGATACAAAATAGACGCAGAATGATTTTAATTCTCAGCCATCTGATCGATGCCTACGAAGAAGCAGAGGGGAAAGATTCTCGGAACACTAAGTTCCCGATCTCTGAGCTCTTGAAAATGTATAACTCTATTCAGACCTTGGAGGAAAGAATGAAAATGACGCAGATCTCTAAAGGCAAATTAAAACTGGAAGCCGTTCGCACTCTTCTTCCCTACCAACGCCTGACGGCTCCTCAGATTATAGAATTAAAATCTCAATTAAATGAAAGCTTTGAACGCATCCTCAAGCTTAAAAGCGGAAAGCCTGCTGGATCAAATCTTACTATCAACGGGTGAAGAGGATCCAATCTTCTTCGCTGAGTTTTTTTTAGGACTTCATCTCAACCCTTTCCAAAAGAGGGCATTGCTTTCTTTGTGCAAGCGTAAGCCGGATAACTTAGATCGTTTTTTCAAACAAGTTATGTGGGTGACGGCTAACCAAGTCGGGAAGACGGTTGCCTTAGCTGTCTCGCATATCTGGTTTAATTTTTATAAGAAAGGGTTCTCCGGAGACCCAGCTTTGATTGAAAGAGCTCGCTATGAAACGCTGAATATTTCTCCCGTTTCTCGTCAGGCCACTGAAGCTTTTCGCTATGTTGAGGAGATACTCCATTCAAGATTTTCTTGGGAGGAAGCGGGCAAGCGTTATGTCAACAAGTGTCGCCTTGAGTGGTTCTGGGCTGGCAAGAACTCTACCATCGGGAGAATAGATTTTGCTAACAACGCATCTTTCTGGTGCTTATCAACGGGGGCTGACCAAGGTTCTGGTTTGGCTGGAAAGCAGTTTGCGTATATTAGCTATGACGAGTGTGTTCAATCTGGACATCTTGAAGATGAGCTCGGGGCAAGAATCTTTTCTAGGACAGCAAAGTATTCTGGTTGGATTGTTTTAGTTTCTACGCCCGATGAGATGGGTAAGTCTCAGCAGTATTGGTATCATCTTTACACCGCAGCCAAGAAAGAAAAAGACAAGAAGATTTTCGGAGATTGGTATTTGATGGAGGGTTTGTATGACGAGAATATTTTTATTCCTGAAGCAGTCCGAGAAGAATTTAAGGCGAGATTAAAAAAGAATTTCCCAGCTAAATATCTTCAGGTGGTCGAGGGGTCATTTCTGGAATCGGCTGACAGAATGTTTCCTTTGGCAGCGGTCCAAGGATTGTGGAACGGGAAAGAAAGCACAACCGATGTGGTGCTTGGTCAAGAGTATGTGGTCATTGTTGACTGGGGCGTAGCTGACTCTGGAGATGAAACGGTTGTTGCCGTAGCCGATGTCACTGAAGCAGAAAATGTCGAGGTAGTCTATGCTTGGGCTAAACAGGGAGGGGACCCGGTAGAGCTGATGGCGATGGTTAGTTATTTAATCCTGACTTACAACGAAGCTGCTCTGGTGATGGATGCCGCTGAGATGGGTGGAGTTATTTTCAAGAAGATGATGAGGCAGTTCAAGCCTATTTCTTTTGGTCAGGGAAACAAGGTGGATGCTCTTTTCTTTTTGCAATTAGCCCTCAGGAACAATATTCGCAGTGAAGAAAATTTGACATCCACAGAAAAATCTGCTATTGGTAAATTACACAGTTATTATCTTTCAAAGCTAGAAAGGCAATTATCTTCTTACAAGCTGGACGACAAAAAGATAAAGCAGGATTGGGTGATGGTATCAGCGATGTTGGCGTGGTATGTTGCAAGACACAGGATGTCTAGCAAGGTAAAGGTTTTTAGTCTTAACAAGTTTTATAGTCATTAAGTTTTTTTAATTCAATGCAAGTAAATCCACTAATTGAAAAAAAACTAACCGCAGAACAACTTCAGAAATATGTTGTTGAAAAAGAATCTGAATTAGAGCAGGATTACAACGAGAGAGTCAATGGAATTGTAAATGAAACGGGAACTGGAAAAATAATTGCTGGTTATAAAAACCTGCGAAAGTTTTTTGATGGAGACCACTGGAGTTATGTCAAAGAAGACGGAACTCCTATCCGTTCTTATAATTATTGCCGGACTACGATTGCCAATTATACTTCTTTCTTAGCAAGCGAAGCTCCCGAAGATGACATGCCTCCAAGAAATACTTTAGACGATGTGGAGGTTGCTCGAGTGGAAGAAGTGGAGAAACTTTTAGGGGCTATCAAGGCAGACAACGACTATCCTGTTTTGTTTATGGAGGCGGCTCAGAACCAAAGTCTATTGGGCGATTGTTTTATCTTCGGCCCGTATGTCGAATGGAAAGAAGTGGGGGGGAAGAAACTCCCAAGAATTAGATTTAAAAATATTAAGAGAATTGAAAATGTTAGAATTTTTTGGACTGATGAAGATTTTAATGAGATGGATGGATTCGTTTTCAATTATCGTGTTTCGGTAAATAAGGCTGAGAAGATTTATGAAAAGCAAATGAAGGAGAGGGCAATTACTTCTTTGGCTCCATCAGCTACTACAAATTATCAACAGCCGACTGGTTATCAAATGTGCACGGTTAAGATTTATTGGGATCGCCGTTATATGCTAGCGACAGTAGAAAACAAGATAGTTGATTTTGTTATTCATGACTGGGGATTTATTCCCGGGGTTCTAGTTAAAAACTTTTCTCACCCGACAAGGGCTTGGGGAACTTCTGACATCGAAGATATTCTTGATGCTCAAGTGGAATATAACGAGGCGGCTTGTGCGACAAGGGGAAAGATTAATCAGGTGGCTACTCCTCATATCTTTTATTCTGGCGAGGGAGAACCAGCTGATTATACGGCTGGTCAAGCTCAAATGGTAAAGCTTGGTCTTGATGATAAAGTATGGCCCGACCCCATGGGACAATCAACTGCCCCTTTTGATATTTATCTAAATAACCGGAAGCAAGACATCCATGGACTTTCAATGATTTCAGAAATTTTCTATGGTGGGGCCATGACGGCTAAGGCAACAGGTAGGGCATTATCGGTTTTGATGCAAGGGGTTAATAACAAAGTTAAAGGGAAACAGCAATACTGGAAAGTGGCTATCAGTAAATTGAATGCCAATATTCTAAGGCTGATTGAGATTTATGTTCCGGAAGCTAAAGGTTTAATTCAAGGATATTACAAAACAGATATTTTCTTCGCATCAGTTTTAATCAGAAATGTAACCGAAGAGATTAACAAATTTAATATGAAACTTCAGTCGCAATATATGACAATGAAGAATCTTGGTGTTCCTTCCCCGAAGGAGGAACTTAAGACAATGAAACGAGAGTGGGATGATACTGGGTTAGCCATTGAGATTTCAAGAAACCCTCAGCTAAGAATGCAATTACAACAAATGCTTCAACAGCAAATGATGGCTAGGGGTCAGCAAGGTCCATCGCAAGGTCCGGTGTTAAACGAAGCAGATGGTGGGGCTGGGGTTGAGGCAGAAGAATCAGCACCAGCGTCAGCACCAAATGTTCCCCAGCAAGCACCTACTTCTCCGCAGGGGGCAATAGCTCAAAAAGGATTTAGAGGAAGATAATTTAAAATTATATGGCTGTTACAAGAGTGGCACAATTTACATTAGATTTGGGAGCAATGGTTCAGGCTCGTCTTGAGAGTTTTGTTAATATGAGGGAGTCTATTCAGGGGAAGAACGAAGCCAACTTTCAAAGGAAGGTGATGGAGGAAGGGATGTCTTATCAGGATCAAGCCGATTATCGTCAAAAGCAAATTGCAAAAGAGAAGGGTGAAAAATATCCCGATACTGGTTTTCTTGAGGAACTCAAGAACTCTCTTTCTAATTTGAAACAGCTTTCCCGTTACGAGAAACTTAGGAAAGATTATTCAGATGGTTATACTCAATACAAAGAAGGGAAACTTTCTATAGATTCTTTGACTGATAATTTAAAAGGGTTGATTTCTAAAGAAAAGGATCCCACTTTAAAAACTGAACTCGAGAAAAATCTTTCAAATATTAAAATAGAAAAAGTAAATTCTGAAAGGCAGGCGTTGGTGAATAGGATAGCATTGGCTCGAAATGATAAAAGCATCATTTTAATAGATAAGGCTTTGGCAGAGATTACAACAAAGAGAAGTAGTGCTTATTTAGTAAATGATATGGAGATGGTATCTTATTACGATGTTCAGGCTCAATCTCTTGAATCTCAAAAGTTAGATATTCAGACGCAGGATAAGCTTCACGATTTTGATTTGAAGATAACCAAGAGTGGGGGAACAGCGATGCAAAAACTTTCGTTGCTCGAAAGTTCTATCAATGTTGCCGATAAAATTACTCCAATTACGATTGATAATATTCAATATGCTTCCGAATATGAATATTGGTCAGGCTTAAAGGAGAGATACATAAGTGGGAATGGGGGTGGAGTTTTTGTAGATTTTCTAGGGGAATTTAGTGCCGAAAAGAAAGTTGCCATCGATACTCTCTCTGCCACGAATGATTACGGTTATGTTCCTATGTCTTTTTTAACATCTATGGATAATGAGTATAAGAATTTGCTATCAAGACCAGATTTTGAAATTTATGCTTCTAGGGTTGATAGTGCGAGAATCGAGAATTTGAGTCTTGGCGTAGATAGGGTGGCGAAGGCCGTTCTGGCTGATGCGGTTATTGACATGGATTTTGAAAAGGGGGAAACGGCTTTAAAGAATATCCAAGAGAAGTTTGGATTGAGCACTGCTTCTTATGCGAGTGATTTGTATTATCAGAAGCTTCAAATTCCTTCAGTGGTTGAGGCACAATCAGCGACAGCTAAGACATTGTCGGAAATAAAAGGGACTACCCCTGAAAAGGAATATGAGCAATTTACTAAATCTCCGGTGGAAAGTCCTTCGATAACGAAGGGGACAATTACTATCCCTGCGTTGGAAAAACAGAAGGTGGGGCTAGAGAAGCGAAAGGCAGACCTAGAGAAGCAACTTGCTGAAAAGCAGAAGACGGGGCAAACAAGCGACCCATCTGTTAAGGCTCCGGGGCAACAGGTTTTGCCAGTTACTCATAGCGTTAAGGGTGGAGAAACATTATGGGGGATAGCTCAACAATATGGGTATAAGCCAACATCTGAAATCCAAGTCACAGAATGGGCGAAGCAGTGGGGCTACAAGGGAGAGGCGAAGTCTTTGCCCGTAGGTTTCAATCTAAATATTACTCCTCAAAAATAATATTATGTCAAGCTTAAGACCATTATTGAAATATACATCAACAGATACGAGGGTTGTAGATGCGATGAGAATGGCGGAAAATTATGTCAAGGCTCATACTGAGGGAGGGAAAGTCCGAGACCTTCAAGTTTATAATAATGCGATAGACGGCTATCTTGCTCCGTATTCTGATGACTTAAGGGTTATGGGCAAGATTGAATCTTTCAGAAATGAAGTAGAGAAGCTGGAAGTTCAAGCAGAAAAGCTAGAAAACAATACAATAACCTTTAAAAGTGAGTATTCTGACAACTTAGCTGACTTTTGGTCATCTGATTTTAGTGAGCCCGGAACTTTGTTTGGAGATTTAGAGGATTTTTATGCGGGGAAGTATGCTGAATACGATAGAAAAATTCTTCAGGCATATTTAGCGGAGGGGAAGATGCCGCCACAGACAGCTATAGATTTCGGGAATGAGATGGCAGATCAATTTTCGTTATATAGAGATTTTGGTAATGCTTTTAGGGGTGGCAAGATTGAAAATCCTCAAGGTTATGCGGTTTATATGAAAACCAACCCCCAAACAGGAGAGGTGATAAGCACTTCAATTGAAGTTATTGATAGTATTAAAATAGAAAAACAAGGTTATACATCAACAGATTCTTCTTATGGTGGAATTCCTATTTATGCTAATAGTTTTCGGGAGAAAGGGGTGCGTACAACAAGGATAGGTGATATTACTTATACTTATGATGAAGGAGAGAAAAGACTAAGACAGTCAGCGGAAGGAGCTTGGGAAGGAATAAAGAAATTGGCAAGGAAAGTAGCTCCCGGCCTAGATTTTAGAGAGATAGATTATTCTAGGGTAGCTTTTAATAATCAGAGTGTCCCTGATGGGGCGATAGTTAAAGATAGTGAGGGAAACTTTTATTGGTTTGATAAGAATAAGGATTTGTGGAAAGCCGATAATATCGCTGAGGCGAAAGATGTCTTAAGTGCTAACGGGAGAGATAGAAACGAAACAGAAACTAATTTCTACCCTGTTAATAGTTTGTTTATCAATAGTAGATATACTCCGGATAAAGGTGGACAGGAAAGAAAAGCAAGCACTCTACTGGGAGTCTCTCCAGAAGGGCAAGAAACATTAAAATTACCTTCTGTTTCTCCTCAGCCCTCTACCGGTGGAAATTTTGATATGAATCATTTTGGTCCAAGCTCATCGGCATTGCCGCCATTAAAGGATTTGGGGGCTCCCATGTCACGCAGGGAAAAAGTTAGAGAGACACCAGAGTTTTTTGGAGGAAAATATAGTGCCTCTCAGGTTAGCAAGAAGGGAGAGGAGATAACCAAAAAACCTTATGCCGAGCTTTGATTATATAAAACCTTCTGTAGGGAGGGATGTAGGGGAAATTAAAACCAAACCCTATGATATAAAAGGCGAAGTTACTTTTCGTGATGTTCTTCCGTATCTTGATGAGGAAATGGCAAAAGCTGTCCCGAAAGGGATATTAGCTACGCTTGTTACTGGTCCGTTAAAGGGGATAGGGATTGAGCTTAATAATTTAGGACAGATGGCTATTAAGGCCTTTAATCCGGGATTTCAGAAGCCTTACGAGGAAAGCATAAAACCCACATTAGATAAATTACTAAAGCCAAAACCAGAAGAAATTCCGGGAATGATAGTTGGGCAGATTGCAGAGGTTGCTCTTGGAGTTGGTTTAATGAATAAAGCAATTGTTTCTGCTCCTTCTATTGTCCGTTTTGCTGCTCACTATCCGAAGATTTATAATTTGATGAGGCCAACTCAATATGGAACAGTTGGAACTATTTTGGGACAAGTTAGAATGCCTTCTGATGCTCAATGGCAAGAAAGGGTTAAACAAGCGGCAATAGACTTTGGGTCTTGGACTGCGTGGGGAACGGTTGGGGGAATACCCAAAAAGGCGTGGTATGCGTATATGCCAGCTTATGCCACTATTGGATATACCTCATCTCGATTAGAGGGGAATGGTAATGAAGAAGCTTTAACTGCAGGCTTAATGTCTGCGGCTCTTGGTTCTTTTTTTCATTGGACGGGGAAGGGTGTTCCGAAATCTGCTCAACAGGTTTTGCGTGATGATGCTGCTAAGGTTTTGAGAAAATATAGCATAGAAACTCAGAAGGATTTTTATGGATTTGCTCATTCTTATCATCCTAATATTATTGAAGGAAGGATTGCTCAAGGGAAAAGTAGTATTTCTTTAAAAGAAGCAGAAAAAGTTTTTTCACAAGTAAATTCAGCTTGGCAGGTTAGAACGCAGTCGCCAGATCAATGGTCGAAAAGCGTTATGCAGGAGTTGAATAGTTTATGGAAATCAATTACTAATCGACCGATTCCTTTGAAGCGGTCATTAACGGTTATGCCCCAAGGAGTCCCTAGTGCTGCTGTAGTCCCCGGGGGGGTAAAGGTGCCAACAAAAACAGGTGTTATTAGTCCATTTGCCAGAGAAAGATACGGAACAGTTAAAGAATGGGGAACACATAATCAATATGTCGAGAATAATCCCTTCCGACCACAATTAGACGCTATGAAGAATACTGGGAAATATGATATGAATGTATTGAAAGACGCTGAAAGGTGGGAGATGAATCAGGTTCTAAAAGATAAGCCAGCATTTTTAAGCGAGAACTTGTCGAGGGTAGAGATATCTAAATTTGCTAAAGACAATAAATTATGGCTTAGAACAGTTAGGGGAACAAAAGATATAGTGGTAGCCCAAAACATCGATGCTCTTAATCGAACACTAAATGCTATAGATGCTGGGAACCAGAGAGAGTTGGGTTTGTCGCTTGGTTATAAAGATTTAGGTATGCCGAAGCCAGTGGTTTCTCAAATTACTAAACCCGCCACAAAACCCGCAGGGCAAGTAGCAGCTAAAGAAGGTGTTATCCCTCAAGAATTAGAAACAGCTATCGCTAAAGCAAAAGTTAAAGGGTTGAGTGCGGAGGAGTTTGCGAAAGATAACGATTTAGTTTTTCAAGGTGTTGCTAAAAATGCGGCAACAGAATTTTTTGCTATGGATATAGAGGGAGCAAGAGCTTGGGCTAAAGCTCCACGATTAAAGGGAACAGGTGAAATACGGATTGCAAAATTTAGTGATTTAGACCCAGAGGCTAGAACTTTTTATAGAGAAACTGCTGACCAAATTTTTCCTGAAAAGGTAATTGAAGAAATGGAAGTTAAAAATCTCTTTGATAGACCATTGAATAAAAAAGAGTATGCAGATATTTCAGGTGAAATTACTGATAACAATGCTAGAATTATTGCTACATTAGGGGTCAACCAACAACTTACCGACATCTACAACCAAGCCACAAAAACCGCAGTAAAACCCGTAACTCCCATTGAATCATCTCCAGAGTTTTTAAAGACAAGTCTCAATGTTGAAAAGACTGAAACTCCCAAAAACATTTCTGAACTTTCTAAATGGAAAATAGCTACTAAGGGGAAGGATGCTAAAAAGATTACGGAACTTGCCAACCAGTGGAAAAAGGTTTTAGATGTTGAAGATGCGAAAGGGGAAAAAGTTAAAACGGGTATTATCGCAAGAGCTGGAAAGGGTTTTTACAATTATATTAGACCGCATTTTACTATCCCTCCAGATGAAGTAATAAAGGGATTAAAAACCCTTGGGGAAGAGGTGTTCATTTCTGATAAAAAGATTTTTAGCAAGATGGGAAAGTCGGGGAAAGAACTCGGGCGATTGTTTGGAGAGAAGGAAACTGGAAGTAAAATAGCGGCAGATGGTATGGCGATGGACATGGAGAAGGCAGGTTTAAAAGACTTGACTAAAAAGGAAGAATGGTCTGTTATCGCTATGATTGAGGGCTTGGAAAAAGTCCCCGTTGATAACGAGAGGGTAAGGAAGATAGCTGAGCTTTGGCAAAAACAACAGAAGGTTATTAATAAGGCCGCTGGGGGGTTAGATATTATGATGACAGGGGCCGAAGGTGCTGTCGCCTCTTATTCTCCCAGAGAAAACTATTTTGTTCACATGACAAGGTTTTCTTTATTAGCTGACAATAAAAAGTATCAGAAAGAAGTTAGGGATTTTGGTGTCGCTACTGGCGTTT
>Ga0207997_1001429_pt1 | contig 12354 bp, 11 predicted proteins | sample AntAceMetag02UKN_FD_184777 | JGI IMG/M metagenome (GOLD analysis project Ga0207997, IMG submission 184777) | Saline lake microbial communities from Ace Lake, Antarctica - Antarctic Ace Lake Metagenome 02UKN (SPAdes) (version 2) | ecosystem: Environmental > Aquatic > Non-marine Saline and...
TTATATCCTTTCTTAATTAGATTATTTAGTTATCCTCTAGGCTATCTTTGGTCGATGATTTCCATACCTTTAATAGCCAGTGTTCTTTCTGGTTTTGTTTTTTACTTTTTTGTCAAAAAATTCAAATATTCAAAGTATCCTCTCTGGTTAACAATTGTTTTTCTTTTATTTCCAGCTAGATGGCTAATTGTTCGTTCAGTAGGATCACCAGAACCACTTTTAATTTTGTTTCTAATAACCGCTTTTTACTTCTTTAAGAAAAAAAATTATTGGCTAGCTGGTCTTTTCGGTGGATTAGCCCAACTTACTAAACCACCTGGATTCTTAATCTTCGGAGCCTTTGCCACCTATCTTATTTACGAAAATTGGCAGGGAATCAAAACACACTTCTTTAATCAGATAATAAAAATAATTAAGAAGGCTTATCCTTTATTAATTATCCCTTTAACCTTGGTTGGAATATTCACCTTATATAAATTCAGCTATGGTAATTTCTGGGCTTATTTTCAATCAGGAGATAATATCCATCTTTTCTGGCCTCCTTTACAAATCTTTAATGCCACCTCATATTGGGTAGGAACATTTTGGCTAGAAGAAATAATTTATGTTTATTTCTTAGGAGCTTTGGGAGTTGTTTATCTCTTCAAACAAAAGAGAATCGATCTAGCTATTTTTACAACTTTATTTTTCATCACTACCCTATTCATTTCTCACCGAGATATTGCCAGATATAGTCTTCCTCTCATGCCCTTTTTAATAATTGCCTTTGAACCACTTTTAGTTAAAAAGGAGTTTAAAATTGCTTTTGCCGTAATTATTCTGCCTATTTTCCTTTACGCTCTTAACTTCATCGCCAATAACACCGCTCCAATTGCCGATTGGGCTCCATTTTTATAAAAAGAAAGTTCGTTAATCTTTTCTCTGAAGTTTACGCAAAAAAGGAATTTTCCAAGTTTTCCAAATAAAGATATTATACATAGAATAATTATAGGGAATAACAAAGAAACCAACGGCAATTATTAAATAAATTTGGCGATACTGATCTCCGAAAAATTTAGATAAAATACCCACAACCAAAGCCTGAATTAAAATTGCCCCTAAGGAAGTTAAATTAAATTGACCAAACTTCCAAATAATCTTTTTAAAACCAGTAATTTTATTTTTACCACCAAAGGTCCAAATGTTATTTAAGGTAAAGTTAGAAACAATTGCTATTTCTGCCCCTAGAGCAGCTGCTAAGGCTGGAACTAAGCCTAATCTATAAAAACCTTCTAAACCTAAAGCATTAAGTGCATAACCAATAAAACCAACTGTTCCAAACTTCATAAATCTTAATGTCTTTGGATCTTTTAATCTAATAACAATAATGGCTACAAACGTCCCAAGAACTGTACTGAAAGGCATTTTTGTTTCTCCTGCTTCTCTTAACTGAAATTCCAAAGGAACTTCAATTATCTTAGAGTCTTCTAAATTAACAATTTGATAGAGCATTTGAGTTTTATAATAAAAACCTTTAGAGATCTTACTAAAATCAATTTTATCTAAAATGCCTTTTGTTCTTGTTAGTTTAAGTCCAGTGCTAACATCCCTAACTTTATTTATATGTGGAAAGAAAAGAACCGTACGAGAAAACAACCCACCATATTTAGTTAAAAATTTTCTATAAAAACTCCAATTTTTAGGGATTGACCCTCCTTCAACAAAACGAGAGCCAATGACATAATCATAACCTTCATTAAATTTATTTACTAAATCAACAATATGTTTTGGATCATGCTGAAAATCAGCGTCAAATTCAATAACTGCATCCGCATTCATCTCTTCCATGGCATGCTTCATCCCTCTTTGATAAGCCGCCCCTAAGCCCTGCTTGTCACCTAAGGATAAGGTAACATTAGGATAAATTTTCATTTTCTCTTTAACAATATCTGCAGTTCCATCAGGGGATTTATCGTCAACAACCAAAATTTCCATTTGATTATTTTTAATCTTAGGAAAAATATCTTTTACTAAAATATCAATCATCCGACCAATATTCTCTTTTTCATTGTAAGTAGGGATAATAACGACAACTTTACTCATTAATTAGGATTATATAATAATATTTAAAAAAATAATACTATTTTTTTAATTTTAAAAGATAAGCGGTTAAAAATAAAACCATTAAATGGTAAAATTGAACCATGAAAATAGATATTATCACTTTATTCCCAGAAATGTTTAAAGGACCTTTTTCTGAATCTATTGTAAAAAAAGCTCAAGAAAAGGATCTTTTAAAAATAAAAATTCATAATTTAAGAAAATGGACTAAAGATAAATACAAGACTGTTGATGGCCATTCTTTTGGTGGAGGTGTCGGTATGGTTTTAATGGTAGAACCTATTTACAAAGCTATAAGAGAACTTAAGAAAAAAGAAAGCAAAGTTATTTTATTAACTCCTCAAGGAAAAGTTTTCAAACAAAAGGGAGCTGATAAATTAAGCAAAGAAAAGCATTTAATCTTTATCTGTGGTCATTATGAAGGAGTTGATGAAAGAATAAGAGAGAAATTAGTCAATGAAGAAATATCTATTGGTGATTACGTTTTAACAGGCGGTGAACTACCAACCATGGCAGTAATTGATAGTATTACAAGATTAATTCCTGGAGTTTTAAGTAAAAAAGAAGCTTCACAAATAGAATCATTTTCTTTTAAAGGCCTTTTAGAATATCCTCAATACACTCGCCCATCTGATTTTAAAGGTTGGAAAGTGCCTGAGATTCTTCTTTCAGGAAATCATAAAAAAATTAATGAATGGAGAGAGAGAAAAGCTCTTGAAAAAACAAAAAAAAGAAGGCCGGACCTTCTTAAAGATTAATTTAACTAATTAAACTATGTATGTTTATCTGCTATCACAAATGCTCCATATGATTCTGGCTTTGTTTTAGCCGTAAATCCATTACCATTAACCATCCCAACAACCTCTTTGATCATTTCCCTTGTCGGACCAGCATCACCAACATCGATATGAATTTCTAGTTTGTATCTTTCTCCATTAAGTCTCTTTGTAAATTGAGGAACTAACTTTTCAGCCATTTTTATAGAAAGAAGCGTTTCTGTATAAATTTTATCTCTCAAAGAACCAATATTATCTATTTTATTTCTCTGCCAAAAATAACAACCACCTTTTCCTTTTCTATAGATAACAATGGCGGTTACAAAGCCAATTTTATCTTTAATATTTGGCTTCCCTGATTTGGAGTCTGTTCCTATAACTAAACTATAAAAATTATCCTTTTCTTGCCTTATAAAACTCACTAACCGATCGACCATCTCATCGATAGGCATTTCCCCATTAGTTGGACTTATAAATATATCTTTAGACCGCATAAATTACTCAATTTCAGTACTTATTATACCTTAATTAGGTTGAATTTGGAAGCTAAGCTCTTAATAAAAGAGAGATTACGATCACGCAAGCAGCAACAGCTACAATTACATATTCCCATAAAATTCGCCAATGGAAATCCTTCTTCAAACCATGATGAACAACTCCCCAAATAACATAGACAAAACCTAAACAGATGGTAATTAAAATTTGAATTTGACGATTAAAATTAAAAATCCAAAAAAGACCAAATCCGATTGATAAAAAAGCAAGTAATGATAAATAATGTTTTAAATCTTTCATTTTAAAGTATTGCTCCTGGTGTTGTTAATATAGCTGATAATAACAAAGCGGCAATAAAGATTAAATGAGCTAAATTCTTCCCGGATAAACGAACAATCCTTCTTTGCCAAACTAAAACGGCATCAAGGATTAAGGCTCCCAAGATAAGACCTAATAAAAATATAGCAATCGTTTTTGTTAACATAAATGGGGAAAGCAGAGGTGGGCTATTAACTTCCCCTTTTTCTTGAGCTAAAACTATATTTGATAAAGGTGTTATTTCTTTTTGTCCTATTTCTGGTATTGACGTTGGTACTGCTATAGGAGCTAAAGCAACTTCTGGTGTTGTTTGTGTTTGAGCTGTAGGTGATGGAGTTGGTGTTCCAAACATCTGAACAACTAAAGTTGTTTCAACTCCATTTAAGGTCCCATTAACAACAGACAAACCTATCTCTTTGTAATTACCATTTAAAATATTATCTCTATGTGAAGGAGAATTCATCCAAGCTTCAACTACGGCCTCAGAGTTCATAAAATCTTTAGCTAAATTTTCTCCTGCATAAACATAACGATAACCAACTTCTCTAAAGAAAGACCATGGTGTTCTTCCTGATGGGGAAACATGAGCCCAATAATTAAAAGCAAACATATCACCGGCTTTTCTTTGAGCTGCCCCACTAAGAGTACCATTTAAAGTCAAAGGGGCTAATCCATTTTCGGCTCTTTTTTGATTGGTCGCTTCAATAACTCTTTCTGGACTAATATTAGAGGCAAAACCTAAAACAGAAGGAGAAATTAGAAGATAGAAATTTAAAGCAAACTGACCAAGTAAAAAAAGTACAACAAATAAAGATAAAACAGAAGGATGAAGAATCCTAGCCCGACAATTATTAGTATTATGCGGAGTAAAAAAATGTCTAACCCAATCACCTAGGTTCATATTATATTCATTGTAGGCTTAATTGAAAGATGAAGTCAAGAAGAATTGACTTTAATAAGCAACCACAACAAGCTTAAAACAAAAAGCAAAATATAAGGAAAAATTTCTTTGTTCTTTGGATGATTAACCATGGTACTACTACCTAAAGTCCTTTTTTCTTCAATAACCTTAGTTTCGAGTGACAAAGGCATCTTTTTATTCTTGATATTAAAATTGGCTCTGGCTTTATTAGAGGCAACTTCATGACCATTAAGAGCAAAGCCCTTCGCTATCGCTATTGTATAATATGCTCCAGCAGGTAATTCACCATTATCAGCTAATTTTAAACCAAAAGAGAGTTTGCCACTTTTGCCTGCTTCAATTGTTCCCAAATTAAATTCGACTATTCCAAACCCGCCAAGAACTTTATTAAATAATTCCTGAGTCAGCTGAGTATTATATGAAGATATCTCACCGATATTCCTAACGGTAATTTCAAAAGTAACCGTATCGCCAGGATAAACAAATTCACCGACATTGTTTTTAACAGAAATCTCTAGCTTTGGTTGTCTCTGATCAATCTTTTCTTCTTTTATCTCAGTTGAAATTGTTGTCTCTTCTTCACTTTCTTCTCCATTTTCCTCAAATGTTTCTTCACTAGAATAAGTAAAAATGACATTTCCCGACCAACTATCTAAAACATTAATGACTACCATAAAAAAACGACTTTCTAAAATATTTAAGTTAGCTAAATTAAAAAGATTAACTAAAGATAGAGCATTACCTGTTTGGATTGAAACATCACCTTTATTTTCATAAGCCTGATTTTCGCCAGTCAAAGCCGAAATACGAAGATTATTACTCAAAGTAGCTTCATTTTTATTTTCCTCTTGGACGTCTTCTCTTTCTTGAGTATCTTCATCAAACCCAACTTGGTAGGTTTGACTTCCTTCAATAGGTTGTTCAACTGCCTCTGGAGATGACCAACCAAAAATTTTGCCTGTCCAATTACCTAAATTATTAATGAGTAAGAAAAAACTATTATTTCGCCAAATACTCAGGTTTACCAAAGAAAAAGTATTAGCCTGGGTAGTAGCGTTGCCAGTGATGATAATATTATTCCCAACATTATTGTTTTCTTCATTAGCTCCAGTTTCTGCCAAGGTTTCAATTTGATTAGAAATCTCTACCTGGTTTTGGTTAGTAAAAATTACTCCTCGGGGATCAAATCCTTCTGGTCGGGGAAGAATTAAGTCTCCTGCAGTTGAATCTAAAATATTAATAATCCCAAAGAAAACTTTTGAATCCAAAATGTTAGTATTAACAATATTCGTCACATTCGCCAAAGCAGTAGCGTTACCGGTTTTAATATAGGTATCGTCATTTTGGCTCGCCTGATTTTTACCCGTCTCCGCCAAAACTTCAACATTGTTTTCCAAATTAACTTGATTTTGAACCGTAACTATTAACTCGGAAAGGCTTGTTTCTTCAACCAAACTTGATGAGTCAGTCGCCTGCCTTTGCTGAATTTGCTGCCAAAGCTCATTTAAGTCAATCTCCTCCCTTTCTTCATCAGAAAGATTAATTAAAAAGAATTCAAAGTTTGAATCAGTAATATTGGTATTTAGAAAATTTAAAAGATTGGCTGAAGCTAGAGCATCGCCGGTTTCAATCTGTGTCTCACCTAAACTTTCGCTGACTAAATTTTGGCCAGTTTGGACCGTAATGCTGGTATTATTGATAACTGTTCCTTCATTATTATTTTCAACAGTTAAAGTTTTTTCCTCTCCGACAGTTTGTCCTAAATCAATCTGGCCAGAAACCGAGGCAATCAACTCACCTGTCGACTCGGCAGGTAATTCAAGAACAATTATCTCAGTATTAATTTCGTCTTCAATTACTCCCGAAACGGTGCCCTCACCAGTATTAATAAACACATCACCTAAAGAATCAACGATTTGATTATTACCAGCTATTGCCGAAGAAGTAGCAATATCGGAAATATCAACTTGGTTATTACCCTCAACAGAGATATCTTCCAAACAAACCGTCTGATCCTCTAATAAGGTATTGTCCTTGGATGAAATGGAGATCTCTTCCTTAACCACATCTTGATTGCTATTGACCGTTATGTCTACTACTGCTTGGGAAACAGTATTATCAGTGATAATTGTTGATGACAAATCGATCAAACCATCTTCGGCCCAAGCGGAAGAAACTAAAACCGAACTAGACCATAAAAATATAAGCAAGGTAACAGCCAGAAGCCTCCCTAATGAAAACATCGTTTTCCCTCCCATATAGCCTTTACCAACCTACAAATTTATTAGTACAACCAACTGGAGTTAACCACCATCCAGGTCTTGGCTTTAGCCTTAGCATTACCTGTGGTTACAATATTGTTACCACTAATCCTAATGTTATCCATCATTGCCTTCTTTGCAGTCACATCATTAAATTGACCATTTACGCCTGTGTCTGCATAAACATTGACGCCATTCTTCTTTACCACGGCAAAATTATTCTCTTCATAATCCCAATTGTCATTTGCTCTAATATATAATTTGGCCTTAGCCTTAGCATCACCGGTGATTATGGTATTGTTAAAGCTAATCTTAATGCCATTTAACATCGCCTTCTTTACGCTAACGCTGTTGCCTTGGATATTTTCACCAGTATTAGCAATAACCGAAACATCGTTGTTCTTAATAACGGCAATATTCCTATAAGCAAATACTGGCCCAATTAAGGTTAAAAACATCACACTTGCACTAACTAAAATAATAACTTTTTTCATCATTTTTTTTCTTTTCTCCTCCTTTCTTATCATCATTCCTACTATTACCTAGATTTCTCTATATATCTCCAATTTTTTTATAAAGTTTTAAGGTGTTGCAGAGACCTAGCAAGCCGGATTTACTTACAAATAAGGGTCTCTGCATCACCAAAAAACCATCAAAATTTTGACACAAAAAAACCGGACTTATCCGGCTTAGTTAAATTTAAAGGGAATCAAAGGAAAGTGTCAAGCCCTAAATTAAGAATTATGACCATTAGGATGAGACTTATGCCACTTCCAGGCTGACTCAATAATCGTTTTTAAATCAGAATATTTTGGTTGCCAATTTAATTCTTTTTTAATTTTATCTGCTTTAGCAACTAATTGATTTGGGTCCCCTTCCCTACGTTCTCCAAAAGGACTATCAAAATCAACTTTACTTACTTCCTTGACCATTTTTACAACTTCTAAAACAGAAAGGCCTTTTCCTGTTCCAACATTATAAGCATTAAAACCTTTTTTACCTTGATCAAAAGATTTCAAGGCAGCAATATGAGCTTCAGCTAAATCTAAAACATGAATATAATCTCTAATACAAGTTCCGTCAGGTGTTTTATAATCATTACCGAAAATCTTAAATTCTTTTCTTTTGCCTAAAGCTGTCTGAATTGCTAAGGGAATTAAATGACTTTCTGGATCATGGTCCTCACCTTTTGACCCATCTAAAAGAGCCCCACAGGCATTAAAATAACGTAAAGCTGCAGATTGTAAACCATTAGAAATTCCATACCATTTTAATGCTTTTTCAACCATTAATTTTGATTCTCCATAGGGGTTAATTGGGTTTTTAGGATCATCCTCATCAATAGGAACTTTTTCTGGTTCTCCATAAACAGCAGCTGTTGAAGATAAAACGAATTTCATTACCTTATTTTCCATCATCGACTTTAAAATATTTAAACTGCCATAAGTATTGTTTAAAAAATATTTTTGGGGATTCTCCATTGATTCACCAACTAAACTCCAAGCAGCAAAATGAATAACAGCTTCTGGTCTTTCTTCTTTAAAGATCTTATCTAAAAGCTCTGTATCTGTTTTTGAATCACCTTCATAAAGTTTCACCCCAGATACAGATTCTCTATGCCCAGTAACTAAATTATCAAAAACAATAGGAGTAAAGCCTTGTTTTTTTAAGACTTCAACTGTAATACTACCTATATAACCAGCGCCACCACTAACTAGAACTTTCATACTTCGGTGTTAATAATTGTCGCTTATTATTAATTGGGATGTCAAGAGCCCAACTTAAAGTATTAGCGACTGAGATACCTACTCTTAGCCCCGTAAAAGAACCCGGACCCAAATTAATTTTAATCTCTGAAATATCTTCAATGCTTTTTTTGTTTTTCTTTAAAATCTTATCAATCAAAAATAATAATTTTTGAGATTTATGATCTCTAGTCTCAAATTTATAGATTTTATTACCTAAACCGACTTTAGTTTCTAAACTGTCAGAGGTATCAATATAAAGTATCATTTTTCTTTTATTGTAATCTTTCTTTCTTGATCACTTAAATAATCAAAATAAATATCTGTTCTTTTTTTAGGCAAAAGGCCTTCAATTTTATCAGCCCACTCAATAACAACAATTGCCTTCGGATCATCAAAGATTTCTTTTAATCCCAAACCTAAAGCATCTTTACTATTTTCTATACGATATAAATCAAGATGATAAAAAATACTACCATCTAAAATTGGATATTCTTTCAAAAAAACAAAAGTGGGCGAAATAACTCTCCTTTTAACTCCTAACCCTTTAGCTAAACCTTGTAAAAAGGTTGTCTTACCTGCTCCTAAATCCCCATAAAGGGCTAAAATCTTCTTTGGTTTTAACTTAAACCCAATTCCTTGACCAAGCTTTTGAGTTTCTTGGGAGTTTTTGGTAATAATTTCCATACAGCAAAAAGACCAAATAAAACACCTAAAATATCAACTAAGAGATCTTTAAATTGAAAAGCCCTAGTAGGAACAAAAAGTTGATGCAACTCATCAGAAAATCCGTATAAGGCACCTAGCCAAAAAGGTAACCATAAATCTTTTTGATCTTTTTTAAAGTTTATTGCTCTGAAAAAAAGTACATATAAAATAGCGTAGAACAATCCATGAGCAAAACTTCTAATAAATTCATCCCAAACAGGGTTGGGAGATGTCCTCAAATTAGGAATTGAAGAAAGATAGAAAATCAATCCACACCATAATAAGACTGGAAACCAAAGATTGATGATTAATCTTAACTTTTTCATTAATGCTTTAAATTATACCACAGCCAAAGACCTCCTGATAACAAAAAGACCATTCCTATTAACAAAATCACCTTTGGCAAAAAGCTTAAAGAAACATCCTCCTCTAGCTTTTTTTCCAAATCAGCACTCGGTGTCGTTTCCAACGCATAAAAATTACCTGATTCTGAAGATTGGTTACCTAAAATTTCTCCTGAAAAGGTAGCTAAAACAGCAACTGCTTTAAGTGTAGGTATTGGCAAAGTAGGCGTAGAAGTGGGTATCGGTGTAGATGTAGATATCGGTAAAACTGAATCAGATAGATTCATTACAGAATTAGCCTCTTTATAATATCCAGCATTTACCATTATCTCCTCATTCCAATTGTCAAAACCGCTTTTTTCCAACCTTATTATATGTTCTCCATAACCACAATCAACATCAGTATCACATTGACAACCATCACAAAAAGTTAAAACTTCAGGTGCATAATGATGAATATAAATCCCATCAAGATAAACTTTCACACTGCTTAAAACTTCTCCATCTTCACTCTTAACCTCGTTAATTTTATAAGTAGCCACGGACTTTGGTGTAGGCGTGGGAAGTTTGGAAGTTGGAGTTGATATAGGCTGAGTCGGACTTAAACTAACTAGGTAGGACAAAAAAATCGTATTTTCATATCTCCAACTTGGGCCATTTCCTACCGCAGTATAATAACCAATCTTAAAATTATAGTTTCCTTCACCTTTAAAATAAGGGCTGTTTATATCGGGTCTTATTTTCAAAATTCCTTCCCATCGTCCATTTTCATCTGTGGTAATTTTGTAAAAATTTTTACCTTCTTTATCATTGTAGCCGTTAGTATACCCAAAGTAGTCTGAGGGGCTATCTGGATAAGAAAAGGCTGCTCTTAAATAATATTCGGAACTCTTACCCAGTTTAACAATTAACTCAAAACTAATATCTTGAGAATCGTTGGTGTTTATTGACTGAGGTAAACCATCTACAGAAATGGTATAGACTGCAAAAACATTTTTCGGTAAAAACAAAAAAATCGCTAAAGAGGTTAAAAATACTAAAAATAATCTTATTAAAGTCTGCCAAAGTTGTTTTACCTCAATAACGCGTATCATAAAAAAACCGGAGTAAATCCGGCTTTTTTCATAAAAATATCTATATCTACTTATAACATATTATTGTAAATGTAGATAAAGAGTCATTTTCCCATCAGGGTGGAAAACACGAACGTTATTACCCATCGACCCTTGTCCTCTATAAAAGTAAGCCTCTCCTTCTTCAACCGTACGAACTAAAACATTGGCACTATCAACTATATCAACTCCATGATGAAAATTATATCCTTTATACATCCAAGAATAAGGTGTATGCCCAAAGCATTGAGTAATTCTAGGATTACTCAATGGCCAATCTTTAGAACCAGAACCAACAGATCTCATTTGACTCGAAGAAATATCATCACAAGAATATGAGTCAAATAAAACTGTTTTATTAGATAAATAATTAAAGGGATCTAAAACTCTCGAGTAGTAATCAAAGTTGTTTGCTTCTGATTCTTTAATCTCATAGACGCCAAAATGTAAATGAGGACCAGTAGAAAAACCAGTGTTACCCATCAAGCCAATAACTTCACCTTTGTTCACATGTCTTTTTTCGCTAAACTTGGAATTTAAAAGAGCTTGGAGCTCTTTCTGTGCTTCATTTAAAAGAGTTTTATATCTCTTTTCGCTATTTTGCGTTACTTCGAGTAAGGAAGCCCTTCCTTGTCGATGCCGATTCAATAAAACTTTCTGCAATTCTAATTTCTTCTTAGCCACCTCTAATTCTTCCTGTTTTTCTTCTTTAAGGGTTTTCTGTTCATCAAAATTTACCCTCGCTGTTTCCAACTGAAGCATGAGATCTCTATCATGTAGTTGGATAACTTTCAAATATTTATAATGACTAACAAAATTAGAAAATGAATCTGAAGAAAGAAATAAATTAATAAAATTAATCCTACTCTTCTTATAAGTAGCCACAATCCTTTCTAATAAAATCTCTGACAATTTATCCAAGGAAATATCTAAACGACCAATTTTACTTGATAAATCAGCTATTTCTTCTTCTAATTCTCTAATCTTCTTTGTTGTTTGAAAAACCCGGGCAGAAGTAATGGCAATACTGGTATCTATTTGAGTTAACTCCTGTTTTAAAGACTTTACTGTTTTATTGGCTTCACTTTTCAAACTACTCCATAAATCAACACACTCATTTATATGATCTTTCCAACTAGAATCACATTCAGATTCAGTTATCGCCAAAGATACACCAACAAAAGAGGTAATAAATAAAAGGAAAAAAATAGCAAAGACAGCTAAAGTTTTAAGAAGGAATTTCATCTTACTTAAGATAACGTCTAACAGCAATAAGGCTTCCCAAGGAGCCAATGATAAGTCCAGCTAACATTTCTATTCCCAGAACAATCAGCATAAAATAGTAAGGAACTGGTAAAACAGGAATACCTACCAAAAACTTAATAATGAAAGGAGTTGCATATAAAAGCAAAATGTAAGATAGACCCCAGGCAACTACGGCCCCTGAAACTCCATAAATGATTCCTTCCAAAACAAAAGGAGCTCTAATATAGGCATTTGAAGCCCCAATTAGCTGTAATATCTCAATTTCTGACTTTCTGATAGTAATTTTCATCCCGATAATAACTAGGAT
>Ga0207997_1001430_pt1 | contig 12346 bp, 23 predicted proteins | sample AntAceMetag02UKN_FD_184777 | JGI IMG/M metagenome (GOLD analysis project Ga0207997, IMG submission 184777) | Saline lake microbial communities from Ace Lake, Antarctica - Antarctic Ace Lake Metagenome 02UKN (SPAdes) (version 2) | ecosystem: Environmental > Aquatic > Non-marine Saline and...
TTCTTGACTTGGACGCTATTTTAGCTCGTAACGATGCACTGTTTAGCGGAACATGGCAACCCGCTTAATCATCTTATCCATCTTTTGGCTTATTTTAATAGATTATGCTTTGCCTGAGCTTGCTTTAAGGCTTGGTTGGGTTAAGAAAAGAAAAAGAAATACAGCGTAATGGTTCTTATTAAACTAAGATTTTCTAGGTCGTATAAGTCCTAGTATTGGTTTGTTGCCGTATTTCTTATGGAACAGTTTCTCTGCTTCTTCCTCTGTGTAAGCGTCAATAGGGATATCCCGTTCTACGGTAAAGTACCAAGTGTATAGTTGTTTTTCTTCCACGTTCATTCCTCCCTTGAATTATCATTAAGCATATAGACAGAGTTTACCCCCGCGTCTATGATTTGTTTAAATAAACCATATTCTCGCTTTGATATCAATCCAGCTAGTCTGAGGTTTAACATATGCATCATCATAGTATTCCTGACTCCTGCTGAATTACTCATGTCTCCACCTCTGATTGTTTAGAAGAAACTAATAACTTTTTTCCTTTACGGTTTCCCTTTACGTGAATTATAGCCATTACCACGTCATGAGCTTCATCAACACCCATATTGGTAACGTCGGCTAGTAGTCCAGCGATTAGCCATAGCGTGTTCTCTCTTTTGGTGACGGTCATTTTACTTCCGTCATCTAATTCAATAACTTGTATTTCGTCTTTCATTTTATTCATCTCTATCATGGAACGCAGTCTTGCATCCATTCCTTAACCTTTAGTCTTTCTCTATATGCTTTTGCTTTTACGGCAAATTCATCTAAATCTATTGATGCAACATGGATTATTGGTAGTGGTGGGTTTTTAGAGGCTAGAAACGCTAATTGTTTTATATAACACGATGTTCCAGCCGTTCCCCAACTAAACCATTTACATGGTTGTTTATTATATCCAACACCATCAACCCATGCTGGGCATTTGGTCAACTCACATTCATCTTTCCATTTTCCAGTAGGACTCATTTCATTCATCTCTCATAGTATGGTATAAACTAATTTACTATCTCCGCCATGAATCTTAAGCTAGTTTCTTCTCCGTCAGAAAATTTCATAACCCAATAATTATCAGTTTCGACATAATAGAGATCGGTTATAGTCTTTCCTATTGTGTGTTCTATAATAATTTCTCGCACCTGTTTACTATATTTCATTACTCTTTCTCCATCTTTGTTGTGGGTGAACTATCATAATATCTAAGATAACAGAACGCACAGAAGTTCGCTATGTCTAGAAGATGGCTTGGATTGTACTCTATATATTCATGCGTCATACAGGACATCGACTTCAATAGCAACCTCTCTAAATGCACCCTGTCACAGGTCTTCCAAGAGTCTCCGTTCTCAGGGTAGTGTCTGATTAACTCATTAATCATCTCATTGAAGAATGGTTGAAACTCCCACTCTAGCTTATCTGTGAGAGGGTCTATATTAGTTGGGTATGTACTATTATTCTCCACCAAAGACAATCTCTCCATGTTTTTTATGTTGATTAACCCACTTAAATAAGTTCTCTATATTCACTTCACCCCAGAACAGAGGAAACATTGGGTCTAACTTATCATTGGTTTTTTCCCACGCCTCATCATATTCGTCGTATGTGTCAAATAATTCTTCATCTAACATACATAGTTCGTCCCAACACGATTCGCATTGTAGGTGATATACTATACCCATTAGTCGAACACCTTCTTAACGGTGACTACTATTGTACCTCGACAGAGAACAACATCAATAAGAACCTCGTAATCTGTTTCGTTGTCAACTCTCCATCCTTTGAACTTCTTTTCTCCCTCTGGGAACTCATATTTGTTTTTGTTTGAACTGTGATGCATTTATTCGTCCTCCAACGCTTTAAGTATATTATGATCTCGCTCAATAATGTTATCTCTTACTTTACGAGCGTGTTCATCTTTATCTATCTTTGTTTCGGATAAACTATCATTAGATTGGTCATTGTCCATAGAGATGGTTACTATAACATTGTCTCCTAGTTTAAAACCGTGCCTGTTGAAGAAGTGTTCTCTCAACATCACCTCACTTCCCTCATCGAACTCAATAACGATACTTGGTAGTGGTTCATCCTCCTTCAGTCTAAACCCGACGATTGATACAAATTTTGCTGTGCTATACATTACGTTTCATCCTCCGTGATACTTTGTTCAGAACCATCATAAAAATTATAGTAGTTTCTTTTAAGAATCTTAATAGCAACCCATGTTAAAGGACTGCTCCAAAAATCTGGGTTATCAGAAAGAAGAAGACAGTCCTCTATGAGGTTCTCATCGAAGTCTCCGAACTCTAGGGCGTTATATTTATGTGTTATAATGGTGTTACAACGAATTCTTACTTTATCTAGTTTCATTCTGTCTCATCTCTCTTTGTTTGATTAGAACTATTATTGAATAGCCACGCCATTCCCCGTCTTGCCATATGTTCATAACTCTTTGGTTTAGGCACAATCTCGGTTAATCCTCGATGTCTAAAAGTGCAGTCTGACGCTAGACCATGTTTAGTGGATTCTCCTAACCACATAGCGTACTCTGAGAACCCTTCCATGTAGACATTGTTTATGTAGAAGGACTTCCTTCCATCAACTTTAATCATGGCAGTACCATCGCTGATGAAGTTATGAGCTATAGAGAAGTCTTTGTAGAATCTCTGTATGATTTCTTGTAGGACTCTTCTTCGCACTCGTGTTATGTTATCATCTATAAAGTTAATCATTTTAGTTTTCCTCAGTCTTTGTTTTGATTGAACTATTATAATCTCTGAGTTTATACCATAAAGCAACAAGTTTGTTTGCCTCTTCCTTATCTGGAAGTCTCTTATAATGCTGTGATATTTTCTTATTTTGTATCGAGGTATTATTATTCGTCATTTCTATTCCTCCCATCCGAGAAAGCAATCAAACTTATCTATGCCAAGTTTCTCTGCTTCACTCATAAGTTTGAAGTATTGCTCAGTTGAATCCATCTTGGAGTTGTTAAGAATTATCCTCATAACACATTTGGTTCTATCAACAATATCAGTCATTTTTGTTCACCATTTTTTATAAAATCTGATAAACTGTCATTAATAAGGTTCCAAAGACATCTTACGCAGACACGCCCTAGAACTTCCTGATTATCCCACTCTCCAACATAGAACGTTAATACGCCTTCCTTTGAATGGCAGAACTTGCACGGTTCTTGGTTTTCCTGTGGGTCGTGTATTTCAAATTTAAGATAATCTTCACTCAATATAATCCCCTAACATTATTCAACTCATTTTTCACTTTAATCTGTTGATAGAGATGTCCAGCAACATGTTCCTCAGCACAGTGGTTAAGTCTATCCTGTATGATTTGGTCAAAAGCAATCAACCAATCCTCATATTGTTCTAGCTTAAACTGTGTATATAGTTCAGTATCTAATCCGTCAATCATTTTTTCTTACTTCCTTTACAACTATCATAACTAAGTCACCCATATCGAGTATTTAACAGTTTCCCTTGTCTAACTTTATAAACAATAAACCCTAAATAAGATTAGATAGTCGTGAGACTTTAACCTCTTCAGCAAGTCATTGGCTGACTAAACATAGACTGTTCACATCAGTTCAGATGTGACGAATTTTAAAGAACAAACAAAACGAGAGGACATAAAAATATGTCTAAAAAAGAAATTAAAAAAACAGAAAAAAGCGCGGCAGATACAATCGTAGAAGATAGTATTGCTGTACTCCAATCTAGGAACATCATTAAAGATAAACTCATAGACGAACTTCAAGAGAAACTGAAGCGTTCCGATGATGAGCTTATTCAGCTAAAAGAGTTAGCATATGAACAGCTTAAAGCAGAACTAGTCGCTGATATTGAGCCAAGGTACACTGTACCAAAGGAATTATTGGTGTTGATGTCTATAGATGAGTTGAAGCAGATTCAAGTCGTCCTAGATAAGTCACCCGTGCAAGTCATAAAGTCTGGAACTCCAATCATGGATAGAAAGACTAAGCCAAGGCAGATGCTTGACAGCAAGTTTGCTAAGGCACAGGCACTTCGTATGGGAGGTAACTAATAATGACACAATACCCAATTAAAGCAACCAAAGGCATCCTAGTAGACGGCAAAGCAGGAATCAGGTTCTATGAATTTGAGCAAGGCGCAGAAGTAACAACTCACCTCATATTACCCGGAGACTTAGTTGAGTTCACTAACCCACCTAACGACTGTACCGTGATGGCGGCAGGAGTCGACACCACAGTAGCATTAGGAGTAGCAAATATTCACCCACAGGGGGCAGTAACTCCACCTAGAGGCGGAGACAGGCTAACAGCATACGCCGAAAGTGACACCATTGAAATCATGAGTGGCCCAATCGTAGTTATGCTACGTATTGCCACAAGTCAGGATATTCAATGCGGTGAATTTGTACAGCCAGCAGCTAGCGGAGAAGTAGCAGCATATGTATGTGGAACAGATAATGATTGCCAGAGAATCGCACAAGCACTTGAAACAAATACAGCGGACACCACTGCGTTCCAGTGGGGAGTATTCGCGTTGAGGATGGGTTAAGAAAATGAAACTAAATCCATTCACATCAGACGCAGGACTCCTTACACAGGAAGAAATGACCTATATTGAGAATAAGGTAGTAGAAAGCGTATACTATCAGGCAGTAGCCAGAGACTTATTCCCAGTTGTAGCACTTGGTCAGAACGGAGGCGTAGAGACCTATCATTACTATGATGAGGAACTCGGAGCCGAAGCCCAGATCAGTATGACGGGTAAAGCAGCGACAACCGACCACCCAGAAAAGACACGAAACGATGTAAAGATTCCGGTAATCAGCCGAACAGGTTTCATCAACTGGAGAAACTATGAGTCAAGTAAACGACAAGGCATGACCCTCATAGATGACGTGATACGTGGGGCAACCCGTAGAATCACTGAAGCTGAGGATAGAATGCTAATCAGTGGCGAGTACACTGGTTGGGCAGCCGAAGGCGTAGAAGGACTCTTTGGGAAGACAGGTAGAACCGACAACGCATCAGCAGGCGCATGGCCCGCTAACGCAGTTGCGGATATTAACGTAGCCCGTGCGGCTTTAGCTGCTAGTGGTTATAATAACGTTAAACCTACTGTAGTTGGTACCCCAGCGATTCTTCAGACCCTTGACGCGTTTATGGCGAACACTGAGACAACCTATCGACAGGCACTTCTTAACAGTAACCTAGTTGCTGACTTCGTTGAGACACCTAATGCGTACGCGCAAGACGGTGGACAGGATAGCGTCGTATGTGTAGTTCCCGGCCCAGAAAACTTTGTAGCGGTTCAGGACTTACCGTTGACAGTTATCACTAAGTTTGACGACTCAAATAACGTGATGATTACGATACGTGAGACAATCTCTCCGCTGATAAAGCACGCCGAAAGTATAGCTGAGATAAATAGTATCACGTAGTGATATAAACACGATAACTTGAGAAAGTTATCAAATCCCTTTTTATTTATTTATGTTTTTAACCAACGATAATTATATGTATTTGAATTAGATTGACTTATCAATATGAACATAAAAGAGACGGCAGCGGAGCATATGAGATGGGCATCGCCGGTGAATCATTATCTAGCAAAGACCTCGTATATTTAAACGCATCCACTTTATGGGTTAAAGCCGACCCCAGTTCATATAACACCGTACCCGTCGTTGGTATGGCTATGGAGAACATAGGCTCTGGGTTAAAGGGCAGGATTCTTCTTGAAGGATTCATTGGAGACGCTACGTGGAGTTGGACACCTATGTCTGCATTATACGCATCAGGCACACCGGGAGTTATCACTGATACTGCTCCAGAGGAGGCACGTCAAATAGTTGGTAGGGCAGTTAAAAGTGATTTAATTTACTTTAAACGGGAGTCAGTTCAAAACTTTGTGTATTGGAACCCCACTCTTAGAGATGTTTATGGGCAGAGTCGCGGGTTGAGGGCAACACAGTTTCTAGGTGGTACGCAGTGGTTTGATATAGAGGCTAGACCAGCGGAGAGCGTGGAAGATTATTTTAGCGGTATCTTTGATTTAACTGCTCTAGGCATTCCCCTGCTGTTATCCCAATATCCATGGTATGCAACAAAAACTGGTGCAGGAACATTCACAGCAAACAACGGCGTGAATGAGGGAATGAGGATAACCACAGGTAGTACCATAAATGATTTAAATCTGTTCGCTGGGGGAGATAACACTGGGCCTAAATATGTATGGAATGTCACGCAGAAGATTCATGGACATGGGCACATCAAGTTCCCCGGAGTTAAAACTAATATGAAAGTAATGGTGGTTATGTATGAGGATGCTAATAACTATTTTGGGTTTAGGTATGATACCAGTATAGACGCTAATCTTCACTTCATCACTAAAGATGGTGTTGGTGCAGGTAACGAGGAGGACACTGACCTTGGTGCTCCTGACGCTGCTTGGCATGAAGTATATTGGAAGACGCCTCCCGGTGAAGTTAGAGTATATGAGGCTGGGTTTGGTAACATTACACATACTACACATATTCCAACTGGGAACATGACGGCGTATTTTTATGTTGAGACTTTGGATAACGTGGCTAAAACATTTGATTTTGCTCATTTCTTGCTTAATCAGATGAATACCTAGGTTTAACCAATAACGTTTTTAACCACCAAGCATATATTAAGTTTAGTGAAAGTATTTGTCTGAACCAACAGGATTCTATATGATGAAGTTTATCTGTAACAGTGGAAAACTTCTAAAAAATGCCCCCGGTAATTATGAATGTGGAAAAACTTATTCACAGCCTTATGATATGTGTAAACGTCCTTACTGGGAACTCGTAGAAGATACACCGGTTCTTAGTATTCCTCCTTCAAGTCAATCTGATAGTGTGTTTGAGGAACCAATCTATGTTCCAGAGGAGGATGCACCTGTTGTTGAGGAATCTAGTCAAGAATGGTTTTATGATACTCCAGAGGCGATACCCGTAGTTGAAGAAGAAAAGGTTGAGGAGGTAGTAGTCGTAGAACCAATGGTAGAGCCTCTTGTCGTTGATGGAACTGATAATTATTTATCTTATGACTCAGATGCCCCAGCAACCATTTCACCGGGAACAAGATACAGTTTCAGTGAAGAAGGAGGGAAACTATCATACAGTGTATCTTCACAAGCGGATGATGAAGAAGAGAACTCTGAGGATGAGAAACCTGATCGTGACGCATTAATGAAAACGTTAACTGAAGCAGGTATAGGGTTTAACAATCGTTCCCGCACAACCACGTTAAAAAGGTTGGTGGATGAACTTAACGCTAAAGAATAATTTATCCATATTCGTTGGGATACCATGTTTATCTCGCCACGATAAATATAAATCCTATCTTCCCTCTGTTTTAAGTCACCTTAAGAACCAGAAATGTAGTGTAGAGATAAGGGAACCATATATTACTCCCGATCATATGGGAAAATTTAATGTAGGACAACCTGACAGACTTCACGCAATAGCTGGTCGTATGAATGATATTGTAGAACAGTTCATGAAGACTAAATGTTCTCATGTGTTCATTGATGATATGGATGTGGAGATACCTAGTGACTGCATTGAGACTTTACTAAAACATGATGTGGACGTAGCTTCAGGGGTTTACCCTAGCCATAACTTTAAGTCCGTTGGGGCGATGAGTTTTGGAAGAATGATGAAGGATCATCCCTGTGGGTTTTATCGCCCTCGTGACTGGGATTCTATGAAGGATACTGTTTGGGGAGAAGAAGAAACTTGGAGTGGTGGAACTGGGTGTGTCCTAATTAAGCGACGTGTCTTTGAGCAACATAATCCACGTATCACTGCGCTAAGATTTAATAAGGATAATGATTGTAGTTTAGATACATTATTCTGGAAGCGGTGTCATGATATGGGGTTCAGCACACGGGTTGACGCGAATATACTCTCAGGACATTTACCATTGTATCCTTTGAAGAAGAAGAAGGAATGGTTAAAATAATAGTTAGGGTACAACAATGATACGCCCATTCTCAATAATAGTTCCGCATTACAATAAAACAACTGCACTTAACCAAGTGTGGGATGAGCTTCAACTACAGGTATCACCAGACGATGAAATATTGATCGCGGACGACAATTCACCTGATGGGGCACCTGAGTATCCGTGTCCTTGTAGCAGAACCATACAACTACCTAAAATAACGCCACATATCTATCGACTCTGCTCTGTACGTAATTATGGTCTCGCTAACGCCCGCCACGACGCTTGCATTATCCTCGACCCTGATTGTATGCCTAACCCAAGATTCCTAGACAACGCACGTAAATTATATGACTCCAACATCCTCTACACAGGGTGCATAGATAAGAAACGAGAAGACGATCATATAGATAAAGACCCTCGCCGTAAAGGTGCTGGGGATTACTGGATGGATTTACGTGATAAAGGCGGCTCAGGAATATGGGGTGGATGTATGATGTTCAGTAAATCACGAGCTAAAACAGTGGGTTGGTTTAATGAGGACTTTAATAACGGTTGGGGGGCAGAGGAACATGACTTTGCACATAAATGTTATCACAGTGGAATGAGACTAAGGTATAGTATGGGGCTTCAAGTTACTCACCTTCATCACCCTAAGAATACTAGGGGAAGTGAGAAGAATATGGCTCTGTGGAAGGAGAACCGAGTAAGGTACACGAATAACCTATCCACCTTCACACCATATAAACCAGCAGTAGCAGCCATGGTGATAACTATGCTTCGCCCAGATATGATTAATCAATGTATGCAGGCAATCTACCGTAACCGTATACCTTTGAAGACTAGACTAGTAAACAACGGAGATAAGGGAGAAGACACTAGACGCATATGCAAGGAATGGGGAAACCGTTGGAGCGTAGACTATGTTTACCATGAACGTAAACCACCAGCCATAGTGCGTAATGAGTCTATGAAGTGGGCTAAAAGCAAAGGATACAAATATATAGTGTTCATAGATGACGACTTAACGGTAATAAATGAAGGAATAACCAAACTAATACGAGTCGCAGAACAACACCCAGAATATGTCGCAATATCAGGAAAACTCCATGAATCCAATCAACGCACATTATTATTAGGTGGGTCTCTTGAGGATGAGAAGTTTAATTATCTTAGTAACCGTGTGGGAACACATCCTAGTGACTGGGTTGGAGGGGGATTCACAGTTCATCGTCTTGACCCTTTGATTCTCTATGATGAGGAATATGAGACGGGGTATAATGACTATGATTGGAGTATGACCGCTAAGAGTCTAGGACATAAGTTAGGAGTTACAGGTGACGCTGAAGCTTATCATGCAGTAGAGTTTACAAATAAAGGCATAGTAAGGCATCAGAATAGCGCAGAATATAATAAAATACGTTACGATGAGGAACGACATAACCGAATGAATAATAGATTTAAAAGTAAGTGGATGTTTCTTATTAAAGGAGGAGCAAAGATAGTTGACTGACTTAAACGTTCTATTCATGACACACCGAGGCGAGGGCTACGTTGGAGCGCCATCCACTCAACACGGATTCGAGATGGCTGTAGCTGAACAATGTAACTGTAAATTCGCTGGTGTAGGATGGAAGGATTACCGTGAGGGGGAGACTATGCTTGAAACTGTTAACAGGGTTATGCCTGACGCGGATTGGGTTATGGATGCAGATAATAATCTTCATACCGATAAACCTAAAGGGCAACGATTCAAGATAGGACACTTCGTCTCAGATATACACGCTAAACATCACTATAAAATATCTTCACCTGTAGGGTACGCGCAGTTACTTAATAAAACTCATTATGATGCAATCTTTATGAGATATAAGAAGCTTCAAGGAACCCAGTATCGACCAGAATCTTTCTGGGAATGGCTTGACTGTGAGAAACATTGGCTACCTTGGAGCGTAGAGATTAACGATTATAAACCTAAAGTTAAGAACGTTGATGTATCCTTTATAGGTTCAACCGGCAAATGTTACCCGATTAGAAACAGTATATGGAGTGGAATCTACCACGCCGCACGAGGCTATAGAGTTATACGTGAAATGGCTCCTAAAGGAAAAACTTATGACCGAACCAACGAATCCTTAAAACACACTCACCTAGTTGGTGATAGGTATCGTGACGCGTTAGCAAAGTCACGTATATTCTTATTCGGGTGCAGTATCTATAGATATCCTCTGCAAAAGTTTTTTGAAGCCTCTGCCTCTGGGTGTCTCATGTTATGCAATCAACCTACAACTGCGCGTGAACTTGGTTTAATAGATGGTAAAACGTTTGTTGAAGTCGAGGAAGGTAGTTGGGAAAGGGAACTTCAATATTATTTAGAAAACCCTGATGCCTGTAAAGCTATTGCTAGTAGAGGTCTTAAGAATACGTTACTGAATCATAGACATGAGAAGCGCGCAGAGGAATTTATAAACATGTTGAAAGGGGGAATCTAACACTGCTGTTCACATTTCAGTTTTGATGATAGTTACAAGTCGTGGATAGAGGCATCTAAACTTCTTGACGACTACGGCTACAAGGGAGTGTTCAACACATGTCTCAGAAACGTCACCCATAGACGCCCAAAAACTAGGCAAAGAATGTTCCCAGACAGAGACATCTTAACATGGGATGAAGTAAAAGATATTCACCGTAGAGGACATGAGATAACAAGTCATGGAGTACGTCATGTAGATTTACCGAATTGCTCACAAGAGGAACTGGAGGTTGAGTTAAATGGAAGCTACAATATGTTCGAGGACTATGATATATCTGTGTCAAGTTACGCTTGCGCCTTTAATAGTTGGACACCTAATGTGGAGAAACTTAGCAGACAAAACTACACCTCATTTAGGGCGGGATTAGGCGTAAACAAGCTCCCATTAAAGGATAGAAAATACTATGTGATGTCAGCAGGGGACGCCGTGAAGTATGCAATAACTAACAGAAACTTAAATGAATGGGTTATCGGGGCATGGCATGATGTTAACTTACAGGGATTCAAGAAAAGAGTAACACAGATAAAAGACGCTAACATAAAAGTTAAAACAGTTGGTGACATGTATAATGACACAAGATAAACTAGAAGAATACGTCATCCCACCATACCGAGTACCCCGCACATTCTATCATAGTCAAAAATATTTCCAGTACGCTAAACAATATTTCTATCGCATCGTGAAAAAGGAGCACCCAAAAAGCATATTAGACGTAGGGTGTGGACATGGGTTAGATTCAGCACCAATAATGAAACTAGGAGTAAACTATGTTGGTGTAGACCCAATAGAGGAAAACCTTGAACTAGCAAGAAAAGACAGCCCCTTGGGGGATTTCAGGTTAGGGTATATGCAGGAGCTTCCCTTTGAGGATAATAGTTTTGACTGGGTGTTCGCCGCAGGGGTATGGGATATTCTTTCAACCCCTGAAACAATGAAGAAGGGCATAGATGAATGTATGAGGGTAGCCAAGCGACGCGTGTATAGTCTTGACGCCACAACTCGCCCCCGCTTCATGACTGAGAGATATATGATGATTCCAATGCACTATGGGTTAAGCATCATAAGAGTTAACTATAACCCAGAGAAAGATAAAGCAGACTACCTCTGGTGTATAGAGCTAGGAGGAATAAAATGAAACTAATTGAAACACTGAAAAAACATGCTGACAGAAACTTCATCTTCATCACACAGGGAGGAAACCAAGGCGACCAAATGATATGGGCTGGCGCAAGAAAACTAGCCAACAAACTAGAATTAAACTACAGACAAGTCCCCATGAAACGAGGACACAAACCCTACATAGACATTAAACCAGATGAAATATTATACCTCAACGGAGGAGGCGGATTCAACACATGGTGGAACTGGACACCAAGACTACTACACAGACTCGTAAAACAGTACCCAGAAAACATAATCATCGTTGGGCCAAGCACGGTTGCGTTACAGGGATGGTATCTGGATAAATGGCTTCCATGCAGTGAGAACGTTATCTTTTACGCCCGTGAGTTGACCACATATAACTTCCTTAAAGAAAACTATGACTTAAACCTATTCCATGACCAAGACACGGCACTTCACCTTAACGTGGATGATGCGGAGTTTAAGAAACTTATGGGTGACAACTATTCAGAGAATAGGCATACGTTATTTGGTTTAAGGGAAGACCCTGAAAGCTTAGATAATATTCCAAGTCAAGTTAACTTAGAGGATTATGATTTGGTTGTTGACCCATGTTTAGAGAAGAACTGGGCACAGCTTCACCTACATGCCTCTAAGATACTTACCAATA
>Ga0207997_1001431_pt1 | contig 12340 bp, 26 predicted proteins | sample AntAceMetag02UKN_FD_184777 | JGI IMG/M metagenome (GOLD analysis project Ga0207997, IMG submission 184777) | Saline lake microbial communities from Ace Lake, Antarctica - Antarctic Ace Lake Metagenome 02UKN (SPAdes) (version 2) | ecosystem: Environmental > Aquatic > Non-marine Saline and...
TTTATAGAAAGCTGATATGTTGATTTCAGGCGGTGCAAACGGTGTCGATTCTTTTGCACAAAAATATGCTAAGTTATATGGTTTGCCAATTCTTATTTATTACCCATTCAACGATTTACCAGTTCCAGAAAGATACTATAAACGTAACAAAAAAATAGCAGAAGAATGCGATTTATTAATCGCTTTTGATAAACAGAGCTTTAGTGGCACAAGTCAGACAGTTCGATATGCAAAAGAACTTGGCAAAGAAGTGATTGTAATTGATACATAAGTCTACTGCACAGAATTGAAGGATTTAATGCGTATCAATGCATTAACAATACGCACTAACAAAAACCCTACAGTTTCAATTAAAGAAAGTCAAATAACAGATGTATTAAAAACCTGTAGATAACAAAACAACAACAAGAAAAAAACCATAATTTTTAAAAACCATAAAACCCATTACAACCTGGAAGTAAAAGAACTGCAGCATCCTTTACTTCCAACAACAAAAAAATAAATAGTTTTATAATCAAAAACTACATATACCACATTAGGAGAAAAATAGGAAAATGAAAGAATTCATAGATATATATCGGTTCTTCACAACAAACCATCAGAAAACAGACTGGTATGCATCAGAAATAAAACAAATAGAAGAGCATCTAGATCAAATATCGCCATTGATACAAAACGGAGATCTATTAATCAACGCACTAAAACGTGAACTACGAGAACACTTCGAAGATAAAAATATACAAGTTTCGTTGCATCACATAATTGATGATGTCTTAAAAATAGAACAAATAGTAAACAATGGAAAACAGAGCAACCCCATAAAAAACATCGATACAAAACCCCTGGTATCTGTGAAAAAACATGAAAAACAAAAACCAAAAGAACCAATATGGCAAGGCATATTTCCTAAAGACCAAATACTCGCTAAATACAACACAGTATTCATCTACAAACCAATCGTTGATGAAATAATGGATGATGAAAACCTACCCGATAAGTTTAAACATAAAGATCTAGCTAAGTTCTTCTATGATCACTATAAACATGTCTTGCATAAAAAAATATCAGAGTCTTCTGCAAAAATATACAAAACCAAATATCTAACATATCTCATTGAACAGAACATGATAACAAAGGAACTAACAGATGCAGGTATTGTATTTATTAAAAACAGAGAAAGCAAAGATAAGGATATTGAAACAAAAGACACCAATATGGTTCATCCTGGAAAACAAGAACCAATTGAGAACATTGGTAATATGGATCTTGAAAATGCTATCCTTTTAGAAGCTGATCAGTCTAACTGGTTTCTTTCTCTCGGTGTTCCTACTTTGACTATTGTAAGGCGTTTCGGTCATTATACTAGAGATGAGGTTGAGTTGGCTCTTGCTAAACTTATTAGTGATGGTAAGGCTTATCAGAGTAGCCCTAAAAAAGTCAGGTTTATACAACAAACATAGTAGTTGAGAAAAATGGTTAAACATCTAAAATATAAAATTGTTGATGATCATAATCAGGTTGTTCATCATAGTTACAGTAAACAGAATTCTAAGGAATGGATCAAGAAGTTAGGAAATGGAACAAAACCATATCATATTAAAAGGATAGGTTGATTATAATGACACGAAAACCAGGTAGTGGAGGAACTCCAACTAGTGATGAAACAAAACTAATCAAAAAGAGAAGAGATCTATTAATAGCTGCAAAAAACGGTTCCATAAACGCAAAAGCATCAGCACAATATCTTAATACAGACTATGAAAAAACAAGCGATATACTTGAAGATTTAGCAAAAAATGGATATCTAACTGAAGAAAAAAAAGATTTACCAGATGGATCAATATTTTATTCGTATAACATAACACCATCAGGCCATACTTGGTTACATGAAAATATGTCTAAAAAAAATAAAACAATTAAATATATCAATAGCAAAGGATCTGTTGTTCCAACAACACTAGCATCTGTTTTAGGTATCAAACTTGCATATGCATCTAACATTCTCAGATCGTTATATGCTGATGGTTTAGTTGATAGAGAGAAAAGTAGTCATAGTTTTTCTTATTCTCTATCAGTAATTGGTGTTAAAAGAGCCGACTGGATCTCTACATTGGAGTAATATTAAAAGAATAGTCGTGGGAATATTGATTTTTCTCATTCCCCTAGCCAAATCCTCTAAGTTTTCATATATATGAAAACTACTATAGGAGTGATATATCTACTCCTGTTGGGCTTTCGATTTTATGCATATAAAATCTAAAGTAATATGTTGTTTTTTCTAAAAACTTAGCGAGTTCTCCTAGTATTATTAATATTTACCGTAGAATATTTTATATATCTTTCTTGCATTTATAGATAATATGAAAAAAAAGAAATGTGGGAAATGTAAGAAATACAAACCATTATCTGAGTTTCACAAAGGTAATTGTAAAGGTGGTTTGTCATCGTATTGTAAAAGATGTGATACACTTAACAGGAGAAAATATGATATGAGTGAATATCAAAAGTTTTATAGACAACAACATAAAAAAGAGTTGAAAGAAAAACGAATATGGTCAAGATATCCTGCTAGAATAAAATTAAAGAAACTTGGTTTGTCGGAAAACTTTACGGCTACTGAATGGAAAAACAAAGTTGAAAAAACAAGTGGCATATGTTTTAACTGTGGAAGGTTGTATTGTGATGGAGATGGTTTGACTATAAATCATATTCCTGATATGTCAAAAGCACCTAAAGGTTTTGTTTATACTATTGATGATGTTGAACCTCTCTGTATGTCTTGTAATGTCTCTCTTTTTGCTTCAACTAATATCAAGTTCAAAAAAACAAAAAAACCTAGAAGTAGCCACGTATATGAAAAACTAAATAATGAAAACAATAGTATTCATAACATAGAAAAAGTAGCAAAGTTTATTCACCTATAGATCTCCCACGGGTATCTGTTGAAAACTGTTTTTTATATCATATGAGGAGGTGGTGATTAGGGTTGGTTTGAGGAAAAAACATGAAGTCTATTTTATATGATCAATCTCTCCTAACCACCAATATGTTAATCAGTTATGTTGTATTTAAAAATGTGGTGGCATGGTGATTAGAGAGACTTTAAAAAAACATTTTTATTCCGGGAGAAAAAAAATGATATCCAATAGTCTCTCTAACTCCATTAAATAGATAATGGTGTTCTTGTTTTTAAAACTTAGGGTGAGGCTAAAGAGAGAATAAAAAAAAGACCTAATTACACTAAGGAGGTGCAAAAAATGATTTTTATTTATTTCTCTCTTCAACTCTCAAAGGATGTAATGGCATTAGTAATATTTTAAATCAATGGTTTTTTATGTTGTTAGTTGATTACTTTGTTTTGTGGAGGTGGTGGACAAATAAGTTGAAAGGACTTGCATAATCCTTGTCTCCGTTTGTTTATCACCTTTATTCCCATTTGTGTTTGAGTTTTTACGTTTATAAAATATCAAAGCTTTTATAAAAGAGTGGTGCATTCTTAGTATTAAAATAGTTGTTCTATTTGAGGGATAATATGGATATAAAAGCATTTATTAAAAGTGGTAAAACAATAGGTATTGCATTATTAATCGTTGCAGCATTAATATCTTGGACATGTTTCGTTATGGATTTATCAACGGGTTTCTTTGATGATCATTTCATAGCTATAATAGTTGGTATGTTTTTTACTTTATTACCAGTTATTATTATCATTTGGTATATATTTTATAGATGTGAAAAACTAGAGCGTAAGGAGAATGATGAGAAATGAAAAACAGAAATGATATATTAATATTAGTAACAGTAGCAATATTATTTCTATTTATTGGATCTATTATTGGAATGACATGTGAACGTATTGAACAAGATAAATATTATGTGTCACATAAAGAAATTGATATATTAATGGATCAAACAAAGGAATTCAATTTTGATGTTAAAGATAATTATTCACTAATTATAATGTGGGATTTAACTGAAAAACAGTATGTTTATAATTTTGAAACATCTACTGAATATTGGCAATATTCAACTCTTGGTCTTCTTCGTCATAATTCTAGTGATGTCAGTAAAGATTTATTTACATGGGTTGATGTAAAATGCGATACTCTTGAAGCAAAAGTATTTGGTTTGTTTTTACCAAGTGATAATTATGAACATTTTTTAGTTAGAAAAGTAATATAAAATAGGAGGAAAAAAGAATTATGAAGACCGGAAATGCAATATTAGTAGCCGTATTCCTATGGCTATGTTATGAAGTACCTAAAAACATATGGACTATTTCACAGACATATGATGTAAACGAATATGCAGGGTTAAACATGGAGACATGGTTCACGATAGCTTTTATAGTACCATTTATCTGTGCGATCATGGCTCTGATTACTGGTGCTGACAAAGAAAGGATAAAGATTAGGAGAAGAAACAAACAAGAACCAGTTGTTGATGATAAACCGGATCTACATGTTCAACCAAGGGATCAGTTACATGATGCTATTAAAATCGCGGAGTATGCATCGTTTCAACCAATCACAGATGAGGTAATTAAAAAAAACAAGAAGATACCACGGGATATTGAAAAGATAGAAGAGATTGTTGATGAAATACAGGCCCAGAATGAATAAGTTGTCACTCGCTCAAAAAAAGAGTATACTCTCGGTATCTTTAAGTTTCTGTTGCGTAATAATATTGATAGCATCAACCGTTTATTCAACAAGGCTTATAACTGAGTTGAGAACAGATAATACTATTAAAAATGTTATGCTTGAGATGTATCAGACATATATTGATGATAATGATATTGGTTTGGTTGATCCAACATATTCTGAGTTAATCGTATTTTTGTTTGTTGATGAGACTAATCAGCAGTTGTTCATCAAAGGTAGCTATGTATGTAGTGATTTCGCAAGAGATCTAATGGTTAATGCTTCTCGTTTTAATATCCGATCTGCTTATGTAGAAGTATTCTACGGTGGTTTAGGCCCTGGTCATGCAATGGTAGCTTTTAATACGAGTGACCAAAGAGTTGTTTTTGTTGAGCCTCAGAGTGACGATATTGTTGATCTCTCTATTGGTTATGTTGATGATGATCGTGTTGTAAAAGCATTTTATGTGACTTGGATTGATAATGTGGTTTAGGAGATCTTGAAAGAAATGAGGAAATGTATAATATGTGGCAAGTTCAAAAAATGTTTAGTTATCTGTGAAGATTGTATAAAAAAGAATGTTGATAAAAAATGATTTTTGTTGCTAAGAACGAGAAAGATATTCCTACTTGGTTACTTATATTAGATGGTGATAAAACAACTACTAGACGTATGAAACCAATGGATGTCGGTAAAGAGTTCGCTGTTCAACCTGGTCGTGGTAAGTTTGCAGTATGCAGAGCTCGTGTTATAAATTGTATGAATAGCTCGGATCATTATAATAAATATGATCATATTTTAGCATTGTATGACTCGGTAGATGATTACAAAGCAGATGAAGCACGTCTTGAGGGTTTTGGAAGTTGGGAGGAGCTCATGCTTTGGTTTAAGGATCATAAGATTAATTTCATGGATACATTTAGAATAGAATTCAAAGTGATAAAATGAATAAACTACAAGAACATGTTAACAAAAAATTAGAAGATCCAGTATACAAAAAAACAATGGGAATGTGCATTGCAAAAGGATGCAAAGAATACACACATAGAAACCATGATTATTGTTATGATCACTGGAAAGAAACACAACCAGCATACGCAGAGGACATTACTGCTGCAGTAAAACAATGGCTTAAATACAAAGGATACACCAAAATAGTGACAGAGCGATCAACCTCTGGATGGAACTACAGCTCACGTTTTGATGTAATGGCTGCAAAAATAATTGATGATAAAAATTTTGAAATAATAGGTATAGAAGTCAAAAGCGATCATGATTCATATAATAGGCTTAGTCGACAGCTCCCTGATTACATAGATATTTTTGATAAAGTCTATCTATGTATTGATAACAAAGAAAAAGTAAAACACCCGGTCATAGGAATCTTGAGATTTGAAAATGGACATATAACTGTTGAAAAAGACTGTCATTTTATGAATAGAACATATGATATCCTTTCATCTCCTGAGATGGAGGCAATGCTTAAACTCTGTGGTCTTCATGTTAAAGATTCATCGGCTATTTCTGAGGCTTTAAATGTTGTTCCTAATATTCGTAGGAAACTTGTTTTCAACAGGTTTTTTACTGATATGGACTGGATTAATAAAGAGATGAAGGATGCTATGATGTTTTCTGAAAAAGAGATTGAGTTTCTTATTAGAATTGGTGTTCATACTAATATCAAGTATTTGCTTACTAAAGTTAGAACTCTTAAAACTGTTCTTTCTGGGATGGAAAAGATCTGCAAGTCTGTTGAGAAACTTGATCGTGATGAGAAACAGAAGATAATTGATTTAAGAGAGTTTGATAAAAAATGAAAATGAATGGATTTATTTGGTCGGGTGTTGCAATTTTTTTAATGATATTTATGTTCATTTTTTATGGTTGTGCATTATCATTTGAGAACTCAATATTACTATATATTTCTTTAATATTTGGAATTGTTGGAATAATTCTTTTAATAGTTAGTTTGATATTTATGGATTGGGAACAAGTATCTGTAAAAAGGTGATTGAATAATGGATGATACACCAACATATGATGAGGAAGCTGAAGCACTCAATGAATTAGTATGTACTAAATGTGGTCAGTTGTTAAAAATAATTGGTCGAAGTGGTTTTTGTAAGAACAAAAAATGTACGATTTATGAAGTTTTGTTCAAACAGAAGCCAGATGTTGATGATGTTGAAAAGACTGATGCTAGTCTTGGTGCTGAATACTGGAAAAAAGGGTTATGATAAATTATGTGTGAAGACGATATAGAACAATATTAGAAATGAATGAATTGCCTTTAGAAGATGAGGAATAAAATATGAAAGTATGCTGCTATGATTGTAACAAAACAGATGCTAAACTTGTTGAACGCCCAAGATCCATTAAATCAGGAATGAAAAACACTGTTGATGTATGTATTAGTTGTAGAAATAAATGGTACAAAAAACATAGTTTGTTTCTACCAAGATACAACTTTACTTGTCCCAATTGTAAATATGAACAATCAGCAGATACATCCATGGCTATGAAAATGGGACTTAACAATGGTCACGGCTCTTGTATGGAATGTGGTGTTTTCTTGCATCTTGAAATAACACCAGATCTAAAAGGAACTGAAATGAAAGCGATTATGTGGGGGGAACATTTATTTAATGATCTCGTCAGTAAAACTGCAGAGGATTTAAACAAAATGTTTAAAGATATTGATTTTACAAATTTGACAGATACACAAATAAAGATTGTTATAGAAAAAAAATTAGAAGAATGTAGGTGAAAACATGAAGAAGTTATCTATTAAAAAGATCCACCGATTAATCAAAGACGAAAAACCAAAAGCACTTGCAAAATACATACGGAAGTTTCTGCCACCAGAAAAACAGAGTCGGGCCGAGATCAAACTTGATGAATATGCTCACCTATTGGTAAAGAATGAAAATATGATATCTAAACAGCGTGTTTTGGAAAAAATTGATTATTTGATTTTAGGCTTATAAAATAAAATGGCGATATAATGGGTAAATGTAAAAAAATGAATAAAGAATATAATAAAGATATTATGGTTTGTCCAAACTGTAAAGGACTATTTGTAAATAGAAAATACAGACGTTGCCCATTTTGTAATATGAGATTAATCTATCCTGGTGAAGGTTTTAGTTCTGAAACTGATGCTTTTGTTTGGTTAGGTGGTAAATGGAAAAGAGTATGTGATTTAAAACTTGGTTGATTTTAGATAAATAAAATAAAGAGGACAAAAACATGAATGATACAAGAACAAATAGAAAAAAGCGAGAAGAAATAATTATACCATGTATCAAAAAACTTGCAGATCTTGAATTTCCAGATGGCAAAACATATGAATATAGAATTGAAACATGGACTAAAGATGATCCAGAACCGGTTGCCGCTGGAAAATCAGGTATCCGAATAACAATTACTTCAAGTTGATTTTAGACAAATAAAAAAAGAGGAATTAAAAATGTCAAAAGTCTTTATGAATAAAGAAGAAAAAATAATTGTTGACAGTGTTTTAGACCGTAATAAATTTTGGAGTTATGGTGACAAAGAAGCAATTTTTGAAGATGATGCAATAGCGATGATTGTTCAAGCAATAAGAAAATCTAAGGAGAATTAGATATGCCAGTATCACTTGTCTGTAGTTGTGAAAAATGTGGACATAAAGATTACCGTCTTAATAATACTCAGAACTTTTTAGAAATTCTAAGAAACTCAAGTGAAAAAGGAATCTTCACATGTTACCATTGTCATAAAAACAATATGATAGTTAAACAGTTGAAGTGGAAGGATACAAAACAGCTTATCAAGAAATTCCCCAATAAGAAAGCAATATTCACAACGCTTTCTGTAGAAGAGTTATTGAAGCTTGATGATGATTTTTCATCAAAACCAAATGTCAATACGGAGGAATAAGATGATAAAATTAAAATGTGATAACTGTCAGTTTGTAAATGTTGATTGTAGTAATGGATATTTTAAGGAGTGTGTTGTAGATGATTGAAGATGAAGAAATGGAAATGATGCAGATTATAGGCAAGGTTGATGATTCAAAATGTGAGAAGTGTGGAAAGCAAGAAGTCATTGAAAACATGGAATGCGTTTATTATTCAGAACATGAAGGATATTTATGTAAATCATGTTATAGAAAATGGTTGAAGATTGCAAAAACTATTCCTGAAAAAAACAACAATAAGCTACATGAAAAGAGATATTTAGAATGGATTTCATGTCAAGCATAATGGATGAAAATAAATGAAGAAAGAGAAATGGCTTGTATGCGGATCAAGGATTAAAAACAATCCAAAATATAAACAGGTTGTTTTTAAAGAACTTGACAGAATTTATGATATGCATCAGGAGTTAATTGATAAGGGATTGTGGGAACTTGAATGTATTATTGAGGGTGAATGTCCTGATAGTGCAGATGTTTATTCTAAAGCGTGGGCTCAGCAGAACGATATCGATGTTAAACCATTTCCATCTGAAAAGGGTAAGTATCTTACACGTAATGCTGAAATGGTTTGGGCTGTTGGTGATGGTGAAGTTTTTGCTTTTTGGAATGGCTATAGTTATGGTACTGCTCAGACAATGGGTCAGGCTATTTTGCAAGGAAAGCCTATTACAGCTATTGATTTGTTTAAGGAGTTAAGATGATTAATGTCTGAACAAATAACCCAATGGGAAACAAATAGAACCAGATCATGCGTAAGATGTGGATATTGCTGTAAAAAAGCAACATGCCACATAGGGTTATCACATGGATCAGAACCAACTAATTGTAAGTTTCTTATTGGAGATAAACCAGGTCACTATAGTTGTCTTCTTGTAAACATTGAAGCATATGAAAAAATAGAGATGCATCTTGCGATAGGAACTGGATGTTGTGAACCGTTAAATACAGATAGAAAAATAGCTATTTTAAATAAATTATGATAAAAAAGATGATAGAAAAATGCTAGAACTAAATAAAATCTATAATATGGATTGCATAGATGGTATGAAACAACTTGACAATAACTGTATTGATACAATAATTACTGATCCGCCATATGGACTTAGTTTTATGGGTAAAAAATGGGATTATGATGTGCCTAGTATAGATATTTGGAAAGAATGTTTACGAGTATTGAAACCAGGTGGCACACTACTTTGTTTTGCAGGTAGTAGAACACAACATCGTATGGCAGTTAATGTTGAGGATGCAGGGTTCATTTTAAAAGATTGTATTATGTGGCTCTATGGTTCTGGTTTTCCAAAAGCATCTGATATTAGTAAACAATTAGATAAAAGAAAAAAAGGGAATGAAAGACTTAAGGAATTTTCTGCATTTATTAAACATAAACGGATAGAGCTTGGTATATCTAAATCAGAAGCTGATAAATATATTTGCGATGGTTCAACAATGTATTCATTCTTTGAAGGTAGAAATAATAAGCCGTTATATTTTCCGAACAATAATCATTATAAAAAAATGAAGGAATTATTTGAGTTAGATAACACCTGGGATGATTTTGTATTAGAAACAAATGAAAAAATTATTGCAACTAAAGATGGTAGTTTTGGTTATCAGAAAGATATAGAAAGATGGAAAAAAGAACAAAAAATAACCGAACCTAATACAGAAGAAGCTAAACTCTGGGATGGTTGGAAGTCGCATGGTTTAAAACCTGCTTATGAACCTATTTTGGTTGCTATGAAACCTAATGATGGTAGTTATGCTAATAATGCTCTAGTATGGGGTGTCAGTGGGTTGAATATTGATGGTGGAAGGATAGGTTATCAAAATGAAAAGGATGAAAATTCTGCAAAGGTAGGATTTAAAGGCACAGTTTATAAAAAATATATGGAGGGACAAGGTAGAGATTTATCAAAAGAAAATCCTACCCAGCAAAAAGCAGAAATGAATAACAAAGGTCGTTATCCTGCTAACATTTTATTTTCATGTGATTGTGATTATATTTTAAAATCAAATGTTTCAGAAGAAAACAAAAAGAAACTAATGGAGTGGTTAGATGAGAACACCTAATACAAAATGTATAATTTGTGAAAAACCACTATACAGAAGACCATTTCAATTAAAGAAAGTTAGATTTGTTTGTTGTAGGGGTTGTAGGAGTATAGCATATAAAAAGTATCCTTGTGAAAAAGCATTGAAGAAGTTAGAATTAGGAAGAGAAAAAGGAACTAATCATTTAAATGGAATACCAAAAAGTGAAAAGATGAAAAGTAAAGTATCAGAGAAAAACAAATTATTTTGGAAAAATCACCCAGAAAAATTAATACAAAGGGGATTAAAAATGCGAGGAGAGAAACATTATAATTGGAAAGGTGGTATTTCATCTCTACAAATAGCAATAAGAACTTCTGCTAATAACCTTAATTGGATTAAACAAATATTTAAAAGAGATAATTATGAATGCCAAACATGTAAATCAATTAAAAAATTAGAAGTTCATCATAAAATAGGATTATCAAGATTGATAGAAAAATATAAACTTAAAACATTAAATGATGCAAGGAAATGTAAGGAGTTATGGGATATTAGTAATGGAATAGTTTTATGTAAAAAATGCCATTATAAAATACATAATAAGAGATATAATTATGAAGATTGATACACAGTTATATAATAAAATGCCAAAAGAATTACAAGAATTATTTGAACTGAAACATGAAGTATATTGTCCTGTTGGGTTGCTAGATGAACAAAGTGGAAATTTAAAAAGTGGATTTATGAAAAAAGGAACACCACGATTGATGTCTGATAATCCTAATAAACATACTTATGGTGAATGGAAACCAGATGAAGTAGCAAATGATACATATGGTGATACTGGTGGTGCATCACGATTTTTCTATTGTGCAAAGGCATCTAAATCTGAACGAAATGCAGGAGTAAATGGAATTGAAAAGAACATCGGGCATAATCGTTTTGATAAATGCAAAAAATGTGGAGGATATATTTTGCAAAACCCAGATAGACCATCTGCCTGTAAATGTGAAAAACCAATTCGAGAACATAATATTATACGAGGCAACTATCATCCAACAGTTAAACCATTGAAACTTATGGAATATCTATGCATACTAACCAAGACACCAACAGGTGGAATAGTCCTTGATCCATTCATCGGTAGTGGCACAACAGCACTCGCATGTAAAAAAACAGGGAGATCATTCATTGGTTTTGAATTGAATCAAGAATATATTGATATTGCAAACAAAAGATTGTTAAATATTCCTGAAAGATTAGAATCATTCATAAAATAAAGAGGTGAAATAATGGTAAAAAATATTGAAGGAATGGTTGTTATTGAAAAAATAACAAAAGAAGAAGCAGATTTATTTGAAACAGTTAAGAGCAAAATGAATAGAAAAGATAATTTAAGAGAAGAAGATTATGTTGCTCTAAGTATATTAGTTAGTAATCCAGAAGTATTCCATATAGGTAAATGGACTTTTGAAGAAAAGAGGTGAAATAGATGAATCCAGAAGCATTAAAAAAACAAAGAGAAGAAGCAAAAGAAGGTAGAGCAAGACAAATAAAAGCACATGAAAGCTATATTGAGCTTATAGAAAAAGAACAGTTATGCAGACAGTTAGAAATGGAACTATTCAGCAGATATATAGACGAAGGAGAGTTCAGTAAAACATTTAAAGAAACTGCAATAGCAAATCCAAAAGTCTAT
>Ga0207997_1001434_pt1 | contig 12318 bp, 20 predicted proteins | sample AntAceMetag02UKN_FD_184777 | JGI IMG/M metagenome (GOLD analysis project Ga0207997, IMG submission 184777) | Saline lake microbial communities from Ace Lake, Antarctica - Antarctic Ace Lake Metagenome 02UKN (SPAdes) (version 2) | ecosystem: Environmental > Aquatic > Non-marine Saline and...
TGCTTTTTTTATTAGATCATCCTTGAAAAATCTTTTAAGCTCAGAAAGAAAAAGGCCTAGATATTCATTTCCATACTCAATGTCAGTCATGTCTTTTTTTTCTTCTGCAAGGATCCTTATTGCTCCCTCATGTTGTTTTTGAGTCCAGCTTTCACAGATTGGTCTGTTGAACAAAACCTCCTCGCTGTTTTTATACCAAACTCTAAATCTTGCATTTTTATCCTTTAGATTATAGGCCTTATTGAATTGCTCGTAAAAATAGCCCTTATCTTCTGCAGGAGTCCCCCACATCCAAATCTCTCCATCATTTGTAGATATGATAGGCCTGGCCGCTTTCCACATCATAGGCGGTTGCCAGGGGGCTTCATCAACTCCCAGGATGTCCCCATCAAATCCTCTAACAGCATTCCCAGTATTTCCAACAGGCCTCACTTTGAATGTGCTTTTATTTGTTAATGTGAGTATACTTAGTTGTGGTTTGTCTTTTCCTTTTCCAATCAGTTTTTTGTAATATCTTATTAAGTGCTCATGTGCCACAGAAATACAGAGTTTTGCTTGATCTTCCGTCAATGAAACAAAAACAATCTTGACTCCTGGCTGTTTCACCATTCTTTCAGCAGCCTTAATTGAAAAGATTTCGGTACCGCCAATTCTTCTCCCCTTACATAGAATTATGTCGCCCTTGTAGGCCAGGATCTCTTTTTGCCATTTATCTAATTGAATTTCCATTATTCTTTTTTGTCGTGACACTCTTTGCAAACAGTTTCTAGATCATCAATATCACACAGAACATATTTGAAAATTAGATCTATTATCTCTTGCCAGTGTTTGTCAACTGTGTTTATATGATGAACTTGAACTTTTAATTCTTGACCTTTTTTCATTGTTTGCTTTCTGTGACAATCAACGCAGGTATAATTATCTCTTTTTAATGTAGCATTCCTTTCTTTACTTCTTAGAAATATTTGTCTAAGCATTCCCTTTACCCTAGATCTTGGGGTTTTCATTTATTCATAAATTCTGCAATCCTTAAATATTCAGCAGCTTTTCTCTGTTGCACGCCGTATTTGATACAAATCTGCATTACAAACTCTGGTCTATTTATTATCTTTCTCTTCTTTAAAACTTTCAGAATATTATTAATTCTATCTTGTCTTTGATCTCTTAATTTATTATTTACCATGATAATTAGAAGTAGAGTATGTTTATAAAGGTTGTGCTTGAATAGAATATAGCTAGTAGCTAGTTAGCTAGACTAGATGTTATAGCAGCTTACTCTCTAGGCTTTAGCCTAAATAAGCTATAACGGAAAAGATATTTTGTGCTTGAGGCAACCCGTAACCTCCTTATGTTATACAAGCGCACACATTACATCACCCTCCCTGTTTCATTAATATTCTATATACTAGTTTTAATCAAAGTACGTTGTCATTGAAAGTTATTAATGTGATTGACATTCAACTTATTATCCAATATATTTTCTATAATATTTTTTGTTTGGATTAGAAAATAACATCAATTATTAAAGGATGCTTTTTATTTAAACATTTGCGTTCGCACAAGGTTGATAGTGCGAACTTTTGACTATAGAAAGTGATATTTTAAGAAATTTGTCAGTGGGGATAACAGGATGTGTATTTGTTTAATCTTTGAAACTCGCTCATTGTTGTTGTTGCATGTCTTGTTGTGTGTGTTGTTGCATGTCCTTGTCCCATGTCCTTATCCTTGTGATGTCCTTGTTCTATTACTTATGTAAACATATACTTAATGAGTAAGTTGTTGTTATTGAACAGTTACATATTGATGTGAGTGGGGGAGTGGGGCGTGAGGGCGTGAGGTCTAGGCAGGGTTAGGTAAGCCCCCTTTGGGGGTTTGGGGGGACTAGCATTTCTAGGTAAGGTCTAGGCTAACCACTCTAGGCAGGGCTAGGCTGAGCCGAGCGAGCCCTCAGGCGAGCGAGTTTACTCTCTCACTTTAACTCTTATCAGATTCATTAGCTTATTCAGAACCTAGTATTGCTAGGCCAGAGCCTAGCTTGATGTATCATAATATAGAAGCTAGCCAGCAGGCTAGGCTAATTGTGGGCCTGGCTAGGCACGCATAATAGAATAACGGCTAGCCAGCAGGCTAGCAAAAAGCCTTTAAAGGCTAGCGAGCCCTTAGGCGAGCTAGATTTAAACGCTTTTTAGCTTATCTCAGCAGTTTAGCAAGAAGCAGGGAGTTATTCGGTGAAGCGAAGTTAGAAAGCTTGCGAGCTTTCTAGGTAAGCAAACTATATAAACCATGCGTTTTGTTGCTGAGATTGGCCCTGTGTGCTCACAGGCTAGCATCTCTCTTTACCTGCAGCTCCAACAGCTTTTTCTTTAGAACTTTAATAAGTGCCTTTTGATCTCTAATCTTTTTTTGAGCATAGCCAATTTCATCTCTGATCTTAGTGATCCTTGGATTATTCTTCTTATAATTTGCTCTTTGCCTTAATTGTGATAGTGTTGTCATTGAATATGATAATGATTGAGGGGCGCTAGGAATTGCACCTAACTGCATCTATTCCCCCAACCATCTCCCAGTCTTTCCTGAGTGTCATGGCTCTTATTTACTAAGTTACCATCATTCTATAACGAATGCCTTAGCGATTTTAATGTCTTCTGTTGACGATGGCAGAGGCAGGATTCGAACCTGCTAATGTGCATCCCGTTTGACGCTTAATTAGATTCTCTGCCATACAACCCTCTAATTGAGGGGAGAGTGCTTTTAACATTTACACACTGCATCGGTTAATCCCCCCAATCTCCCAGTCTTTCCCAGTGTCAGGTTTAAGGCATTACAGCCTAAGGTTCTTACCAACGCCCAATTAGCAGAGGCAGGATTCGAACCTACTCTATAATTCCAAGGTTTTCACACTCTACTCTGCCATACAACCCTCTAATTGAGGGCTTAATATAATTAACTAAAAGCTTCTTGTGCTTGTTTTACTAACTTTACTGCAACTTCCATTACTTGCGAACTGTCTAAACTTTCTTTAAAATCTTTATCTTCCATTAGCTTGCAATAGATCTCAACAGCGAGGCCAACAGGATCCTTTTCATAATTAGATCCTTTTACTGATTTTCTAACGATCTTCTTATCCCAGTCCTCATCTGCAGGCTCATGCTTTGATGGATCTTGCATTAATGGCTTCTCAACTGGGATCTTATCTAATACACTTGCTTGTGGACTTCCTCTAACAACTCCATTAAACTTCTTAATGTTCCATAGATCATCTTTTGGATTACAGACTTCAACACTAACAACCTTACCCTCAGACTCTTTTAAATCCTTAACCATCTGTTGCTCTGCAGTAGTTTTGTTAAAAGCAGACATCCACTTGACTCCGCCTTCGTCTTGATATTCACATTTAAATCTTGTATAATCAAAACCTTTTGATGTTTTATCCTCGTGCTCTAAGATCACAACTTGTGTTTTAATGTTCTCTACCATCATTCTTATTAATTTTAATCAGTAAATCTTTAGCGGATAAACTCCAAATTGTATGATAGATTGATTTTTGATCTGCATCACTTAGTTCTTTGAATAAGCTTAGGATGTTTTCTTCTCTAAAAATTCTATTTTTGTTTTCCATTTTGTAATTAACTTCTTATATTACCTCCTTTCAATTCTTTTAAAGTTTGTTGTTCTTGATCAGCAGTTGCTTTTTCAGCTCTTTTTATGATCTCTTCTTTTTGAGATGGGATTTTTTTAGCATCAGTCCATAGCTTTTTTATTCTCTTTGACTCTCTTGAATATTCCATATTATATACAAGCACAGCACCTTTATAAATCTTTGTATCCTCTATAAGAAAGATATAATCTAAGGTAATGATGACATCCTTTCGCTTCACAGCGACGGTGTTTATTGTGAATGATAACACCTTGATGTCTAGCATAAGTGCAATAAGGAATAAATCTGCCAACTCCATCCTTTTGTGGGCTTATTAAAAACAATCTATCTGCTAGTTTTCTAGATTTCATTTAAAATATTGTTTTCCATGTATCACCAATATTAATCTGTGCACCTTCAACAGCCTTCCAATCATCTCCGATGTTAATCTGCATACCAGCAATAGTTTTCCATGTGTCTCCGATATTGATTTGAGCGTTTGTTCCTCCTACTCCTGCCCCATAAGTTCCCCCTCTGATTTTATCAATATCAGCAGTAGAGAGTTCTTCATCAAAAACAACAAACTCATCTATGTTAGCATTTGTCTCTAAACTTGTTTTGCTAAGAGTAAAATTATCACTATTAATATTAATGTCTGTTGAAGTGCCTGTTTTATCAGTACCAACAATAGCCCCCGCTGTATCATCCCAAATTCTAATACAATAACCATCATCTCCAGCGTTATAAGTAATTCCTACATGATACCAAATACCATCCTCCAAAGCTGTAGCGTGTTCATAGACATTCGAGTTTATTCCATCTGAGGATATGGACAATCTCATTTTAGAACTATATATATAAATTACTAAACCCTTGTCACCATATCCTCCATGCTTGTGTATTAGATATTGATAATCTGAGGCATCAGTGAATTTAATCCAAAATGCAAAAGTAAAAGATTTGTTGGTTTCACCGCTTTTAAGAGGGAAACCTGAATCAAGATCTGTGTCAGCAATAGTCATAGAATCATTATTAGCTGCTACCCAAAGACCGCTACATGAGCCTTGTTTATAATTAGTTGTATCTTCATCAACCCCAGAATTAGTTAGTGTATTACTTCCCTTTGAATCTGTTGTTAAAGCCCCACTTTCAAAATTCCATAATGCTTTACAATTTCCATCACTTGAAAAATCATTTGCCATTATGCTGTATACTGCACATACAGCGTCCCTACTGGGAAGCCCGACGCAGCTGGTGGGGTGTCGTCAGTGTTGTATAGAACCATTGGGATGTAGGCTTGGTCTGGTGTGCTGTTATCTGCCGTTACTGTCAAAGGACCCACTGCTATATCTGCACCAGAATTTAGTAAATAGTCTGTGTGGGCTTGGGTGTTGTCTATTGCGTGGGCTGTATTAACAACATGTTCATCATACATGGTTGTCGTCATCACTCCCGCATTCGTAACGTCTGCTGCGGCGATAGTATCATTACTTCCATCACTTGATTGAACCTCAACATTTGTTGGGGCTTCAGCTATTGTAATATTTGTTGTAACATTGTGGTTTACATCCGTGTCCTTCGCTGTGTTTAGTCCGACTGCTGTTACAATATCACTATGGTCTGCTCCAGTAGCGTCTCCCCTATGAGTAGAATTACTTGTCACAAATCCAGCCATCCCCGCAATGTCTTGCCCGTCAACCGTCCCTCCGGTTGTTATGTTTCCGTCTGAGTGAATAGTCCCAGTTGTAGAAAAATTATCAGTCGCCCCAGTCCAATCAATATGCTCGTTTGCAGTAACTCCAGTTAAATTATCATGTGTTAGTGAACTTTCAAAATCATCAAATTGTATATGTTTACTTGTGGCTCCATCCACTATATATAAGAAGTCTGCTGCTGTTGCAGCTCCTGCATCTGCAAGATCAGTTATTTTAGTGTCAGCCATTTAATATTTTATCTCCTGTTTCTAGTAAGATGAAATCTCCTGTTTCCAGTAAAATAAAGAATACACTTGAGGTTATAAGTGTTACTAATCCATCAACTACTGTAATTGTTTCCCCACTTCCTGCAGTCCAGCTTCCAGTTGCTCCTGTTGTAACAACTAATGCAATTTGATCATCAACATATTTTTTATTAGCAATATCAATATCAGCCGTCGGTGTTCTATTAACTGAACCCTCTCTTAATGATTTTGTTTTCTCAATATCATCCCTTACATTATCATAACCAGCAGAGCCGAGTTTTGTTGGGCCTGTGGGCGCCTTGACTCTTTTTGGTTTTGTAGAATTAATTACTTGTTTTGCTGTGACCATACAATCTTCTGATCTTCATAACTTTATAAATTCTTAGGAAATGCCAAAAACCTGGGTTTTGGACTAATGTGACTATTGCTTCTCGTGGGAGGGAAATTTTTATGTGCGCATTTAAAAATCCGCAGATAAGAATTACATAAATTCAGGTTTTAAAAAGCAAAAATAGAAATTTCTTGAGTGTTGGAAGAAATAGATTTAAGCGCTAATAATACCTTTAGCAATTAGATCATCAATGAGTGTGCAGAGTCCGTCTCCAATTTCAGTCACTAATCCATTTGCATCAATTGTTCTATCAGTAATCTTATTTGTTGTAGCCCATCCAGTCTGTGCTGCAGTTGGATCTACTCCAGGCATGAAACTAAATTTATCACTAACCCAAAGTTCTCTGCATGCGTGAACATCATCTTGTACCATTATTTCTTTTTCCCTTTTTTTATTTCTTTTTTCTTTTCAGGTTTATTTTTCTCTTCAACCTTTTTCATAAATTCTTCGTGTGTATAAATAACCATTATGCACCCTCAACATTTAGAATATAAAATCCTAAATTATTTTGTAATTGTAATATTTCAATAGTATCACTTGCAGAGTCAGTGTGAGTTAAAGCAGTTAAAGCAGTATCAGCTAAAGCAACACCAGCAGCAGTAGTTCCGTAAGGTCCGATAAAGGTCACATCACCAGCAGCCATTTTTAAGCTGCAGTTAGCTTATATGCTGCATTATTATTTATTAGAACTGGGACATTCATATTGAAAGATTTTATAGTGATTGTTTCACCCTCTTCTTCTGTGACCTTAGTTGTAATTCCTTGAGCTTCATATAAAGACATTGCAGTTTGAGCAATACAAAATAAGATTGTGTTTTCTGTCATTGCATTACTTTCAATTATGTCAAAGTCTGCAATCTTTCCAACAACACCATTCCTTGTAACACCGTCGGTGTAAAATTGACCTGCATTTCTTACAACCGGATTATTCAATAATTCCATAAAATTAGTTGGATGGATTATCATTTTTAAGTTCACAGTTGTTGACCAGTTTGCGAGTTTTAAAGCAGATCTTGCAATTAAAATATCTTTCAAAGGTTGCTGTAAACTCTCAGTTGCATTATCCCAGGTAGCAACAGCAGTCGCAGTATTTGTTGTAGTTGCTAATTCTGTATAAATTGCAGTGTCCTCTGACAATACAATTGCTCTTGCAACTCTTTCTAACATTCTTGCTTTAACATCAATCGCAGATAATTTCCAAACAGTCCAATCAAAAGTGTGAGTTGCCCCGTGGATCTTAACCCTCTCAGCAGTTTCAGTCCAGCTATGATTTACATGTTCAAATATTGCTCCAGGAGAATTAGTAAATCCAGAGTTTGTAATTCCATCTACTGTCATCTGAGTAATATCAGAGTCTGTTTCTTGATAATAAGTATTTTTCTCAGCATTTGTTGGAACGATTGAACATAGTCCTCTTCCTGTAAACATTTCTAATGCGTAATTTTTTACAATAGCATCAATATCTTCTTTTCTTAAATCTTGTTCTCCAGGAATGTCTGCCATTAGAAAGAACTCCTAAAAAGAGAGGTATGTCCAGCAGCACCATCTGTGTATGCTCTTCCAACAGTCCATCCAGTTTCAAAATCAGTTGCAGATGCAAGGTTTACTTCACCAGCAGCATTGCCCATAGAAACAAAATCCCCAATAGTGCAAGATCCGCCTGCTAATATTGTTGCTTTAAAAATACAATTAGTAATCCCGGTAACAAATAGATGGCCGTCATTTGCAACTTTTTCAGTAGAGCAAATTCCAACGATCGGGGTATCAACATTAGTCGCGTGAGCAGTCACAACCATATTGTCTGCTAATTCTAAGAAATCACCCACAGCAATTGCAGAACCATCAGCAACATTAAAAGGGACTCTATCTCCCTTATTCCCTAAAAGTCTCCATATTTCTGCTTGCATAAAAAAACAATAATAATAAAGTATTTAAATCTTTGCCCTATTTCTCTGTTTTGGGTTTTGGTGGCTCTGGGTATTTAGATCTCTCTTTTAAGGCCAATTCGTGAGTTACCTTTTGACATTGTTCAGCAACAGTCATTGAAATTCTTGTTTTATCAATCAATCCAAACTCTCTTTCACACGCCTTGACAACAACATCCCAGTCAGCATATCCAATCTTACTCATAGTTCTTTGCCCATGCTGCACCGCATGAATCTCCAACAGCTTTAATTCTTTTCCTTGATGCCTTTTCCTCGTCAGTAAAAACAGGTTTTGGTGGCTCAGTTCCAGCCGGACTTCCTCCGCCTAGAGCGTTTAGAGTTTCTTTTTTTGTCTGTAGTTTTTCTTCTCTCTCCAGTAATTCTTCTTTTTTCTTATTAGCCTCTTTCATCCCTGCGACAATATCCTTTGCATCACTTACAACCTTGTCCTCAGTTTCAGCCCCTGCTTTTTCTGCAGCAACTGCATCTGCTTCAACCTTAGCCTTTGCTTCTGCTTCTTGTTCAGCTTTTTGTTTTTCTTCACTCATGTTCATTTCCTCCTTATAATCAATATAATACACAAGCACAACACCTATTTAAATCTTTACTTTATTTTTGCTAATAGTGCATGTAGTGCTGTTGTGTTAGCTTTTAGAATTTTCTCAAATCTCAACATGAAATATAAACATACAAAAATAGGAAATCCTAAGTTTTTAATTAAATCAGTGATCATGTTAATATCTAGTTCCATTATTTCTTCCCCGGCGCTGTGAATTTTCTGTCATTAGGTTTTGCAGCCTTTTCCTTTCCATCCTTTTTATCATCTTTAACCATTGTGTCCATGATACTTGGAGCAGGTTCAATTGTGAATTTAATATTAAGTTGGATCTCTGCAGCCTCTTCATTATATAATTTCATGTCCCAGATCTCTTGTTCATAAGATGTGATTATAACTTTTGCACTTGCTTCTGTTGTCATTTCTCCCCAACCCATAACAACTTCTGGCATCCCAACATCTGTAACAAACAACCTCACTAAGAATTTTATGTAGGCCAATGAATTAACATCATTCCCAGAATATTGTGGCTGTGATGATTTCTTGATCTCTTTTAAAACGCCAGCAGGGATCACAACATTTTCATAATTCTTATAAGCAGCATTAATAGTTTTTTCTAAAGAGTCTAATGCTGTTTTGTTTGATGTTTCAACTTCAAAAAAGTTCATTGGGAAAACTGTTCTGTGATATAGGATCCTAAGATCTCCCAGAGCCTCATGCCTCATTTCAATTAAGGCCTTTAATGCTTCTGGCAAAGGGATCCCGTGGATCTCGTCAGCTTCTCTCATATACATTAAGTGATAAATTTCATCAACCTCATACCTCATTCTTTTTCCAGATCCTAGATCTTGTTCAAATGCAATAATTATGCCCTCGGTATTTGCAACAATTGCAATCTTTCCAGGATTTAAGGGTTTAAGATTTGTTTGTCTGCCTTGAGCATCCTTGACAATGTGAGCAAAAGAGTCCCCGCAGGCTAGTGCAACAATCCACTGATTTTTTAAAACAGATCTTGCGCTCTCTCTTCCGATCCCTCTAATCTTTTTTAATTTTGCTTTGTTAATTGCATTAGCGATAATGCTTCTTCCAAAAGTCCAGGACCCAAATTTATTAATAACAGTTCTTAATTCTGGGATCTTTCTATAAAATCCATTGTAAGTTGTAAAGGGAGGAATATAATAAGTTTCTTTTAAACCAGTAGAAGCCCCATCAGTATCTTGAGCATCAACTTCAAATTCTGTGCCTTGATTAGTAAAATCTGTGGTTTGACCGGTTCTAAGTTCTGCCATGTTTTTTCTTGTATCTAGAAGTATTTAAATGTTTTTAATCATAATCTGTTGTGTAAGTGATCCTTGCCCCATAAATATCATCATTGCCCACTAATTCAGAAACCATTAAATTGTAAGCATAGTTTTGATTATCAATTGTTGCATTTGATATTGTAGCATCTGCAGTATTTACTGTTGCAGAAGCCATTGTTGAATCTGATCCAGAATCTACTGCAGTTCTGTTTAATTCCCAGTATTGCCCTGCTGCTCCTGCATCCCCATAAATAATAACATTTGTAACAACTGCTCCATGAGGCAGATTAATGTGAGCGATTAGATTTACCGTCCCTGCTTGAATAGTTATTTGTTCCCCTACCTCAGATACATAAACATCATCAATATCAGGAAATGATGCTGTAAATTGTGATGGATGAACAGAATAATAAGAAGTTTTATTTGTTAATAGTGAGTGATCACTTCCATCTCCTGCAGTAATATTTGTATGATCTATTGAGGCTTCTGTAAAATGTTCATTCGCTGCAAAGTTATTTAAACTATCGTGATCAATTTCCCCATTAACAGTTGTTAGTGTTGCATTTCCAGCACCATAAGAAACATTTATTCCATTGCCACCTGTTGCAATTATGATCCCTTTATTCCCTGCAGTTGAATCTTCTGCAGATATTGTCACGGCACCAGTTGCAGAATCTCTATCAATTCCAGCACCAGCAATTATGCTTGTAACTCCAGTATTTGTTATTGTAATATCGTTATTTGCTCCAAGAGTTGAGATCCCAGTTCCTCCAAGAATATCAATATTATGGATTGCTGTCGTCGCTGTTCCTGCATCTCCATCAAAGGTTTTTGCAATATCTGCATCTAATGTAACAACCCCAGATGTGACTTGAAAATCATCATTATCAAATGCAGCTATTCCTTTATTTGAAGTTGTTGCATTTTCTCCGCTTATTGTTCCAGTGGAATAATCAATTCCTTCTCCAGCAGTAATTCTTGCATCAATATCTGTGGTCATATTGTGGGTGTTTGTAATTGCATCATGATCAACCCCACTATCATCTATTGTTACAACTCCGGCGGTGACATCAAAATCAGAAGCATCAAAACTTGCAATACCCTTATTTACAGTTGAAGCATCTTCTCCAAGAATTGTAGATCCAGCAAAATCAATTCCTTCTCCAGCAGTTGCAAGATCACTTAAAATTACTGTGTGAGGATTTGCAGTGTTTGCAATGTGAGTATCAACTTGAGCATGAGTATTTCCCCCAATTGAAGTTAAGTTTGCATGATCAACAGTGCCTCCAGTTGCTCCAGCAGCAGCGTGGGAATGTTGAGAAGCAGTGAAGTCCCCAATGATTGGAGTCCCAGAAATACCTGCAGTTTCTCTGACATCTTTTTGCTTGAATAATTTTTTATCTTGTAGATCTAGAACCATTTTAAACTCCCATAAAATCTTGTATGCCTGCGTTTTCTAATATCTTTTGAATTTTCTTTAGATTGAAAACATGAACTTCAATCATATCCTCACCCTCAATTCTATCAGTATAGCTATTGATGTCCCACTTAATTGCTTCAATTGCAATTGTTCTGCAAGCATACTCAGAAAACATTAATTTGTAAACAGCATTTATAGCAGCCCAGTTTGTTACAATATCATATTTTACTAGATTACATAAATAAGCCTCAGTGTAAACTCCTACTAGATCCTGCATTGTTGCAGTGAAACCAGCGTCGACATTCTTGCCCATAAAACCTGCGGGGTCTGCAGCATCTGCAATAATTGTTGTATTTGGATAAGCAGCCATGCTAGAACCTATGCGCAAAGATATTTAAACTTTTGTCTTTTTTGGCTAATTCAGCAGCCCTCATCAAACCCTCACAAATGTGAGTATCATTGCCTAGGATTGTCATTTTGCTGTCTGGATCATTTTCATCTGGCAGAGCCCATCTCACAGATTTTAAACTTGCAATGACTGCATCATCTTTCAATAATTTCAATTCTCCATTCTGCATCATTGCTTTTAAATTATTATAATAATCTATTTTCTTTAATGATTGTTTCTTTTTTCCATCTCGATCCAATGCAATCGATCTATTGTTCATAGGTCTTAATTTCCTTTTAATAGCGTCGACAACCATTAGATTGTCATAAACCCCAACACCCAGGGCTCCGGATCCTGCATCTATTCCAATCTCGTGATAATCTACGGCCTTGTTTAATGCAATTATTTTATCTTGTGTTTCATTAGTGTATTTTTTCTTAGTTGTTTGAGAGTCAACTTGGTGCCATTGATTTTCTGCAACTTTGCAAATATCTTCAAATGAACTTGGATCAAACATTCTTCCAACATCAACGCCTAAATATCTCTTTCCTTTTACTTTTAAATTTCTTTTCAGCACACATGCTTTTTTTATTAGATCATCCTTGAAAAATCTTTTAAGCTCAGAAAGAAAAAGGCCTAGATATTCATTTCCATACTCAATGTCAGTCATGTCTTTTTTTTCTTCTGCAAGGATCCTTATTGCTCCATCATGTTGTTTTTGAGTCCAGCTTTCACAGATT
>Ga0207997_1001435_pt1 | contig 12316 bp, 23 predicted proteins | sample AntAceMetag02UKN_FD_184777 | JGI IMG/M metagenome (GOLD analysis project Ga0207997, IMG submission 184777) | Saline lake microbial communities from Ace Lake, Antarctica - Antarctic Ace Lake Metagenome 02UKN (SPAdes) (version 2) | ecosystem: Environmental > Aquatic > Non-marine Saline and...
ACCTCCCCATAAGTAAGAAAAAACCGACAAGTATACTAGGAAGGATAACCCACAAAGGAATAAAACCAATAGCCACTAAATAACCCATTAAGAAAAGACCTGTAAGACTACCTAATAAAATACCAGCTATGACAGTGACAAGACCAGCAACGATGATAAACACTAAAGTAGCTAATAAAACCCTTTTCCAAACACCCATACCATAAGTATTATCTTTATTATCTAAAAAACTACCAGTAGCACTATAACCAACAAGACCATACTTAATACTAAAACACTTGTAACTAGCTATAGAAGTATCATAACAATAAGTAATATTAACGCTAGAAGTATAAGTCACATCACTAACATTAAAACTATTAAAAAATATTTCTCCAGTAGCAAGAACCCCCGACTCAAAAAAACTACTACTAGGATAAACAACGCTTAAGTTGTAACTAGTGAATAAACCATCAGGACTACTAAAAGTGAAAGTTAAATTATTAGTTTGGTTAGCATAAAAAACGCTTGGATCATAAAAAACATTCACTCCTTGAAAGCTAGGACTGTTATCTACAGTACTAGTTTTAATTAATTTTACTGTATAAGTTGGATAAAGTATAGGATCAAGATAAAAAACTTTATCAGCATAATCAGTTTTAGAAACAGATATCCTATACCTATTATTAGTTACATAATTAAACTCTACTTTACCAGTTATATCTGTATTTTTAGAACTTATTATAACCCAAGAACCATCTATCAAACTAGATATAATAACACTAACACTATTAAGAGGGTTAATCGTTAAACTATCAACAATAGTAAAAATTACTTCTGAAGTTGAGGAGGATAAATAAACGTTTAAGTATTGAAAACTTCTATCACTAACAGTAACATCATAATTTCTTATAGTATAATTATCGCTACTTATTTTTACAGTATAATCACCATCCGTTAAATTATCAACAAACAAAGTAGAATTAGTAGTATAATAAGTTTCTTCTGTAACATTACCACTAACAATTATTGTTAAGTTATCAGTTATTTTAATCCCTGTTTCTTCATCATAAACAGTAACAAAAATACTATTCTCACTAAATAAATAAAAAGAAGAATTAACATTTTCATTATTTACAGTTTCTAAATTATAGTTTAATTCACTTACAGAATAACCATAAACTTCTAAATAAACTTGATAATAACCATTAATAACAGGAATTAAAGAATAATTTGAAGGATTACTAAAAGTATTATTATAAGAATAATTGGCATTATAAATCCATCCAGAAATATTATTTAAAGAAAGATTGCTAAAACCATTAAAAGCAGAAGCGTTAATATAATAATTATAAAGACCTATAAATGTTTCATTATAATTAGATGAACCATCAAAAGTAAAATTCTCTGTTATATCATAATAACCTTCTTTACTTGCAGTAATATCATAATTACCAGCAGAAAAATTATAAGGAAGAGGAGAAATGTTTTCAACAAAATATAAACCCGCAATATTCATAAAAAAACTTGATCCAGTTATTTGAGGTGGAACAGCAGCACCACCAAACCACCCAGTGATAACAATACCCCCGCCAACAGAAGAACTCCAAGGTAAAATACCTTTACTATCTTGATTTCTTTGATAACTAGAACCAGAAGCATGACAAGTAACGCCAAAATAAGTATTAGCAGGAATAACATGATCTAAAACACAAAAATTATCATCAACAGAACAAGTATCAAGAACACCAGAAGTAACACTATTAATAGTACCTTCGTAATAATCACAAGTGGTAGCTGTACCTTTAATTTTAACTTTAGTTAAAGTTTTACTTTCATTAGATAAGTACCAATTACCAGTATCGGATGTAGTTGTTGGAAAAGATAAACTATCCATATAATCAAAACCATTAACAATAGAATAAGAAACATTATCTAAATAATTACCAGATATTAATTCAGAAGTATTAATATTAACAGAAGATAAAGCGCTAACTAAAGCAAAACTCACAAGGAAAAGCATAACCACTATAGGAAGTAAGAAATACTTTTTTCTAATTTGAAAGTATTTGACAAATTTCATAAATAAATTATTATTCATTCTCCGCCACCACTTAATAAAAGCCACACTAAAGCTATGATCATAAATATTACTATCCAAAGGTTCATATTTCCTATTAAGAAAGCTTTAGCGCCTGTTAAACTGTTTCTAGTTATAGCGTCTTGAGTCCAAAGAGTTATTATTTTAGCTAAGACTGTAACCCAAGCTATAAAAAAGATTATTAGCCCGAAAATAAAAGCTAATATGCCTGACTGACCTTTTTTACTTCCAAGGATTGTTATCACTCTTTCCTATTACCTTCTTAAGCTTTTTTTTGCCTTTTTGCATTTTGTTAACATTTTTTTCAGCATTAGCAACGAATTTATTAAAACCACCGAAACGCTTTTCTTTAAGCAATTCTTTAGTTTCAGTTCTTGCTTTGCTGATTTTATCAAGCTCTTTTCTTTCTTCCCTAAAAATCTTAGCTCTACCTTCTTCTTTAGAACTTTGCTCTCTAAGTTTTACTAATCTTTGAGAAGCCTTCTCGCTTTTAGCGTCTAAGAACTCCTCCTTTTTTTTCCTGATCAAATCTCTTACTCCCATAAATTAAACCTCTTAGTCTTTTTTTTCTTTGATGAAAAGATTCCTTTGTAAGTAATCTCTCTCTTTTCCCCAGCTGATCCTATTCTAAAACCCCTTTTTTGAACTACAACATTATCATCAACCTTACTAAGCCTGAAACCACGACCTAAACTCATAGAAGGTCTTACTAACTCGCCAGTCCTAACATTTCTTATTCTGAAACTAGCACTAGCAGTATTAACTAAACCAAAAATTCCTTTACTATAAGCGCCCTCATAACTAAGAGGATTAGAATATTTTAAGAAACTACCCCTAGTTTTAACCTCAGCAACAAAAAAGTTATTACTCAAAGGCTCATAATTACCCCTTACTCTAGGAGTGAAAGGAACAAAACCTTTAGGGGGTTTATTATTAGGAACAACTCTTTTAATAGTCTTTTTTGGCTCAAAAATGTTATCTTGAACAAGTACTTCATCGCTAACAAGCCTTTGTTCCTGAACCAAACCAGTAGCTAATAAAACCCTAGTTTTAGTTTTGCTTTTAGTTTTAGTATCAAGAACAGGTAATACTTTAACATCTTGTATTATTTTACTCTTAACTTTAGTATCAGTGATGGTATCTACATCAAGAAGGGTTTTACTTTCAAGAACGCTGACAGTATTTTGTTTTAGAATAAAATCAGCTTCCGCAAAATTACCCCTTTGATCAATGATTTTCAAACGTGCAGAAGTACTCAAAGGCGCTAAAGGTAAATAAGCTAACCTTCCTGAACTATCAGCGTTTAAACCTTCAGGGATTTTAACGTCAGCAGAAATACGACCAATGTTTTCTTTAATTTTCTGACCAGCACCTCTAGTAAAATCAAGAATATCGGGATCACTAAATAAAGCTTCACCTAAACTAACAGGATCAACAAAACTTCTTATCTTCTGATTTTGAACAGTAACTTTAGGAGTTTTAGGAATTGGTTGTTTTAAGTCTTTAATTATTAGTTTACCACCATCTAAAGAACCTAATGTTTGACCGTCAACGAACTTAAGCTGAGTGGTAGAGGACTTAGGAAGATTACCTTCTAAGAGGTTAAGCTTAGTGGTCTTATCACCGAAAACAGCTTTAAAACCAGCTTCGGGAGATTGTGAAAGCTCACCTATAAAACTCTGTTGCTTAGAACTTAATAACTCTCTAGTGTTAAGCTCTTTAACAAACTCGGGAAGGTTAGGAGTACCCTTAACAGGATCAATACTAACAGGTCTTTTAGGAGAAGGGGTAACATCAAAAGTAGGGGCTTCAATTCTAGAAAAACCATTATTAAAACTTATATCTGTAGGGTTACCCTGAGTAAAAACTTTAGTAGGAGAAACAACAGCATCAAGATCTTTAGGGACTAACTGGGTTTGAAGCTCAGGCTTAAAACCGCCCTTAACAGGATCAACAAGACGAATAACAGGCTGATCTAAAACAAAACCTGATTCAACAAGATTAACAGTACTAGGAACATCACCATTAGGTAATAAACCTTTTTGTTGCTCAAGAACAGTAACTACTTGAGGAGAACGCCATTTATCAGCGTTAACAATACTAGAAAAAGTAGTATCAGAATTAGCTAAAGCATTAGAAATATCAACTTGTTTGTTAAGCCTAGCGACTCTACCAGCACGACCACTCATTAAAGCTGGTGCGAAATCAAATATTAAACCACCAAAAGCCTTCTCAGGGTTAGCAATAACATACTCGCTAGTTTGACTATAAGTATCTTGGCGAACTTTAGGATCTTTTATTAAATCAGTAACTCCTTGAAGAGTCTTATCTATATCAACTGTGAAACCCAAAAAAGTAGAAGTGAAAGCCTGATCAACACCTTCTTCAACTTTCCAAATGCTAGAACGAAGCTTCTCAGGAATAGCACCAATAACCCCAGCGGTTTCTTGAACTGTTAAAGGGCTAGTTGTTTCTTGAGTAAAAAGTTTCTCCCGACCTCTAACCCCCGCAAGAGCAAAAGGGCTTCTGTTTTCTTCAGGCTTAACATCTATAACGCTAGGAGTTTTAACTTTAGGTTTTTTCTCAAAAAGAAAACTCACACTAGGCTGGGCTGAAAGGTCAGTTCTTGTAGTTTGAAAAGAAAGCGAAGAAACCTCTTGATCACTATTATTAGAATTATTGTCAGGGTTAATGTTTCTGTAGATAGCTTCTTCGCTTGGTTGGTTGGTTGGTGTGTAAACTTTAATAATCTCTTGTTCGCTTTGAGGTTTAGGAGTAGCTGGTTCTGTAACATTAGATAAACTAGACTGAGCAGTATCACTAGTAGGTTGAACATAAGTACTATTTGAACGAGGTCTTCTTTTCTTCTTTTTCTTAGGAGTAGCTGGTTCTGTAACATTAGATAAACTAGACTGAGCAGTATCGCTTGTAGGTTGAACATAAGCTTTTGGAGTAACCTCTGTTTCGTTTACGCTTTGACTCAATCCAGTAAAAGTATTAGTTGTTACAGCCATTTTATTTCTTTTTGTTCAAAAATTCTTGGAAATCTTTTTCTATATCTTTAAGCGATCCTTTACTTTTCCACTCAAGACCGTTCTCGCTTTTAATCTTTAATTTAAGAAAACTTTTCATATTATTAATCCTCTTCCCTTCTCCGTTTAACCCAAGCCCTTATGTCAGCAAGGCTTAAAGCTATTCCTAAAGCAGAAATTATTGACATCCAAACACCAAACCTTATAACGGTTGAACTATCAGCATAAGCATAAATATTAATTGTATCTTTATGAAATAAGAAAGCATCTCTATCAATTTGACTAGGTGCTGTAATATTATAACCATCCCAGTGGTAATCATCAAAATAGTTTCCATAAACGTAAATTTCTTCAATACCAGTTTTGTATTCTAATGTTCCTGTTGTTAGAATTAGAGAGCTTAATAAAAAAAGAAAAAAGAATCCCACCACTTGAAAAGTGGATTCATTAATACTATAGCCCAAGACTATAAAAAATAGGCTTAAGAGCAATAGTATAATGAATATTGTTAGTATCAAGTTTTAACCTTCAGAATAAACCAAAGACTGAACCAGCACCGTACACTAGTCCCATTATGGATACTAGACTAATTAATCCCCAAAGAGCGGCTTCCCCAGTTGACCAAGTAGATGTATTCTGTCCTGTAACAGTTGGAATAATTACTTGAGCAATTAATATAATGGAAAGTACTAATGAAAAAATACCGCCGAACATATTTGCCATGATCTAAACACCTCGTTAATTAACTTTAAGTTAAATACTTTATATACTATTTGGTATATAAAAGAATAAGATAAAATTATACATACTTTTTAATAAATATTATTTATACATACTATACATACTATTTTTAATTTATATGTATTATACATATTATATGTATAACTAATCAAATCATACATACATTTTTTAGTTAATTTATAAACAAGTTCCATATGCAATAAGGGTCTTTAAAAACAAGTTTCCTATGGGGTACATGGAACTATTTTTTTTCCAAATCATAAAAAAATAAAGTGAATACATACTCATCATACATATGTATTGTATAATAATATAATAATAGAATAATATAATAATATAATAATAGAAAGATTAATATATAAGTATAAGTATAAGTAGAACTATTAACAAAAAAAGGTAAAAAAATGAAAATAAAATGTAAACATTGTCATTATGAATGGACAACAAAAAGTAAACTACAATTTGTTAGTTGCCCAAGCTGTTTAAGTAAGAACGAAAATAATACAGAAGAAAAACAAAAATGAGCAAAACACATCTTAATATAACAATAGATACAGAAATATTATTATATTACAGAATGAAAAAAATAAATCTAAGTTCTAAAGTTAATTCTTATTTAAAATTAGAAATGGATTTACAAACAAATTCTAAAGAAGAACAAGAACTTCATTTTGAATTAGAAAAATTAAAACAAGATGAAAAAGAAATAAGTAATAAAAAACAAGAGCTAATTGTTCAAATTGAATTTGCAAGATCTAAAAAAGAAAAAGAAAACATATCAGAGATGGAAAGAATAGACAGAGAGTCAGCTTTCTTTAGACAACATAACCCAGCGAGGGATTTTTAAAATGTTACAACTGTTTGTTAATAAAAAAGGTTTAATAAATAATTATTTAGCAAATCCTATTATTTGTAAGTGTTGTGGGGAATTAATAGAATCAAGAGGATATTATTTTGAAGAATGGAGTAGAATAAGAACGCCAAGATTTCAACAAAGGTTTGTTTGTAATGATTGCTCAAGAAAAGGAAAACATTTGTTATCAAGACCTCTTAAAACAATTTATGAATACACACTTGTTTTAACAGTAATTTTTACAAATAATATTCCTTCTTCAGTTATGCCTTATGTTCCTGTTAGTCCTGAATTTAAAGCATCAAAGAATATAGACTCTTACAGTTTAGCAGATGAAGAATTATTAATTAATTATCAAGACTATAAACATCTTATTAGTGCTAAAACTAATCAATCAAAAGAAATAGGTTTTGTTGATGGGAGAAAATTATTAGAACAAAAAGATGAAGAAATGCAAGGAAATATTTTTGCTAAAAAATTACTAGGAGTTGATATTGATGACGAGTCTTAGAGAACAACAAAAAGCTTATGCTTATATTGATGAGTTATTTATGGATAAAGATTTTAAAATTGTTAATATTAATGAATTATATATTAAACTTCTTTTAACTTATGCTGTTAGCGAAGAAGCTATTATTAAATTTGTTAATCGTTATAAAATTATGGGGATAATAGATTTTTTTGAAGGTAATATAATAAAAACTAATGAAGGAGAATTTAAAGAATGAAATATGCTAGTCAGGAAGGAAACGAAGATTTATCTGATTGGATTAAAGATGATGAACCAATGAAGCTAAATGAAGATTATGATAATCCTTTAGGGGATTATAACTTTAATATTGATGAGGAGGATTAAAAAAATGGTTGTGTTATTAAAAATTGCTATAAGGGATGGTTGGAAGCAACAAGACAATAACCGTTTCGGTCAGTGTATGGAAATAAGATTTATTAACAGTGTTGATGATAAAATCCTTTTTCGTTATGCACCAAACCTTAAAGATAAACCCGTTTGGAACGAACTATTTTCTAAGCTAAAAGTTTATGATAAAATGCACAAAGACATCTTTAATCTTGTTAAAACTATTGACGGAGAATTTTATGCTGGTATGGGGGATTGTAACTATGACAAAGAATAAACTACTTGCTAAGCTTAGAAAGATTAATAATTTTGAGTTAAAAAACTTTTTCTTCAAAGATTATGTTTTTGATAAAAAACCTTTTCGTATTGCTATGAGTTTAACGTTTTTTTTGTTTGTAGCTGTTCTTAGCCTTTATGGTTTTGATCTTAAAGATAATTTTTATTATAGTTGTCCTGAAGAGTTTAATCTTTGTGTTAACCAGTTTTACCAAGATCCGCACTGTCAGGGGGATAGTGCTTTTTGTAATACAGAATTTTTTCAAGGCGGTTATACTGTTGGTGATCCCGAGCCAAAAGTCCTAAAGAACTTTTTTTTAATACCAGTGGTTCTTTTTAGTATAGCTTTCGCTTATAATCACAAAGAGAACAACAGAGGGGTTAAACAATGAAAATAATAAGTATAATAAGTAAATCAACGCTAGGAGAGAAGGCTCTTGATAAAAACATCAAAGAATATTATAAAATGCCTATTCGTAGCAGAAGGATATTAAAAAGAAAACTTTCAAGACGAGTAAGCAAAAACCCTTTAACTCTTACTTTAAACATAAAAAATAGTTTTTTAGCTAAAAGATTAGATGAAAAGAAAAAAGAAATATCAAAAAAATTAGAAAAAGAAGGAGCTAAAGAGCATGAAGATTACGAGGTGGTTATAGTTGAGTGAAGAAAAAAGGATTTTACCAAGAAGCGACCTTGATTTCAATTTAATGACTACAGATAGTGTTTGGGGTAGTCCTTATGTTAATCAAGAGTTAAAAGATCGGATACAACAATATAGGTATAAACTTAATCAAAAGACAGGGGAAAAAGAGGTAGTAGGTGATAGTCTTTGGAGTATGCTTGGTTTTTTCACCAGAGATATGCGACTCGCTAATCTTAACACTGCAGAGCAAAATTACTGTCAGTACTACTTGGATCTAGCTAACGATTTATTACATGATAATAAGACTGAAGCTTTCATTATTTGCTTGGAAAGGGTTGCTAGTGTTCTAGAGCTTAGCCAGTCAAAAAAAGGCTTTTTGAGAAAAAGAATGAACACCCTTACAACTGAGAGTTACAAACAAGAAGAACCGCCTAAAACCAAAATGATGGGTAAGAGTAGCGGTTCAGATTACAAAAATTAGGAGGATTGAATAAAAATGGATGCTGTTATTAGAGAAATGTTACTAGTAGTTTTTAGTTATGTAGGGGTTTTATTATTGGGTTTTGGTATTATTAACTGGCTTATGAGTGGTAAACTAGTTCCTTTTATTAAAGTTAAAGCTAGTAGGGGTAAACTCCTTTTAGTTCATATAAGAACTGTTACTCAGGATTATTTCAAGATTGGGGTTATTAATGATGGTTTCTTAACTTTTAAGACTAGGAACAAGGAAACCAAGAAAATCAAGATTAATGATAATAAGGCTTTATACCGTAGTGGTGGGGTTAATAATATTGTTGTTGATGACGAGAACGACACTATTTTTACTAGAGAGCTAAACAGTATAGCTGGGCATGATGCTGTTAAAACTGAGAGTCTTTACTTAAGGTGCTTGTATAAACCAGTTTTGACGACTAAACAAGATAAAATAGTTCTTGCTCTTTTAGTAGTGGCTATAATTGTTGGTTTGGCTTGTGTTTATTTTGGTTATCAAAACAACGAAATACTCAAGGTTATTCAAAGTGTGGGTAGTAATGCTCAGGTGATCTAGAATGGCTGTTCTTACTATAAAGACTGATGGATCTAAACTAGTTGATAGTTTTTGGGATAAGACTTTTTTTAATATGCGCAAGTCAGATATTGCCAGAAACCCTTTTGATGCTAGATACAGTTTTCTCAACCGTAAAACGCTTATTTTGTCTATAACGCCTTTATACCCTAAATTCTTTATTTTCGGCTTATTACCCCTTATACTGGGTTTTACGTTAAGTTTACCCACTGTGCTTGTTATTGGTTGCATAATTTTCGGTATGGGTGTTTTATGGACTAGTCCTTTTTATATGTTGGTTATTTATTTTGGTCTTAAAAAACACGGTTACAAAGGCAAGATCAGTTTTCTTAGTAACTCAGCTACTCTTTTGGAGGTTATCCAAAATGGGGCAAACTGAGGTTTACCACTTTTTGAAGAATAAACGACTTAGCGGTGACGAGGGTTATTTTAGTTGCTGTGACGTAGAGAGAGGGCTAAGGGATGAGGGGTTTACTAATGGTGTTATTGCTTCTGTAAGGCGTAGCCTTGTTAAATTGGAGATTTGGGGAGATGTTGATATTAAGATGTCAGGTAAGTTCAGGGATTGGAAAAGACTGTATAAAATCAGTGATCGGGAGCTTAAGCGAGAAATTTAATTTTTTCCATATGGAAATTAATTAATAACCTTTTTAAAAAAACCACAAAAACAGTATATGCTATAGTAAAGGGATTAGTAAGTATTATAGTTATTATTTAGATTAGAAAAAATGTATAGAGGTATGTAACAATGGTAGACTTTAACAATGAAACAACAGCAACTATAACGCCCAGCGCTTTAGTTAAGATATTAATACTCCAAAGAAGGCATGATTTTTTAGAAGCCCAAGAACATTACTATAAGTATCTTAGTGATGATGTGGAAACGCCTGTTAGTCTTGACATGGTACTGGCTAGGCTAAGAACATTATTCTTAGAATTACAACCAATGCTTAAGCGTCAGTGGAAAGGACAAGAAGAAGAGCTTGAAGAGTTCAAAAAAATATTTACTAATGATTCTAAAGAAAAAAATTCTATTGAGAAAATACTTAATCATTTCGTCCAGCTTAATGCTATGCTTGACGCTGTTGGTTTACTAAAGATAGATAATAAAAAAGCTTATGATACTACGAGTTGGGAGGAGTCTAACAATGCGTTCAAAATATAATTATAGTAATGGTTTGCCATTTGATAAGACGCTTGTTAAGAATCTTGATGCTATTTATGATCGTGTCAAGAAACAGAAGAAAGGCGCTATAATGGTTATAGATGGGGGGGTTGGTGAAGCTAAAACTACTCTAAGTGTTCATTGTGCTGATTACTTGAATAAGAAGGCTGGTTTTGGCGAGATTGATTTAACTCCTAGCGGTTGTATTCAGTTAGCTATGGGTGGTAAAGATTTCGTTACTAAATTAAAGAAGTGTTTTGAAGAACGTTTACCTGTTGCTGTTTATGATGAAGCTGGGGATTATAGTAAACGTGGTAGCTTGACTAGTTTTAATGCTATGCTTAATAGGGTTTTTGATACTTTCAGGACTTATCAGATAGTAGTTATATTAGTATTGCCTAATTTTAAAGTACTTGACGAAAACCTTTTTGATAAAGGTTTACCTAGAGGTTTGCTTCATTGTTATGATAAACAACAGGGTAAGTATGGTAATTATAGCGGTTATGATCATGTGCGTATGCAGTGGATTAAGCATATCATGGGTAAGATAAGAGTTAAGCAACAGGCTTATAGTATAGAGTCACCTAATTTTAGAGGTCACTTTTTAGATTTATCTCCTGAGAGAAGCCACCAGCTTGATATGTTGAGCACAGCTGGAAAGCTTGATAGTCTTGAAAAGATTGGTGTTAAGATGGATGGGTTATTAACTTATCAAGAGCTTAGTATTAGACTTCAAAAACCTATTAGTTGGTTAAGATATACTATAAGGACTTTGGGGATTAAGGCTACTAAAAAGATAGGTCTTGTTAATTATTTCACGCCTGATATTGTTGAAGCTTTGATTACTCATGTTGATAGTGTTAAGCCTGTTGGTCGTCCTCGTAAGGCTTATCCTAGTGAGTATGATGATGTTCTCGCTGAGGGGGGTTGATTTTTTTGTTTTATCTTATTGTTAATCCTGATCAACATTATATTGTTAATAAGTCTTTTAGTTGTTGTATTTTAGTTTTTGCTTAAAGGTTTTATTATTTAATAGAAAGACTTATATAGTATATTATACTCTAATATACTATGATGATTTTTAGAGAAGTAAAAAAAAACACGCAAGGAACAATGTTCGTAACAATACCTAAAAACAAAGGGATAGAAGAAGGCTATTATGTAGCATTATTCAAAGTAGACTTTGAAAAAACAGTCCAAAGAATAAAAAACTTAGGCTTTAACGAAGAAGGAGAACGAGAAGATGAAACAAAAAACTAATGATAGACTGAAGTTTTATACTTGGAAAGAACTAAACAACATCAAAGGACTAGGAAAACAAATAAAATGATACCAAAAATAACTATGGAAACTGACGAAATAAAAGCTACTTACAGAGTATCTCAAGAACTGTACAATAAAGTATCTAGTATATTATTAAACTCAAAAGAACTAAGAAAAGAAGACTGAACACCTCAAATTGACTAGTTAATAATAATCAAAGGTGAAGGAAATGGATAAATTATCAATTCAATTAGAAGCAGTTAACAATTACATTGAACGATTAATTAAATGTGAGCAAGAAGATAGAGATATTAAGTTTGCTTATCAAGATTTAGTTA
>Ga0207997_1001436_pt1 | contig 12315 bp, 23 predicted proteins | sample AntAceMetag02UKN_FD_184777 | JGI IMG/M metagenome (GOLD analysis project Ga0207997, IMG submission 184777) | Saline lake microbial communities from Ace Lake, Antarctica - Antarctic Ace Lake Metagenome 02UKN (SPAdes) (version 2) | ecosystem: Environmental > Aquatic > Non-marine Saline and...
CCATCGGAAGTCAAGGTCGCTTCCTATGGAAACCTTCATTTCCTGTGGAACCTACGTTTCCTATGGAGAATCGATAATTTTAAATAGTTAGCTCAATTTATTACAATATGCCAAAGGGGAAGATTAAGTTTACTAAAGAAGACCGTGCTTGGGCTAAGAGTGTAAAAGATAGAGACGGTTGGAAATGTGTTATATGTCAAGACAACGTAAAACCTCACGCCCATCATATTCTTCCTAGAGAATTGCACGACACGAAGCTAGATATTTCTAATGGCATTACTTTGTGTTGTAAGCATCATCTATTCTCTAGGAAGATTTCCGCTCACAACAACCCTTTAGCATTTATTAAATGGTTAGGACAACACCGCCCAAAAATTTTAGATTACCTAATAGATAAATGCCCATGAAAATCGTTCTTGACGCTTGGCAGAAGGAAGTAATGGACTACAGAGGCGATATTCTACTATGCACCGGAAGGAGAGTAGGAAAAACCTACATTTTGGCTAGAAAAGCAGTGGATAGGATGATAAAAGAGCCAAAAACAAAGGTTTTGATGTTTTCACTCACTGAGGAGCAAGCTATGCTGATTATGGTGATGGCTAAAAACTATTTACTAGAAACAGCCCCGAAATCCCTAGTTAAAAAGCAAACTATGACAAATAAGAAGACTTTGACCCTAAAAAACGGCTCTGTGATGAAAGTTAGACCCGCGGGAGATACTGGGGATTCTGGCAGAGGCTTTGGGGCAGATATTACGATAGTAGATGAAGCCGCTAGAATGGGTAAATTTTTCTGGATAGCAGTTCTACCTATTATTTTAATGTCTGCCGGAGAGATGTGGTTAGGTTCTACTCCCTTTGGAAAGCAAGGATATTTTTGGGAACGATTTAACGAATCCTACAACCTAAAAGACGAAGATGCTAGATACAAGGTCTTTTACACAACAACAGAGAAAGTCATAGAGGAAAGAGTAGGTTGGACGCCGGAGCATAAAGAGAGAGTTAAGCAAATCCTAGCAGCAGACAAGAAGACTATGTCAAAATTAGAGTTCGGGCAAGAGTACAAGGGTTTATTTATGGAAGATATTATGAAAGCGTTTGATGAGAAAGACATAAGACGGGCTATGCAATTACAACCGGTAGGAGTCGAGAAGGATAAAAATTACTTCTTGGGTGTTGATGTGGCTAGATACGGAAAGGATGAAGGGACCTACGAGACGATAGAAGAACTTAACGGGGTTTTATTTCACAGAGACAACCAAATAACCACCATGCAGAGTATACCAGAGACATTCAGATTTATTAAACAACTAAATGATTCATACGACTTCCAAAAGATATTTCCTGACGGAGAAGGCGGAATAGGTATAGGCGTTTGTGATATGCTCTTGGATGATGATGACACAAAGAACAAAACTACTCCAATCCTTAATTCTACAATAATAGAGGACTCATGGGGAACCAAAACTAAGGTTATGAAAACATGGCTCTATCAGAATCTCATTAGGTTAATACAGAACAGAGAACTACTATTACTAGACGACGAAAGCGTTTTCCACTCTCTTAACGGCATACAATACGAGTATATAGAGGACACTAACGGCAAGCCAATTATGAGATACTTTGGAAAGAAAGGCGCAGGAGGAGACCATATAGCAGAAGGATTGACTAGAGCCGCTCTGGCGTCTAAATACAAAGATTTAAATCCCACGGTATACACGATTAGAGTATGAGGATTAAAGGAACAAGTGTAGCAGAGAAAGATAAGGACGGCATAGACATTCCTATTGAATATGTTTTGGAAGACAAAGAATTCTTATTAATTACTGCAATCAACAACCTAGCAAACGAAATACAGAAATTGAGGTTAAGTATATAATGACAGACGAAGGAACACTAGCAACGACAGCCCAAGTTCTATTTATGGTAGGAGAGAACGCAGGAGCAAACCAAATTCTAATAGATAACACAAACATAGCAATACTTATGGCAGAGGCTCAAATATTCCTAGAGACAGATACGGACTATGCAAACGCAACAATTTACGCAGCCCTCGACGCAAACGTCAAACAAGCACTAGCATTATGCGCAAGTTCTAAGGCAGCTATGCTTTTAATAAACCAAAACCAAAACACATGGCAACTCGCAACAACACAAAGCAAACTTAATGTCTTAGACATTCAATATAGCGAGGCCATAGATAGAATTAAAGAGGTTGATTTATAATGCCACTCCAACCAAAATTTAACAGATTCACAACAGCGACGCCGGTATTGACTTCTTATAATTATAGTGATATAGAAAGCGGATTAGGGTATACTGATTATTATGCCATGGTAACAGACTTATCTGGAGGAGCGGAATATATTTTAAGTGACCGTGTTGAATATTCAACATTAATAGCAACAAAAAGAGTAGGAGCCGGAACATCTACGTTAACATTTAACAGTAGCGTTTTTAATAAATCAAAGACGGTAAGAGGAACGGCAATTTTTAGCTGCGGTATAGCAGGAACGGCGGGTTATGCCAACGCAACGGCTAGACTGGCAAAAGTATCTGGAGTAACGGTTACTTATTTATCTTCGGAGATAACAGGGGCAACAATAACCACCAACAGCGACGGAGGAAAGATGGTATTATTAAAACTTCCACTAACAGAGACGTTTATTGCAGAAGGTGAATATCTTAGACTTATTGTTAAATTGGTAACGACAGTAAACGCAGGAGTAGCGGTAGAAATAGGACACGACCCGAAAGGCAGGGATGGGACTATATTGGGATTAGACCCCGAAGCAGTAACAATAACTAAAATAAGCGTACCTTACAAATTATACTTATAATGGCAGACTTAAATTTATCAACAGCAACGACAACAGACTTTACGAACACAGTTCCAGACTTCATAATGGAAGCAAAGGCTTTAGATGTAGACAACGATAGCGGAGAAACTTATACTTATTTTGAGAATACAGCAACAGACATAGGATATTATACTAACGACCCGATTGTTTTCTCTGCAGCAAATGGATTGGCAACATGGGCATTTTCTTTAGGATGGACGGCAGAAGATGACAACACGGTACAAGAATTTAAACATGTAACAGGAAGGGGAAACGACAACTTCGCTACTCTTATGTGGAATCATGAAGTCATTAAGTTAATAGTAGGCGACGCATTCATGGAAATTATTTGGGAGGACGATGATAACTCAAAAGCCCTAGCCAACCTAGTACCAATCTCACCAGAGAGGGTTAAAATAGTTTCTGAGGCAGGGAGAATTAAGAGGTATGAGGTTTGGGATAGCAAGAAGTGGAAGACGATTAAGACTACTCACATGTACCACACTAGCAACAAGAGGATAGGTGACCAATTGCACGGGACTTCACAAATTGCAGCAATTAGGAAAACAATAGACGCTAGACAAGAGGCAGAGGCAGACGAGAGAGTTATCAAACACAGAGACAAAGCCCTAGGAATTGTAGAATATAAAACTAACAACATAGGCAAGATTGCTTATGCAAACGCAGCTATTGAGAAGGCAGTTAAGAATGGGGAGATGGTTGGACTACCACAAGATTCAGCAGAAATAAAACCATACCCAAGTAGGTCATCAGAGGATAGGCAGAACTGGATTACTAGTAGAGAGAATCACACCTACGCTTCTATAGGAGTACCTAGAAGTATGATAACTAGCGACGGTACGAGTGAAGTTGGTGGTATTAACGGACATCTAATTTTTGAAGTAACAGCAGGAAAGGAAGCACTAGACGAAGAGAACGCTATTGATAGCCAGATGTTCAGGGTTGTTAAATTTACTAGACCCCCATCATTAGCCCCACAGGCACAAGAGAACCAAGCAGCAAACACAGGGACGACACAACTACAACCAGAGGAGGCAACGCCTAGCGTTAATAGATGATGGCATTTCCAATCCCCAATCTTATAAAAGAGGACAGAGTAATTCAATCAGAAAAGAACGTCCAAAGGAAACAAGAGTGTGTTTCTAGGGGTGGAACATGGACAGTAACAAATGCAGAGACAGGAGCGGGTAGCTGTTTTGTTCCTGATACTACAACAGACAGGACAGGGGCAACACAACAACAACCACCAACACCAACCCCAGAGCCTACACCTTTGACAACAGTCCCTAAGGTTGGTGGAGTTCTACCAGACAGGACGATAACAGACCCACAAGGAAACCAAAGGATTCAGACCCCAGAAGAAACCAAGAGACTACAGGGAGAACAAGAGTTTAACATTTCTAAAGGTGGTGGTTTTTCAGTAATGGAAGGAATCCAACAGCAACAAGCCCAAGCAGCAGAACAACAAAGGATAGCCCAATTAGTCTCTACCATAGGAAACGTAGGAAATCTTACAGAGGCGCAACAAGCAGAAATCAATAAATCCCAAGCACTCGTCGCAGGAACGGTTGGTCAAATCCCATCAATACTATCAACAGCCGGAACATTCGCAGTAGGTGGAGCGGTTGCGGGTGGTGTCCCCGGAGCAATCATAGGCGGAGCGATAGGTATTGCAGCAGGGATTGCTAGAGGATATATGGGAAACATTAAAGAACAACAGCGAGGAGAACTCCAAGCAGCAGACGTTGAATTATCAAACGCAAGAACAAATATGCGTCAGTTAGCAATGTTAGCAAGTCAAGACCCACAGAACGCAGATGTTTATATTCAACAATACAACGCACAACTAACAAGAATCTACCAAGCTAGACGACAAACCAAAGCAGAAGTTAGCGGAGACCTAAATGCCTTTATGGAAGATGGTAGAGAACAACTAGCAGACTTTGATGCATTCTTACAGGGTGGTGGAATAGCAGATGTATATGGACAGAAGTTACAAATAGCTTTAGCAACAGGAACGCCTTTTGATTCTAGCGGTGAGGAGTTTTTACCATGAACAAAATTAATTGGGTTACTGGCGTCGTCGCTATTATATGTTTAACGATTATGGAATGTTTTGCTATGCACTACGGAATCAACGGGACAATGAGAACAATCATATTTACTATTATCGCAGGAATTGCAGGGTTAACAATCAACACAGGAAAGTTTATAAAGTAGATGACACACTATATATAATGACAGATGAACCGACAAATAAGACTGACACAAGCGGAAATGAGGATAATAAGAAACAGGAGAGCAATGAAGCTATCCCTAAACAACCTACTTCTTTGTATGATAAGACTGAAGCGATTGTTACTAGGCAAGAAGAAGCCAACAAGAAGACGGAAGAATTGTTAAAGAGACAAGAAACATTATTTGCTAATCAAAGGTTGGCAGGTACTACTGGGGGAAATGTTGAGGTAAAGACTGTGAGCCCTGAGGATAAGAAGACCGCACAAGCAAAAGAGTTCTTTAAAGATACAGCACTAGGGGATGCTATTAAGAAAACAAATGAATAAAAAAGATTGGAAAGACAGATTAGTAAGCGTTGAGAAACTTTTAGAATCAGCAAAGTTCAACGAGAAAAAGGCAAAAGAAGATCAAGAAGACCTAATTCTAGTGATGGACGCATACCGTGCCAAAATCAAAACATTTAAGTAGTCGGTTAACCGAATAACTATTATGGCAAACGAAGCAGTATGCATTGAAACCCCAACCATTTTCGCAAGACGAGTTATTGCTGCAGCCTCAGTAATGCCTTTTGGTACTATTCTAAAATTGAATGATAATAATACTGGGACGGTAAGCGCAGCAGATAACGATGTTTTCGGTGGTATTGTTTGGGAACGAGCTTCGACGGCTACTTCTACTCATACTGAAATTACAGTCGCTATGGATGGAGTTTGGGACGTTAAGGATTCTGGTTCTGGTGGAAGCGCAGGTGCTATAGTTAATGTTGGTGGTGCTAATCTTATTATTGATAGTGTGGCAGCAGACTTACTAACTGGTTCAGTTGTTGGTAAGAGAGAGATGGACGCGGCAGCAAGTGAAGTAACTAGAATAAGGTTGGTGGGCTACTAATGGTAACATCAAATGACGAGGATATGCTAAGAGAAAATATTGATACTGGTGTTAAGGCCGTTATTAAGATTGAAGAGAAGTGGAGAGCATTGTGTGCTCAAGATAATTCTACGGCTTATACAGAAACATACTTTAGAGAAACAAATGAGGATTCTACCGACGGTGGAACAGGATCCCCAATCAAAGGATTACAACCATTAAGCCCATTCCCATTCATTAAGGTTACAGAGACAGAAGTTTCTACAATCACAGAAAAGTACGCAGCAGAGAGTTTACTTTCTATGGAAGCAATCGCAGACTTAACAGTCCCAATGCTACAAAGGCACATTTACAGGATTGGAAGGAAGATTATTTATCAGATTGATAAAGCTATTAAGACTATTGTTCGAGATAGTGCAGGAAATGGAGTAGCAATACCAACAGGTGACGAGTGGGACTCAGCAACAGAGCAGAACCGAAACCCAGTTAAGACTTTCCTAGATGCTATTCAGACATTAAGAGTGGATGGTATTGATGCACTTGCAGGTAATGGAAAGATTGTTGTTAATGGGACGGACTACACAAACATAATCTCTAACTCTAAGATTCTAAACCACCCAACATTCCAAAGCGTTTCAGCAGTAGCTAACGGTGTTGTTGCTAGTCTAGTTGGCTTAGATATTGTTATTAGTGAAGTCGTTGATGCGGATGAGGCTTATGTTCTAGTAGCTAAGCAGGGAATGGTATGGAAGTCTCGGGAAGGAATCAAGACTAACTTAGAAGTTAAGCCTGGTAAGAGTACTTTGATTTCAGCATGGGAAAGAGGAGTATTCCAGTTACAAGTACCTAACGAAGTCTGTAAAATAACTAACACGAGGAAGACTTAATGACAGCAGAAGGAAGGCTCGCGCGTGGTAAGCAAAATTACGAAGCTAAAAAATTTCTTGATAATTCTGAGACGTTGGCATACATAGCAACACTCCCTAAAGAAACTCCTAAGAAGGAGCCTAAGAAGGAGACTCCTAAGAAAGCGGAGGTTGAAGATGACAAGTCCAACGAATGAACACTTGAACCCTAGAAGTTTTGTTTTACCAAATTATACAACTACTGAGAGAGATTTGATGTTATGCGAATTAGGAACAATGATTTGGAATAGTACTACTTCTAAAATAAATGTGTGTGATGTGGCAGATACAGCCGCTTCTACTTCTTGGGCCGTGGTGACTTCTAATTAATGGCAACCACAGACATCTATCATATTGTTGGAGGATTGAATGGAAGATACGCTACTGCCTTTATTGGAGGAGCAGTTGATGATGGGATTCAAGTATAGTTAAAGCAGCTTAATTAATAATTCTCATGGCAAAGAACCCCTTAATCAGAAAGAAAGAAAAGAGTTATACTACTCCTATGAAAAATCAGTCCGCAGGTATTCTTGATGACTTCGCGGTTCGTAAAGTTGTGGCAACAAAAGAAGGTAGTATTACTAGAACGCCAACAGATGATATAGATATAACAAATAAAAAATATGTTGATGATGCAGTGGCTGGTGGAGGTGGGGGATTCGCAGCAAATACTATCTTAGTGTTGGATGGGGCAGTATCAACATTAAATGGAAATGTTTTAATACTTACATAAATTAATAATAACATGGTAGATATAGAGATAGCAAATGTAACCCCCACAGGAAACTGGGATATGACTGGAGGAGATGTGAAAGTCCCTGCTCCATCTGCTGATACTGACGCTTCTACTAAGAAATATGTTGATGATGAAGTTGCCGGTGGAGTTGATTGGACAGCCGACCAAAGCGGTGTTCCTTTAATAATCCACGCTGATAATTATGTTGATAATGATACAACTTATGCAGCCGGAGATTTTGCACATGATAGTCTGGCAAGTATCCCCGCAAACGACCATATCGACTGGACAAATGCAACTGATAATTTTTCTACAACTGGAACAATTCACTCAGACGGAAATATCACAACTGGGGGAACGGTTGATGGGCAAGACATTGCGGGGATGGCTGGGTTTGTAACAAGTAACTCAACACATAGAGGAGACGCCTCAGGAGCAGACCATAGCGACATAGTAACTGCGGTAGGGTTAAACACCTCAAAGAATACGAATGTTTCAACAGACCTAAGCGCTGGGACAAGGGCGCCGACTACAATAGATGTTAATTCCTCTGATGGTAGTAATGCAACCCTAGTTGAAGCGGACACTACAAACGCTGGGATATTAGGAAGTGATAAATGGGACGAGATTGTTGCTAATTCAAATAAAGCCACTAACGTCTCGACAAATATCACAATAGTAGAAGCCCCTACAAATGTGGATGTTCAATCAAGTGATGGGAGTAATGACACTATTGCCGCCGCTAATGTTACAAACGCTGGGGTTATGACGACGACGATGTATGATGAGCACGTTGTTAATACAGCCCACGCAATAGACAACACCCAAGCCCACACAGACTATTTATTAAATTCGGCAGAAGATACAGGAGTGGGGTTGTTATTAACACAAGACAACTCGTCGGCAGATACGCAGTTCACGCCACAGATGTTATACGGTACTGATAGCACACCACCGGCAGCGTCGGGCTTTCCTGTTGGAACTCTGTATGTGGAGTATACGGCATAATGGCATTAGTAAAAGGAACTAATTGTGGATTTGTTACAACTGCCCCTACAACTGACCCACGCGGAACATCAGAGCTAATAGAGTGGGAATCCACAGCAGTATTAGATACAACCCCTGCCGCAGTTGGAAAAGTTACTGAGATAGGTTTTTGGAGTTCTATGTCTACTTATGACCCTAAAAATAATGATTTAGAGGTGGGGATTTATGCTGATTCTGGTTCTGGTTATCCAAGCACACTGATTGGTTCTTCAACTGGACATACTATTAGTGGTAGTGACTATAATAAATGGGTTAGAGTAACTGGATTAAATATTTCTATTACTGCTGAAACAAATTATTGGATTGCAGTTTATGTTGAAAATGTGAGTAGTGCTGATGTTAGAAGTGATTATGCTGATTTAGGGGGAACTGGGAGAAGCCAAATATATCCAGATACTGCATTGCCTTCTCCTTGGGGAAGCACTAACACTGGAGATAATTATTTTTCTTTTTATGCAGTAGTAGAGGAAGCCTCAACAGGCACAAACACACAAATCAACATCGGAGATGATTGGAAAGAAATTGCAGCAGCACAGTTAAACATAGGCGACACGTGGAAAGAAGTCGCAGGTATTCAATTAAATATAGGAGACACATGGAAGGAGGTATTTTAAATGGCAGAAAAAATTAAAGTTAATGACACAACAGTCGCTGAGGTTGGAATGAAAGAAGTAAGGCGAGTATTTGGCAAGACTCAATTAGTAGCACGGAAGGAACAATTAGACACAGAACTCGCAGAAGTAAATGAGTTCTTGGCTTTGTTCGATGAAGCGAAATAAGAAACTAGAAGATAGATTATTATTGATGAAACCAGTATCAGACGGAGTTGGTAAGTATATTCCTTATTGTAATTACTGGAGACATCCCGGCGTAGTGATACACAACAAACACCGTCTCTGTGAGAAACAAGACTGCAATCACTACCTTAGACTATATCTGACCTACAAAGAGAGAGAACCACTTAATAGAAACATTTAAATACTAACTATACTATGTATATCTATGAAGAACTTAAACATATTCTTTGAGGACTACGAGTTTTCAGAGATGTTAAAACTAAAAGCAAAACTCGGCATTACTTGGAAAGAAGTAGTAGCCCGAGGATTGAAAGGAGGTAAAGATGGAAAAAATAAGAATAAACGCAATCAATAAGAAACCATGCGCAAGTGGGGGGGAGATAGTTATTGTTAAGTATTCTCTACCAACCGCCCCGGGTATTTTCGCAGAAGCAACACTTAATACAAAGTGGCAGGCGCAGGAAGTAGATTATCTTGAGAAGGATGTTGGTATTGGCGGAGAGTGTAGTGTGTTGATTGTTCAGAAGGGAGACTATACAAACATCACTAAAGTTGATTTTGACTCGGCTAAGAAGAACACTACAATAACAGCGTCGGAGAAGGTTGAGGTTACAACAAACTGTGGAAAACTACCACAACCAAGCCTAATGTCTGTTAAGGATATTATGATAGTCTCCCAGTGTTTAACTAAGGTAGTCTACTCGGCCCCTGATATTACAGCTGAATCTGTTTTAGAGACTTATAACTATTTCATAGGTAAGTTATCTTAAAATGGTTAATTCAAACTGTAACTATTGTGACTCTTGTAAGTTTTGTGACTCTTGTTACTATTGTGACTCTTGTGACTCTTGTGGCTTTTGTTACTATTGTGACTCTTGTGACTCTTGTAAGTTTTGTGACTCTTGTGACTCTTGTAAGTTTTGTAACTCTTGTAAGTTTTGTGACTCTTGTAACTCTTGTGGCTTTTGTAAGTTTTGTTACTCTTGTGAAAATTTAGTTAATGGATTTATGTGTATAAATTTGAAATTTAATAAGAGAGATGAATCGAAATATTGGATTTTCAATAAGGAAGTTTCTATAAAAGAATGGGATAAACGTTGGAATACAGGAAACCCTAAGATTTGCTCTGAATGTGGACAGCCATTAAAGACAAATGGTTAAGCGTATGTGGTGTAATGGATGGAAATATAAGTTTTATTTAATTAATTAGTCCCCATTTGAAGGGGTTCATAGTCATTGAGTTCGACAGTGCTAAAACCATTGGAGCTCATTGATTGCACACGAGATATAACACAACTCACGGGAGCCGTCTGAGCAGGTTCGAATCCTGCCGTGTGCATTGGTCTGAAGGATGAAAGATAATGCCGGAAAGACTAGAATGTGGGTGGCTACTTGTTCGAAGCCCACATTTTATAATCATGGAAATAAACACAACACTAGAAATAGTAAATATAGTTCTATTCTTCGGAGTCTTAGGACTCTACGCATGATTAGAAAAGATCTAATAACTTTCCTGTTACCCATGAATAAAAAACAAACAAAACAATTAATCAATCTGGAATTTGAGAAAGAAAGAACAATTTGGAAATCAAGAGGATACTGGGGTATGAAGAAAGTAAAAGATAATTCAATTAAAAGATTAAATAAATTAGAAGAGAGAATCTTAACTTCTCTTTTCAAACCTAATATGAAATGAAAAAGAAAATAGTAAACCTTGTGTGTAATAAATGCGGAAAGTTAACAACCATAGAAGAGAATGCTATAAAACTTAGATGTTATTTCTGTAGAAGTAAAAATGTGGAGATTGGTTGGGAGTATTCGCAATCTGATTAGTATGGGAATTACAAATAAATATATGTATGGAAACAAAGAAGGAAAGGGAAGAAAGGATTAGGGTTATGGATTGGGCTGATTTTGCTATTGCTTTAGATAAGAAGATTCACAAGAAGCCGGTCGTCGTTTAAGATACTCATTAATTGATTTGCATTCGCCCTTTAGAAAAGCCATCCAAAACATAGCAAATTCATCTTTCCAATCCTCTTTGTGTATGTTGTCTTTAATGCAGATTTTCTTGAACACCGATTTTTGTGTAGCCTCAACTTTCTTAAGTCTTCTCCTGTGGGTCTCATCATCAATCTGTAGTATTTGCCAATAAGTAAGCCCTCTCTCTTTATCTTTAGCTGTTTCCTCTTTCTCTCTTTTCTCTTTAGCTGCTATTAATTCATCAATTTCCATTTCTCATATCTAGGGCTTTTTTTTCTGCCTGTTTTAGAATTTCTCGTGCCTGTTTTTCTCTCTTAAGCTCATCTAGACTCATACTCTCTAAACTCTCTTTATCCATCTCATCTAGCAATAACGCATTCACTAGCTTGCTTGCTTGCTTTTGGGAGTTTAGGAATTCAATAACCTCTATATCCAAATATAGCATTTTGTTTGCTTTCATGAAATTCCTATGCCACAGGGGTTTATAAATGTATGTATGTAGTAACATATAGTAGTATAGTACTATAGTTCGTTAAGTTTTTAATCGTTCGTTAGAAGCCAAATAGTTAAGACCATAATAAAAAGCGGCTCATAGTTAGCCGGTTAACCGAATAACTCACACATATCCCCTTTAATAAAGCCTCATTAGAGCTCTATTCCCGAAGGGGAATAGAAGTGATGGATTGTCCGGAATCATATCATAATCCCTCACTACCCTCCCTCCCTCGCAGTAATCAATACATCTATACCACCACGACCACCCCTACTCGCCCGCCCGCACGCCGTCGTAACGTTTATATACTTAAGTGTCTTTTTACTCCTCAGAGTAAAAAGGTGCTTAGAATAGCTCTCCGACGTTGTGAGTAAGGGGGGGATTAGGGG
>Ga0207997_1001438_pt1 | contig 12308 bp, 22 predicted proteins | sample AntAceMetag02UKN_FD_184777 | JGI IMG/M metagenome (GOLD analysis project Ga0207997, IMG submission 184777) | Saline lake microbial communities from Ace Lake, Antarctica - Antarctic Ace Lake Metagenome 02UKN (SPAdes) (version 2) | ecosystem: Environmental > Aquatic > Non-marine Saline and...
CATCTACTATACAATGTCCATCTATCTTCATAATATACTCACCTTTAGCAATAGCAACTCCAGAATTTATAGCTTCTCTCATTCCTTCAGAAATTCCTTTATGTAAATAGATAACTCGTGGGTCATTTATTATTTCCTCTGATGATACCCAGTAACCATCTAAAACAATAATGATTTCAATATCACCTTTAGCTTTCATAAGTAGGTCTTTTGTTGTAGGAGTTAAAAATTGCTCATTTCTAGACGGTATTATTATTGATAACATATCATTCTCCCACAAATGACCCATTAGTTAAATATTTTAAATATACTTTTTTATAAATTACACTACCATTAACACTCCATTCTGTAACTTGTCCGTCTTCTAGAATTCTATACTGCTCACTTGTTGGGCTTCCATTCATTCCTATTTTAATTGGTCCTAAACCAGATGTTTGAATATTTCCTGCAACATATAATTTTTTATCATCTTTTAAAATCTTTCCTTGTTGTAATAATAAAGAATCAGAACTATATTGATTACTACTAATAGGTTGAACAATTCCAGATACCCAAAAGTCTGTTCCAGATTGAGTTAAAGTAATATCGTCGTCATAATCACCTGTACCAACTGAGTTATAATACTTGAATCTGACTTGCTCTCCATATTGAAGACCATTATTAAATTTTTGGAGTAAATCGCTTGCTACTGTCATCTGATTCCTCCTTTGGGATTATAATTTTTTTCTTAAATTCCAAAGGCTCATACTCGCCAGTAGATAAAAGTCTTTCTACTTCTTTTTCTTCTACATCAACAAGCATTCCTACTGGTTGATGAGTTCCAATGTATCTTAATGTTGTCATATTTTATACCTCCTATATTTTAATTGCTATTGTAACTATGGTTCCTAATATTGCTATTAATAATGCAATTTGCCAACTTTGTAATATTTTTAACCATGAAATATCAACTTTCATTTTAGTCATATTATGATTTAAAACATTAATTAACTTTTCAGTATTATTCTTCATATCATTGAATGCTCTTGTTGTAATATAATTTTCTACCATTTTATCCTAATGCTTTGTAATAAGTCATGACATATCCTAAATCATTCATTGACCTCTCTGCTTGTTCTCGTAATTTAGTTGGTGTATCTTTCGATAATGAAGATAAAAAGTTTAACGCTGCAGTCTGAGATTTATTCTCACCTCCAACTGTCATATCTCCTAACTTAAATGTATCACTTGATGTAGTTCCATTATCAACAATAACAACTCCTCCACTTGTAGCAACTGTAGCTGACCAAGCAAATGCTTCTTCTAACACATCTGCTTTAGAGAAATCAGTAATTATATCTTGATACTTTTCTGGAATATTGTCAGCATCTATGCCTTCACCTACAAAATTCTGAATTTTAATTCTTTGAAGACTAACTGTATCAGCTAAAGCTCCACTTACACCTGCAGGTAATATCCACTTACTTGCAATATGGGTTGCAATACTCCCAGTCGTGCTAAATACCATGATTAAACTGTTTGAATTGCTCCAGCTCCATTTACCAATACTGGAATTGCTAAACCACCCGATATTCCACATAAAATTGTTAATTCAACTGTTCTACTTCCTGTTTCTAAAGAAGCTCCTGAAAAATTAACAAATACATTATCTGCTACCATTTTTAATTAAAAAAATTAAGCAACAGAACCTAATTTGACCCATGTACTACCTGTAAGAAAACCATAAGCTTGTCCATTTTGACCGTCCCATGCCATTCCTGATGTCGGAACACCAGTTACAACTCCGTTTGGGTCACCTAGTACATTTACAACTTTACCAATGTCTATACCAGAGGTTCCACCGCCTCCAAGACCATTTGCTAATCCTTGAACAGTTCCTAATACTGTATTTCCTGTTGTCATTTTTTATTAATCCTCCTTTCAATTTGTTTCATTTTTATTATTTTATTTATAGTCCTACAACTGTGCCTTGCGGCTGAGGTTTTTGTTTTCAGCAGATTTCTCAAAACTGCGTGGTGTATTAAAGCATTAGCTCAAAACTAAGATGTTGTAATCTTAGCAATTGCTGGTGCTCGTAATTGTCGAACTTTAAGTCTCTGTGTGATATTAGCTGCGCTCATATCATATACAGGTAATTCAAAGTTTCGGATTGTAACAGTTCTCTTCTCAGCGATAACGTATGCGTGCATCTTGTCTGTAACATAAGCATATTTGCTATATGTACTTGAAGGTGCTGCGTTTGTTGAAAACTTAACAACATTAAGACCGTAGATAGTTCCCAAAAAGCCTCTTTGAAGCATATCTGTGTTACCTACTTTATTTGCTTCTATAAAAGTATCAATATTTCTTAAATCGTTCAATACTTCCATACCTACAAATAATGTTGTTGGAGTATAATCACTATCATCTAAATACTGCATTGCTCGAGTAATGTTCGCAATCGTAATTGCGGCACCCCCTGTAATGGTATTAGTTGCATTATCTAATGCGTTACTAATGATTAAACTTGTTTCGTTTTCAGCAAATCTCTTACCTGCTGTTCGGACGCTATGTTGAAGTAGGTTCCATTTACTATCCTCCATCATTTCTGATGTAATTCGAATAGCAACTCCGTACTTAATAGGTTTCAAATTGAATGATGTGTAAGCTGGTTCATCTATTGGACTCTCTGCCCCTTCACCAACAACTCGAATATTCATAGTATTTGGACTAACCAAATCTACATCAATACTAGAGCCTGGAATATCTCCTGGACCAAAGTATAATGCTGCCTCACTTCGCGGAATAAGATTCTTATCAACTTCATCAATTAAAGTATCATGAATCTTTCGTGGAATCAGTAATTGACCTTCTGTACCAAGACCTGTCTGTAACAACTCTTTAACGTATTTCATATTATTTACCATTTTATCCGTGAATATCGACAACTACAAAATCTGCTTCGCTACCTGTAGTCCAAGCTCTTCCGATTATATGCGTACCTGGTGCTCCAACTACTGAAGAACCTGCATTAATAACCTCGTCATCTTGATTACAACTAACTTTGTTACCTGCTAGAACAATTGTTCCGCTTACTTCCAAAAGAAATGAACCTCTTGTAGCTACACTTATTGGTGCACCACTTGCTGCATCATGTAGAGCAACTCCAATAAAGTTCTCGCTTCCAGTCGTATTAAAGACCTCGATATCTGTAGTTGCAAAACTTGCTGTTCCACTTGAAACAACACCTGCCGCTCCAGACGCTCCTAACAATTGACCCCCACTAATAACTTCTTTAGCGTATCCTGTTATAATCCTAGGCGTACCGCCATCTGTGATGTTCTGGTACCCTAATGGATTTACTGCCATATTTTTTCAAACCCCCTTTCAATTAAATAAGTATAACCTTATCTGCAAAGTCTGTTGAACTTACCACTGTCTTTAGAATAGTCTCTGTAGATTTGAAATCCTCTTCCTACATCAGCTTTCTCGATAATTACACCTTCTTCTGCAACTGCTGGTTTTTCTTCTGCTTCTCCGCCAACATCGCCTGTAGTTTCATCTTCAACTGCGGCTGGAATCTCATCTTCCTCTGCTGGTGCAGATGGAGCTGGAGTTTCTTCTGCATCTTCTTTAACTTTCTTTGTCATTAACTCTGTTAATGCTGCAATAGACTTAGCATTCTCAGTAATACCTGCAGTAATTGCTTTAACGTCAAGCTTTTCTTCTGCTGGTGTTTCCTCTGCTGGTGTCTCAATAGTTTCTACTTCTGGTGTTTCAACTGTTTCTTTTTCCGCTTCTCCCATATTGTCCTCCTCTTCATTATTTAGTTCAGTATCACTTGCTTCTTCCTCAGGTTTTCCTAATTCAACCTCTTGCCCATTCATATCCATTTCTTTTAATTTATAAGATTCACTTAATGCATTTGCTAAATTTGCTCCAGGATCTCCAGGAACGCAAACAAGTGAAATTTCTAATCCTTCCATTCCTATAGCAGTAATACTACCATCTTTTTTATTCTCAACTAAATCTTCAACTTGACACCCGATAGAAACATCAGTTATTAATCCTGAATTAATTTTCTTTTTAATTTCCTCATCAACAATTCTTCCTTCAAATTCAATTGCTTTACTTATAGAATTAAAATTAACATTTTCAGTTGTCCGTCCTACTAATGAAGAAATTTCTACTCGATGGTCCAAAAGGATTGGTTTGTTTCTGAAGCTTGGAGCTGCCTTTTCTAACTCAGATGCACGATACGTAATTCCATTCCTCGTGGTAGTTTCATTTATCGCAACACCTCTAATTAAGAAATCTTTATTATCAGATATTGTTTCTTTAATTGGCATGCTAAACTCTAATAACTTCCAATTTTTTTTAGAATTATTTTTATTATTAATTATAACCATCTTTCTATAGTTATTATAATATAAATTCATTTAAATAAACATAGAATTATTTTATATAAGACTCTTTTCCCATAAATGAACATTATTTTTATTAAATCGTATAGTTTTCCAACCAACTTCTTCTAAGTGTTTATCTCTTATATTATCCATTTCTTTATTTTTATGCCAATGTGAACCATCATATTCAATATCTAATTTTAAAGATGGAATTGCTATATCTGCATATCTTACTGAGTGTTTTGTTTTAATAAAATATTCTAATTTTGCTTCAGAATATTTTTCTTTAATTAATAAATATAATTCCATTTGTGGTTTAGATACAAATCCTTTTTTTCCACAAATATAATTAGGATGTTTTTTTGGATCATCATTCCAATATTTTTTAAAAAACATACTTAACTTTTTTGATTGAACTTTTCCTTTTGTTTCTTTCCATTGTTTAGAATTTTTTGTTTTACTTGAATCCTGTGAATTCTTTAATACTCTTTTATCATTTTTATCTAAACCTTTATTCCAAACTTTTAATGTACCTTCTTTAAATTTTTTTAATTTTGTTTGTCTCATTTTTTCAATATGCTTTTTCGATTTTGGTTTTCCCTTATGAGCATCACTTAATTTTTTTCTATATTCATCACTTCGTGGAAGCATTTTTCGTCCTAATGCTTTTTTTCTAATTTTATTTTTTGTTTTTTCAGATTGTCTTTTACCAAACATAGGATTATTCTTTCCTTTATTATTCAAATAATTAGAATTATTAGCATGAAATAATTTTACACCATCACTAACATTTTTTTTCCATTCTTTACTATTTATCTTTGCCATTTTATATTATTATAAATATAAAGAAGTATTTAAATATATTTATTTTATATAAATCCTAATATTACTTCTTTAGTGTTTTTGGTGTAGCTGTTTCTTTTATTTTAACTTCTGTAATACTATTCTTAACAGTAGGTCCAATTACTTTTTCTTTTTCAATTCGTTGAACCTTACCGCCGACAATATCCCAAGTCTCATCTTTTCGATTATTCATTATATCAAGTTTTTTCATTCGCAATCACCTCCTTTTAATTCTATATACTGTATGTGTTGCCTTTGCCTTCTTGTTGAGCTTCTTAATCCTCGTCTTGTCTTATTTTCATCATCTTCACCTTCTATTGCAGCTCTAGTACCAAACAATGTATTCTCAGAACCTTGAGTTAATGGATTATTTTTAATTCCACTTCCTGTATAATCTGACCAATCGCCAATTACCACAATATCCTCTTGGTCTAATGTTGGGTTACCTGAATTACACTCATGCTGAATATCATCTGAATGTGGGTCAAATATAATTCTCTGTTGGCACCTCGGACAAATTGTTGTTGGCATTTCCCATAACCTCCTGTAATTGATTAAACTGCTTCTCTTTCATCTTTCTATCATAATCAGAAACACATACTCCACAAACCCATTTTCCTCCAAACAGCATAAAAGCTTCTCTAGTGCATCCTTTTATAGCACATTGCGGTCTTTTGCTCATGATAACTCCGTAATTGGGGTAATCGTACAACGGCACATAGTATGCAGTGGTATATCAGGGTGGTCATCAATATCAAAAATTTCTCCGTTCAATGCTTCACATTGTGGACAGGTTCTTGCACCAATAGATGACACCCACCTTATCTTACTTATACCTCCTTCTTTAAAATGATTTATAGCTCCTTCATTAGCAGCCCTAGTTACTTCAGTCCTTACCAAAGACACTGCCCTATGCTCCTTTCCTCGAATCTTTACATTTACTCCATCTTTTTGCACAATCTTACCGTCCTCCATTTTTAGCAAATCTTTGAGTCCAACTTTCTTATTAACCTGCTTAACCATCTCATCTATACTCTGTCCTGTCTTAAATCCTTTTCCTAATATCTTTTTAAACTCTATTACTTGAGATTTGGATAATCTACCAGCAGCTGCTTCTACAGCATTTGTAGCAGTAATCTGAGCATAATCATCTGCTCTAATAAACTTTTCAATCTGCTTAGTATACTCTTTATAATTGAAAAAAAGCCATTCAGTAATTGTTGTTTCATGTGTAGTTTCATTTAAAGCTTTACATAATTTACACTGATATATTTTTAAATTTGATGTAAACATAGCTTCTCCAATCTTATTACATTTTCCACATTTAAGTTTCATTTTATAATATTACTCCCTTATACACTTTACCACTAGACTCCGCTATATCTACACAATGAGCGCATTCACATGACTCTTCATGATAATCTTCTGTTCCTTCAGTTAATATTTTATGCTTATGATCATTCATCTTCTTAATGATTCTATTATTTATCTCATGAACATGTCCCGGATGCTTCAAAGGATATGTTCCTCTAGTGATTCCATTCCCTTTAGTATCTAAAATAAAATCATGAGCATGCTTATCAACAACTGTAGTCACTCCTTTTATTTCTTCTTTAACATAAGATTCTAACATTTGCTTTACCTTTTGAGCTGGCTTAGCATTCTGACCAGGCACTATTGCTTGAGCTCTAGCTTCTTCTTTCTTTCTTTCCTCTTCCATCTTCTTATCTTCTTCAGCTGCTAATATCTCATACTCTTCTTCATCCAATTCAAGAATCTTAACTGTCTCTCTCTCCAATAATCTTGATAAGCTTTGAGATGTTGTCTGACTAGTAAGAATTGGTGCTATCTTCATAAGTCTTTCATATCTTTCTGCATTAGACGGTCTTCCCCATTCAAATTCTACATGTACATCTAATCCTTGTGCATTTAATATCCTCTTAAATATCTTCTGTTCAATAACTTTCTCTACTTCAGCTTGGAATGATGTTATCCTTCTTTCAAACCCATCCATCTGCACTTTAGCAATTCCTTCATTAATATTTGCCGTTCCCATCAATACAGATGGCACCTGAAATGTATAAAGTAGCATTTCCTCATCATATCTTAACACTTCATTAAACTTCTCTCCAATATTCCCAAAATCAACAACCTTAATTTCTGTCAATCCATCTGTGACCCATTCATGCTTATTGTTTAACCATTCTAAGTCTTTTCCAAACTTAGCAACAGTAGTTGGATTAGGTTTGAAATATTTACCTCCAACAACACCACCCATCTTAACATGGTATGGAGAATTAGCTTTCCTATTCATCAACATGTGCAAATCTTTTTCATTTTGAAGAAGATTATTAATTGTATTCATTGCCGGATAGATTATTCCCATTCCATAAGGCATATCACCAATCTTATTGAATGAGATATGAGCAATCTGATGTGGGTCAAATGGAATCACTTTTTCTTTAGAAAACTTATCAAATCCGCCTTTATACTGATTGTAAAATTCAACCTTTCCTTTCTTATCTCTTTGAACGTACATATACTTAGAATCTAACACCTTAGCTCCTTTAACTGTCTCTTCAGGCTTACCACCCAACTCTAAGAAACCATTCTTTACAAGACCTTCTTTAATCCACTCCCTTAAAAGTGTATCAAAGTTAACATCCTGCATCCAATCCTCAATAATCTTAGTGGCTCTTTCGTCTTCACTAGTCACAAAGAATCCAGGCCCAACAATATAATCAACATACTTATCTACCACACCAGTAGCAAATCCAAACTTCTTATATAAGCCCTCAGTCACTGAAAAATCAAATGGATGAGCCTCTCCTAACTCATCAGGAAACTTAATCTCTTTCTGTGCTACCTCTCCTTTAAAGTTTGGTTTATTACCCTCAGGCACATTAGCTTGCTCAGTAACCTTCTTACTACTTAAAATTATTGGTTCATACTCTTCTGGAGCATTCATTGGGGGTACTATTTCTTTTGTAAATATTCCCATCAGTTGTCCTCCCGTAGCATTGCTACAAAACTAGAAATTACATAACATTCTTGCCCACTCTTATTGTCTGTAAATACAATCGTCCCTTCTGTCGTTACTCGATATGACACATTAGAATAAACATTATTGTTATTAAGAATGACTGTAAGTTTCTTTCCTTCCGACGCTTTTAGAGAATTTATGTCCATCTATTGCCTCTCCATCATATATTACAATCATTTATCTTTTAAATAAACATAGAATTATTTTATATAATCAGCTGCTGTTTAAATTCAGCAATATCCATAATCTTAATAGCATCTTCAGCTAATCTCAATACTTTATATCCTTTCTTAATCAACTCATTTGTTCTAATATCATCAATATCCCATTGTTGTTGCGCCATCTTCTTACATCTCCAATTAACATCATCAGACTTATATTTATCTCTTGGAATGTAATGCCAATGATTTCCATCACATTCAATAATTAGATTTAAAGATGGTACAAAAATATCAACTTGATAATCATGAAGAATGCCCATATATTGATGAGTAGCAAACTCTATTCCTAACTCATTCAATAATCCTTGAATCTTAAGTTCTGGTTTAGTATTAGAACATCTAGATGATAATATCATTCGACCTTCCTTCCATATTTTCTTCTTTGAATCACTCATCTTCTTTTTTGATTTTTCAGACAGCTTAGAACCTTTTTTCCTTCCCATATTTGAACTATCAGATTTTGGTCCTTTTAATTTTTCTCTCGCTTCATCAGAATCATTTAACATACTTAATTTTGCTTTTCTCTTATCAGCTTCCTCTTTACCATACCGCATCTCCCAAGTAATTCCTTTAGATGCTTTGCTTGCTTGATTTTTTTGATAATCAGATTGAATTCTACCAAACATAGGATGATTAGCACCACTCTTAGCTATGCTCATCTTACGTTTAGTTTCTTCAGAATGTTTATGCCCTTTTTTAAATGTCACATTAATATCAATATAACAAACTTTATAAATCTATAGATTTAACCTCACCGAATAAAAGCATCATATTCAGTTACCTCCTCCTCTTTAAGCCACAGACAAGCCAAAGCCAAAGCATCTACAAAGTCGTCATGATACTTATCACCATCTGGATGATATATCTTAATCGTCTTGTTCGGCATTCTCTCATATCTAAGTTCCATCATCTCCTTTAGTAACAACTTATTATCGGGCAACATTATCGCTGGAACTTCTGTCATCTCCCCTCCAACCATTCGCATCTCCCTCTTCTGTATCCACATCTTCAGATTAGAATACATATCCATCTTACTAACAATACTAAACCTGATGTCTTCTACTTTATGCTCTCCTATCTCCATTCCAATCCAATCCGCTGGTCCTTCTCCCAAACCAGTCTTATCAATATACAGTCTTTCAAAATTATACTTATTGTCAAGGTCTTGGAGCATAACAACCAACTCTCTTGGCTTATTCTTATCTAACCATCTCATTTCAATAATCCTTTTCTCCTGTTTAACTGGGTCTATCTCCAATACAACACAGACACTCTTATCTTCTCCCATCCCAGCACAATCTACTCCAGCAACATACATCTTCTTTGGATGAGGCTCTCCATGGTCGCAATCCTTAACAACACAGAAAGTAACATCTTCCATATCAAAGTAACAATCAGTGTTGTTTACATAATTCCCAAAGATTTCCGCTTGCACATAAAGGCTATCCTTTCCCCATTCTAAAATATCCTTTTCTATCTCCTTCTTACCCTCATCAGTAATGTAGGGATTATCCAAATAGCAATAATTAAAGCTACCCCAATCCTCATCACCAGCTAATCCTCTTTTCCAGAACTCCCAAACAAAGTTCTTCTTATATGGTGTAGTAGTAATCCACATTGGAGCCCCTGTATCATAAATCAAAGGTCTGATAGCAGCCATGGCGTCTTCTTTAATAAATTCTCCTTCATCTAAAAATACTCTATCATAAGCTTCACCTCTAAGACTTGTTGGATTGTCGGCACTACCAAAGTCAATCAATGAACCAGTCTTAAATACAATCTGAGGATGTGGCGATTTAATTTCTTTGGCAATATCATCATAGACACCAGCATGCTGCATTACCTCAGTAATCTTAGTATAAACAATCATCGTCTGCTTATATGTTGGAGCAATAACAATCTGCTTAGACATACTCTTCTTTGTAATCACCTGAGGTAGCATAGCTCCTCTAATCAACTCACCTCCAATCATCTGAGACTTGCCAGCCCGCCTACCACAGACAATCACTTTGTTCTTTTGGGGAGACATTAATACTTCACATTGCTTAGCATGAGGTACCTGATTAACATATGATACTTGAAACCCAACTGGGTGCATAAAATCCTCTATTGTTAATTCTAATGTTGGTTTCTTATACTCCATAGTCGCCATAACCATCCATATCATCTTTATTTCCATGCCTCTCCTTATGACAATCATTACAAAGAGGAATAACATCAACATCCAATTCTTCCGACCCTAGATTCTCATAACTATCATGATGCAATTGAGTAGCCTTAGCTCCACAATCAGAACATGTCCAAGCAGCTTCATCCATTAACTCCTTTCGTCTTTCTCTCCAATCATCTGATTTGAGATATTCAATGTATGAGTCCCAGGTCATTTTTTATTTATCCTATTACCCTGGTCATGCACAGCCATTGCAAATGAACCACCACCCTTCCATGGACATAATTTTTTATTACAGGGTTTGTTTTTTCTATATTTACTATTACACTTTCCTTTATTAAAAAACTCACAACTTTCATCCATCTCCATCACCTCCCTTTTATTTATTGCTTTTACAATCGCCTTAGCAATATTTAATTTAACTTCATTTTGGTAACTCATCTTTCACCTCCTTCTGTTATCTTAACTATAGCATCAGGATTAACAATATCCACAACCTGTTCCGACTTCCAATTCTTAAGACGCTCCATTACAGCATCAGTGGTTACATCAATGTTCAGATTAACATTCTTTTGAACTACTGGATACAAATATTGCATAAACTGCATTATACGGTTCATGATATTATTTAAATCTCTAACTGATTCTGCTTTAAGCTTATTTGGATTACCTTTATTAATCTTCTCATCAGTCCTCAATATCTTCTTGAACAAAGTGAGACAGTCTTCTAACTCATCAATACATTTCTCTTTAGTCCAGACTCTTGTCCTTGGTTTAGCTCTTATAGCATCATCTCTTTCCTTTGAGCTATACTTACCACCAAACCCATAGTCCTTAATGTTTGGATTTACCATTTTAAATACAAACTAAATATAATCTATTTATTTCTTAGAAACTACAACTTCAGGTTTCTTATTGAACCTTTCCTCATATAAATCCATTGGAATAAATACACTACATCCATGACCTCTCTCCTTACAAACATACTTCACTGTATGCCCTGTAACAATCGCTGTCTTAGTTCCATTGATATTCTGTTGCTCAATCTCCTCATCGTCCTCAACTAATTCAAATCGCTTTTCATCGCCATACTTAGTCAAATCTCCAAACTCCAAAGTTCTAATGTCGCTTGTCCTAACATATCCATGAGCCCGTTCACTTTCCTTTTCAATATCAGCAATCTTATCTGCAAAATTTAACTTTGCACATTGACCATCAAATGGCTTATGAGCTTTCGTAAATGGTGCTTCAACCTTTGACAATTCTGCCAGAAAGGCCATTTTGGGAGTAACACCTCCAACCTGCTTATAATCTTGCCTTTCTTCATTTGTAGGTACTCTATTTATTCCTATATTATCTGCCATATCTATAACCTCCTTTCATTTTTTTGATTATTTTTCTTAAACTCATCCTACAATACCTCATACAAGCGTTTTAACATAGCAAGACGCTATTTTTATTGTTTTACCCAATACATTTATACCCACATGATTTTTACCTTGCAAATTCATTTATTTCACCATCTTCGGAACTTCCTCGTTTTGGGAACATTCCTCCTTTACTTTCACACCATCTTTAATCTGCTTGGACGTAATATCAATAATTGTTTGAAGCTCTTTAAGCTCATTCTTCAAATTCTCTGTTTG
>Ga0207997_1001439_pt1 | contig 12305 bp, 21 predicted proteins | sample AntAceMetag02UKN_FD_184777 | JGI IMG/M metagenome (GOLD analysis project Ga0207997, IMG submission 184777) | Saline lake microbial communities from Ace Lake, Antarctica - Antarctic Ace Lake Metagenome 02UKN (SPAdes) (version 2) | ecosystem: Environmental > Aquatic > Non-marine Saline and...
TCAGGGGAAAGAATCCTGTCCTTTTCTCCCCCGATCTGTTAACTATTCAACTTCTGTTTAAGCGTAAAATTTATTCGCTAGGTGTAAGTTGTTTTTGTTAATCTATAAATACAATATCATAAGCGCTTATGTATTGTCAAGCCCCAAATCTTCTCAAGACTTTTTAACTAATACCTTAATCCCTACCTTATCCCCCTTCATTGGTAAAGACCGATAAATCAAAGCGTTATTCTTCTCAGCCAGTCTATACTCTTTTAATTGTTGATCGGTCAAGTTGACAGCCTCAACTTGAAATATCTCCTCTACATCCTTTATAGTAGCCCCTTTAACAAAAGAATCTGTAAACTCTTTACCAAAAAACAAAAGCGATTCGCTAAAATGTTTTTCAACTCCCAAAGTCTCCAATTCCAAAAAAAAAGGTTGAAAAGCTGTTTCTAACCGTTCCCTATAAACAATGTCGTCACTATTTTTCCAAAGTGTGTGCCCTTGTTTAATTTTAATTAATATTTCTTTAATTCGATTTATTTTCATAAATTTCACCTCCCATCCTATAATATTTGACCGTTTATAAAAATGTATTTGTCCTAATTAAAGAAAAAAAGAGTATTCTTTTTCCTAGTTAAAAATACCTGGATTACAAAACCCCTGCCAACTGCCACCTATATATATAGGTTGGCATTGGCACAGGTTTCTTCATTTATTGTACTTAGTCTTGGCACGACCTTGGCACGACCCCACTGTCTAGCCTGTAAAAACCCGTGCCAAGGGTTGGCACACGTTTGGCACAGGTTTGTCAAAATCAATGAAAATTTGCTCAAAAACCTGTGCCAACTTTTACTCAAGGAAAAAAAAGCTTGGCACACGTTTGGCAAACTAATTAAAAGACTGCTAATGATTGTTTTAATGTCAGTTTTCATAAATATCGTCCTCCTTTTGGCCTAACCAAACATAGTTTCTTTTAGCTTTATTCGCAGGATCAGCAACCGAATCAATAATACTATCGGACTTCATCTGTTTAATTGCCCGCAATGCAGTGCGCTGGCTAATTCCATCCGATTGCAGCAAATCAAGTAATTCTTTTCGACTAAGTGAAGTGGTCGATTTGAATATTTTTTCAATAGCGTTCATAGCTGCTTGATTCTTCATTTCTTCATCGGGGACAATTCCTTTATAAATTATCCCGACTACCTTAGTTTTATCTTGGCTATTTGCGATTCGTTTTATATCTAGTTCAACGGTAAACTTGGGAAACTTTTCAGCATCACCTGATTTAGTCTGTTCTAAAATAAATTCATTTCTTAATTTGGGCAAAGTTTCAACATAATATGCCGAATAAACTTGAGCCATGATGTTGGTAGATCCTCTAGCTCTTTGGGCTGAGGTTCTAATAACCCCTTGAGCAGGCTTTGAGGCATGATGTAGAACTAATATACTCGTACCGGGAAATAGCCTTCTCATGGCATCGAAAAACCCCTGCACGTCTCCAGCGGCGTTCTCATTGCCGACCATCACATCGGTGAAAGCGTCAATAATAATAAATTTGATATTATTCTTTTTAACTTTGCGAGCCGCAGCCTGAGCAATTTTTGAAATTCCACCCTCTTCACTGGGATCGGCTAACTCAAAGTAATGGGGGTATTTCAAATAAAAAATATTATCGCAATCAATATCCATCCAACGAGCACGAGATTGCACACGTCTTTTAGTATTTTCCTTGTCAATGATCAATACGTTTTCTTTATTTGGGACCGCAAATAGTGGCTTTCCGTTTTCATCTTTGGCAGTTTCTTTTAACCAGGGCTGGCCACTGGCCACAGCATGAGCTAACGTGAGAGTATAAAAACTTTTTCCAGTAGCTTCAGCCCCAAAGATAAAAGCAAATCCTTCTGTTGGTAAGACTCGATTGACTAACCATTCTTCAGGTGGGATATTTTGTTGCAAAATGTCATTGATAGTTTCAAATTTATATTCTTTTGGTTCGTTTATTTCTTTCCAGTCTTCTAAGGTTAGGCGGGGGAGTTTTTCAAAATCTTCTTTACTATGACCCGCAGTGAAATAGTCTGATATATCTTTAAAATCTTTGGGGAGAGTTGTAATTAAAGGTTTAGCATTGGACTCTTCCAAGATTTGATAATATTGCTCAATTTCTTTTTGGCCAGCTTCATCATTATCAAGGCAAATAATAACCGTTTTACCTTTTAAGGGCTCAGCTAACTTGCTTGAAAAGGTTTTGACTCCACTTGTACCAGTCACAGCGGGTATGCCCTCCTGCCAGAGCCTGACTACATCTGGCTCACCTTCTGCAAGCACTATCACCTCTTCTTTTTTAATTTTATGTGAGCAATATAATGCGGGATGAGCGCCTTTATCAGAGGTGAATTTTGCTGATCCTTCTAGGTGGCGATAGCGACAATAAAGTAAGTCCCCATTTTCATCATAAATAGGGATAGTAATAGTGCTTCTGTTTTCTTTCCAGATCCAGCCTAGAGATTCGACGAATTCTTCGTTTAATGAATGGTCTTTGAGGTATTGGCTAATCATTATATTTTTTTTGTTTTTCGAATTTGTTTGTATATTTCAATTTCTGTAGAATAAAGATAATCCATTACACCAATTAAACTTTTTATGTCTCCGTTATTGATATATTTGCGAGAATTTTTGATAAAGTTTTTTCTTTTTTTATTCATATAAACTACTTTCTTCTTTTTCTTTTTCTTTTCTATCTACCCATTTAATAAGGTTGTCAGCCCATCGATTAATTTGGTCTGGCTTAAGTCTTTGTTTTCTGCTGGCTCGTTTTTTAACTAATTTGCCTTTTTCAGAATTATCATATTTTTCTTTAACTAATTTGCCTTTTTCAGAATTAGCATATTTTTTTTTAGATAATTTTCTTTTTAGTGATTGGTTATAATTATTCATATAAATTATTCTCCTTTGCATACGCCAAAGCTTGTTTAAAATCTAAATTTTCCATGAGCATAATTAGTTTATAAGAATCACCGGAAGCTTGGCAAGAGAAACAATAATAGGTATTGGTTTCTTCGTACATTGCAAAGCTGGGGTTTTTTTCTCCGTGGATTGGGCATAGACTTAATACTGCTTTGTGAGATCCTTTTAATTTGCTATCAGGGCACAAGTGTTCATAGGTTTTGATAATATCAGGTTTACCGTAAGTCTTCTCTATTTTCTTAAAAGTTTTCGTATTTATTTTGAGTTTGGATTTTTTGAATGGACTTAGCATATTTATTTTAAATATATAGAAGTTGTCTGCTAATGTCAAGCTGTGCATTTTGGTGTTGACAATGTAATTAATATTCTGTAGATTGTAACTATGAAACAAAAATTATTGAAAATAAACCAAGTAAAAGAGATTTTAGAAGTTTCACGAGCCAAAGTCTACGAATTTATAAATAACGAGGAAAATCCGCTTCCAGTTATTTATTTATCAGAAAGAACTCCAAGAATTAAAAAAGAAGATTTAGACAAATGGATTAAAAATCAAAATAAGATTAATGAATAAGGAGGTGAATAACAAATGAATGACAAAAAAATAACAGATAATCCAATGAAAAGTCCCAGTGTTCAAAAAGGTCAGGTTGAACCAAGAAATGTAATGGATTTTGGGGAAGCAATGAAGCAAGTGGTTTTTAAAGATAAACAAATTACAAGATTATCTTGGGACAAAGGCTGGTTTCTATTTTTATATAAAGAAGAAGGTCTAGTGGCACTAAGTGATCCAGATGGTGAGGTACACTCTTTCACTCTTCGTGGAATTGATGTCTTATGTAAAGACTATGTTGAAGTTTGAGTTTTGAAAAGTGCGGGTTATACCGCACTCTTGAAAATTTAAAAAAATAATATGAATAAATTACTATATATCTTAGCTGCAATCTTTTTAATTTGGCTGGTCTTAGCTCAAATCCCTAGGCTAAAAGCTTACAACGAATGTTACATGGAAAAATATCAAGATTGGAGTACCGAGTGCGAACTTGGTAGATAAGTATGTTTGATTTAAATGAAGATGTTAAAGATTTTATAATAGATAGTTTTGACGAATATGATGATATGATTTTTGATTTATTATCTAATTATGAATCAAAAATAATAAAACAAATTAGAAAACATGGTTTGCCCCCAACTTTGAATATGGAAGGTACAACAGATGATAAAATGGATGAGTACGATAAAAAAACAAAAAATTTAGAAAGATTAAAAGAAACTGAACGCGCAATATATAACGAAATAAAAAAACATTTATTAAGTTTAATCACAGAAAGGTAAAAATATGAGCAAAATATTAAAACAATATCAAGAAACCAAGGGGGCGATAGATATTTTACAAAAAGAACTTGACGAGCTTAAGCCCAAGGTGGTTGAAATTTTGGAAGACGCAGAGGGAAAAGTGGAGATTTCCGGAGCCTCATTTTCACTTCGATCCTCCATCACCTACCAATATTCCAATAAGGTTATTAATTTAGGTAATGAGATTAAACTTTTGAAGAAAGAGGAATTTGAAAATGGGACAGCTACGATTGCGAAAGAAAGTAGTTCACCGGTAATGAAAATTATAAAATAGAGTACCGAATTATAAATTGAAAATCTAAAGGAGGTGAACAAAAAATATGCTAGAAGGAAAAAAAGTAGAAATACAAACTAATGAAGGCTTCGCAGCTTTGCCCGCAGATAAGTATACTGTGCAAATTGTAGACGTTGATTTAGTTACCCAACTCAAATACCAAAGTACAGAGGAAGAAGAAGTTTTAAACTATAAGTTCCAAATTTTGGACGACAATCCGATGCCAAAGGTAGAAGGGGAAGAAGATGCTACAACAAGAGGTCGATTTGTTTGGAAACGATGTCGACTTGCCTTAAATAGCAGAAGTCATCTTGGTAAATTAGCAGCTGCGGTTGAGGGTAGAAATTTAACCAAAGAAGAAGCTGAAAAATTTGACCCGGAATCAATTGTAGGGAAGCAACTTGACATTATGGTAGAGCAAAGCCCTAGTAAAAAAGACCCAGAGATTATCTATAACAACATAATTTCTTTTAATAAGGTTATTAAAGAACTAGAGGCACTACCAATTGAAAAGCGTAAAGTGCAGACAGTTGAGAAGACAACATCTGCAGCGGTTCCGGCGACAGCACCCGATGCTGAAGCGGAAAATTTTGTCAATAACCTTGAAAAAGAAGGTGAAGAAAAAAAGCAAGTAGTAGCAGAAGCGGAAGCTGAGGCAGTTGAGTTAGAAGCAGCAGTTTTGGAAGCAAAGGCTAAGGCAGCTAGAGCGAAAGCAGAAGCAGCCAAGAAATAGTTTTTTATTTATCTCCTCCCTGTTTCTATTCCTATTCTTACGAGCATAGGGAAGGGAGGAGTCAATAGAAAATTCACTAAAAAGGAAAGAAAAATATGACAAAAATTAAAACATCACTATATGGTGGCAAAGTTGAATTAATGTTTGAGGCGTATGGTCACAAATATACTATTAATGGCAAGAAGGTTATTTCAGTAACGAGTGCCTTAAATATAATTTCGAAACCGGCACTTGTTGGTTGGGCAGCTAGAATGGCCTCAGAGTATGCCAGCGCGCAGATAGAGCCAGGGAAGTCTTATGATGAAGTTCAACTATCAACTATTTTTGAAGGGGCAAAATCAGCTCATTGGAAGAAAAAAGTTGATGCCGGGAATTTGGGTACTTTTGTCCATAACTGGGTTGAAGATTTTATTAATGGTAAAAAGCCAACATTGCCAGTAAACAAAGGTCTAAAAGAGGCTGTCCAAAGATTCCTAGATTGGCAAAAAAAACATAAGGTTGAGTTTCTTTTAAGTGAACAACAAGTGTACTCTAAAAAATATAATTACACTGGTACTCTTGATTTTATTTGCAAAATTGATGGCAAAATGTATATTGGTGATTTAAAAACTTCTAGTGGTATTTACCCTGAAATGCTTATTCAGACTGCTGCTTACAGATTTGCCAGAGAAGAAGAATATCCTGACGAAAAATACGCAGGGCAAGTGATTGTCAAAGTTGGCAAAGAAGATGGAGAATTAGAAGTTGCAGCGATCAGAGATGACAAATGGTATTCAAAAATGCTTGTGGGATTTATATCAGCTTTAAAACTTAGCGAGTCAATGGATTTAATTAAAGAGTTTAGGCCTGAGAAGATATGAATAAAATGAAATACACACTAAGACCATACCAAGAGCAAGCAGTAAATAAACTTTTGTGGAGTAAAAAGCTAGAAGGCGCCGACCTTTGCATTCTCCCCACTGGCGCCGGAAAGTCAATTGTAATTGCCGAGCTTGCTTATAAATTAAAACAGCCGATTTTAATTCTTCAACCAACTAAAGAAATCTTAGAGCAAAATTTAGCAAAGATGGAAACTTATGTTGATCCTGAGAAAATTGGTGTTTACTCGGCCTCGATGAATAGAAAGGATTTTGGATTTATTACTTTTGCAACGATTCAATCTATTTATAAATTACCATCTTTATTTAGATATTTTGGAATAGTTATTATTGATGAGTGCCACTTGGTTAATCCTAAAAACCTTAACGGAATGTACACAAAGTTTTTTAATGAAATAAATAAAAGCAGAGAAGAAACTAAACCAATAAAAGTGTTCGGTTTTACTGCGACACCATATCGCCTCGATCAAATGTACCAGAGATTGTCGAATGGTGGAATTTTAACGCACACAGTTACTAAACTTATTAATCGAACAAAAGGAAGATTTTGGCACAGAATTATGTTTAATATAAATAATCAAGATTTAATTAGAGAAGGTTATTTAGTACCTTTAAAATATATTGATAAATCTATTATCAAACATGAGGATATACCCACAAATATATCAAAGTCAGATTTTGATTTAGGAGCTTATGACGAAATGATGTTGGAAAAATTAGATAATACTATTCTTGAGTCTGTTTATCTTGGCATGGAATTAGCAAAATCTGTTTTAGTATTTTGTTCATCTGTACATCAGGCAACATCGCTTTGTGAGTTAGTTCCCGGCTCTGCAGTAGTAACAGCAAAAACTGGTAAAAAGGAAAGAACTAGAATTATTAAAGAATTTAGAGAAGGCAAAATTCAAACTGTTTTTAACGTGGGAGTTTTGACAATAGGTTTTGACCACCCTGAACTTGGAGCTATTATTTTACTCAGACCGACTATGAGTATTGGGCTTTATTATCAAATGTTAGGACGCGGTGTAAGACCATCAGAAGGTAAAACTCATTGTAAAGTAATAGACATGACCGGCACAGTGAAACAGTTGGGCAGAATTGAAACCATAAAATTGGTTAAAAGGGATATATGGGAACTTGAGTCTGAAAAGGGAAGTTGGCATAACCGCAAACTTTATAGTTTTTCACTTAAAGAGGGAGAAGTATGAACTCAATAATGGTCAAAATAAACCCAGTAGCAAAGCCTAGAATGACACAGAGAGACAAGTGGGATAAAAGACCTTGTGTTATGAAATATTGGGCTTTCAAAGAAGAATTACTTTTAAAAGCCGGAAGATTTGAATTAGGGGATAGGCTAGATATTAAATTTTATATCAAGATGCCTAAGTCTTGGAATGAAAAAAAGAAAGAACGCTTTGATATGCAGCCCCATCAACAAAAACCAGACAAAGATAATCTTGAAAAAGGTCTTTTAGATGCTTTTAGAAAAGAAGATTGTACTATTTGGGATGGTAGGGTTAGAAAGTTTTGGGTAAACGAAGGAACTGGAAGTATTCATATTAAAAACCTATGACAAGACCTAGAGGTGGCCACCACTACAATAAAACTTGGAAGAAATGCCTTCAATGTGATGAGGAGTTTCTAGCTACTGTTAAGAAAACCATTTGCAATAAGTGTCTACAAAATAAAGCTGGCTGGCAAGATAGGCAGAAACATACATAGCTGCTACACCTGTACTAGAAGATAATAAAAAAGTAAAGTAAGGATATGACACTCCCATACCTCAAACGCAAACTAGCTGAATTTATTGCCAAGTTTAAACTCTTGGAAGCTGAGAAGATGATACTAGAAGATTTTATTAAGTTTCTGGAAGGTGAGGAGAAATTATGAATGAAGATCAAATTATTAAAGCTATAGTTGATGGCATGATTAAAGATGAAATAAAAGATACTAGAATGCATGGTGTTAGTGTTGGTGCAGATTATTCATTACTAATTTTAAAATAAGGAGAATACATGTCTAATCTATCTGACTATCTCGATTATGCTGAAAAAATGGAAGTAAGTAGTGAAGTTCTTAACTGGATGGAAACAACACTTTCTAATTATCTTGAGAAAAATAATCCAGAAATTACCGAAGTCGAACACGTGATTGATTATCTTACAGCTAACGAGGTTAAAAAAATAAGTCTCATGTCATATCCCCAAGCAGTAAAAAAGGCTGAAAAATGGACTTTAAAATTACAAAAAGAAGCCAGTAAGATTAAAGAAACATCAAAAGATACTAAGATTATTCATGATTTTGGAGATGGCTTTAAAATTGTTCAGCTAGTTGGTAAAAATGCCTATGAACGTGAAGGAAAATTAATGAGACATTGTTTAGCTTCTTACTATGGAAAAAATATTGAGATTTATTCACTTAGAGATAAAAACAACAATCCTCATTGCACAATGGAAAAAGATCAGCAGATTAAAGGTAAAGGTAATGGCTCAATCCATCCAAAATATATCGCTTATGTAGTTAAATTTTTAGAACTATCTGGAATGGAAGTGAGAGATAGTGAAATGAAACACTTAGGATATGTGAACATAACAGATATTAAAGATAAAAATGCAGTTTTTAATGATTTATTTCAGGGTAAATATTTTTATAAACAAAATAAGATTTTAGATAAAAAAGGTAATTTATATCAAAGTATGAATTTGTGGAAAAAGTTTAATATTTTTGATTTAGATACGAAACTAAAAATTAAGTGGAATTTTGATATTGATTTATCAGTTAAAACATTTATAGCAAGTCTTAAAAAGAACAAGGGAAAACATTTAATTGGGGATTACTCAGCTGCTTCAAACACTGGGTATTACTCAGCTGCTTCAAACACTGGGGATTACTCAGCTGCTTCAAACACTGGGTATTACTCAGCTGCTTCAAACACTGGGGATTACTCAGCTGCAATAACAACTGGGAATTACTCAGCTGCAATAACAACTGGGAATTACTCAGCTGCAATAACAACTGGGGATTACTCAGCTGCTTCAAACACTGGGAATTACTCAGCTGCTTCAAACACTGGGAATTACTCAGCTGCTTCAAACACTGGGGATTACTCAGCTGCTTCAAACACTGGGAATTACTCAGCTGCTTCAAACACTGGGAATTACTCAGCTGCTTCAAACACTGGGAATTACTCAGCTGCTTCAAACACTGGGAATTACTCAGCTGCAATAACAACTGGGAATTACTCAGCTGCTTCAAACATTGGGGATTACTCAGCTGCTTCAAACACTGGGTATCGATCAGCTGCTTCAAACACTGGGGATTACTCAGCTGCTTCAAACACTGGGAATTACTCAGCTGCTTCAAACACTGGGGATTACTCAGCTGCTTCAAACACTGGGAATTACTCAGCTGCTTCAAACACTGGGGATTACTCAGCTGCTTCAAACACTGGGGATTACTCAGCTGCTTCAAACATTGGGGATTACTCAGCTGCTTCAAACACTGGGTATCGATCAGCTGCTTCAAACACTGGGGATTACTCAGCTGCAATAACAACTGGGGATCGAAGTAAATCAGAAGTAAAGAAAAAAAGCTCTATAGCTATTTCAACTGGAAAATGGGGAAAAGCTAAAGGATGTCTTAATTCATGGATAACATTAGTTGAAAGAGATGATAACTGGAATATTCTCTATGTTAAATCTGCCAAAATAGACGGTAAAAAACTTAAAAAAAATACTTGGTATTGTCTAAAAAATAATAAATTTAAGAAGTCTAGGCCTGAGGATGAATAATATGAACCAATTTTTTAAAGACACACTACCGCCAGTACTTATGATCCTAGCAATTTACTTTACTGTTTGTGGCTTTATATGAGCTATGTTTAGAAAATGATATTGTTTTAGAAAAGGAGTAAATTATAAGTAAAGATAATTTGAAACAACGTAAACTTGATACTAGAAATTATTATAATCAGGATAAAACAGATATGTTTGGTATGGCTAATATGGAAGATGTTAAAGATTGGATTGAGTCAAACTATGGAGTTACAGTTATCTTTATGGTTGTAACTGGTAGCCATATGTGGAACTTGGCGGACAAGAGTGCCGACTTAGACGTTAGAGGCTATTACGTTAAGCCTACTGAACAAGTTTTAAGTATTCATAAGGGTAGAGACACTATTGAGGCCAATAAAATAATGGATAAAGAATTAGATATTCAGTTTTATGAGATTGAAAAAGGCTTACGTCTTACTTTTAATGGTAATGGCAATATGATTGAAATGATTGGATCACCAACTATTTTTTATAAAGACAAAACTATAGATTGGAGAATCATTTATAGAAAAAGTTTGTGCAAAAATTTAGGCAATTATTATAAAGGCTATGCTCATAATCAAAGAAAAAGAGCAGCAGCTAATCGGGGCGGTAAAGCCCTGCTTTATACCTATAGAGAAATTATGGCGGGGACTTGGCTAATGAGGACTGGTAAGATCGTTTATGATTTTACTAAATTGAAACCTAATTTTGAGAAATATTATGGTTGGCATAGTAAGTTACTTGATTGGGCTATAGTTAATAAAACTACTGCTGTTACCAGTGAAGTGTGGGATAAATCTTTTCTCAAAGAGTGGGAATATTTGTTGCGTATTTTTGAAGATGAGAGAGGCAGAAGCCAGTTACCAGACAAGAATGAGAATTATTATTTGTTTAATGAGATATTATTAGATTTAAGAAAAAAATATTAAGTTTGTGATACAATTAATTAAATGGGCCTTTAGTGTAATGGCAGCACATCCCCCTTGCACGGTGAAAGTTGGGTTCGAATCCCGAAGTGTCCACATTGATCTCACTTGCTGAAATGTAGTAGGAACAGTAATCAAATAGTTTTTCTTTCATTGGTTTAACATGTAAAGTGTTAACATGTACTTGACACGTTCTTTACACGTTCTTTGTATTTCTTTCATAGTTTTAGTTTCTTTCATCTTCCCCTCCTTTTTCTTTTTAAATTTCTTCTTCTTCGCTTCCCTGGATTTGACTCTGTTCTGCTAAAAATTACTTCTTCTTTTCTTTCTCTCGGCTCTGGTTCTTCGTATGGCTCACCAAGCATTTTAGCTACTCGCCATTCCTGCCCATCAGCTACTATAAATCCATCACAGACTGAGTCGTTAGTAAAGTCCAAGTCTTGAGCCAGCTGCCTAGTAAACTTTCTATCTTTAGGAATAATATTTTCTATTATTTTCTCTAGGTCTAGTCCTCGCTTGTGAACTTCCATTTATTTACTTCTATTTCTATATTCAGTCTTTATTGAAAATGCAATAGCATTAATAACAGGAGCTAGGAAAGCCCATCTAACGTCTTGTTCCATGTAAGCTACCAGCAATGGTAGGATTGCTGATAAGCCAGCCCAACCAAAGACTTTAAGCCCTTCTACAATAGCATTTTTAACTTCTGGCGATATTCTTTTTGCCATATTATTTCACCTCCAAGTATGTGTTATTGAATTGCTTTTGTTTTCAATAATAATATTAGTAATACTAACAATATCTCCATTATCGTGAAAAAGAAATGGCTTGTTATGCTCTTTTTTAAATTCGGAGTTTTTCATTAGCTTTTTTATAGCAGTTTTGATGTTCATGTTACTTTTCCTCCCTAAGAGGATAAATCTTTTGTAAAAAACTATGTTCACTTAAACAAAGTTTCTTATAAACAAAATAGTTTTTTCTAAATTCAGCTTCTTCAAATTTGTCCAAGCTTCTCATCTGCTTATGAACTAGAAAATGACAACGCAAACATAATACCATTAGATTATCTAAAGAATTATTGTTTCTATTTTTATCTAAATGGTGGGTGTGTAAAAGCTGTTTTGATTTACAAAAATAACATTCTTTTTGGTGTTCTATTACTTTTTTACGATTATAATATAAACTGTTTTTTCTCTTTTTTGCTAAAATTCTTTGCTGCTCTTTAGCTTTTTTTCCAAGTTGACATGGTTTACAAAGATATTTAAATTCTCGCAAATGTTTGTTGTCTGACTTCTTGCAAACAGAACAGGCTCTACCATACAATAAACCTTTTGGATTTTCTTTTTCTCTAAACATTTTATTTTTCCTCCCTATTTA
>Ga0207997_1001440_pt1 | contig 12301 bp, 20 predicted proteins | sample AntAceMetag02UKN_FD_184777 | JGI IMG/M metagenome (GOLD analysis project Ga0207997, IMG submission 184777) | Saline lake microbial communities from Ace Lake, Antarctica - Antarctic Ace Lake Metagenome 02UKN (SPAdes) (version 2) | ecosystem: Environmental > Aquatic > Non-marine Saline and...
AAGACAAAAGTTTAAATATTTACATAATCTAGGAAAAGTATGGCCTACATAGCAAATATAGTAACTGTGGCGGAAATGCAACTAATGGCGGGGGAAAACGTAGATGCAACGGGGGATGTGGAAGCAAACCATACATTCCTACAAAATCACGCAGAAGCATATTTATCAAACTTATTAAAATTCGAATTATCGGCTACGGCATTTGGGGCATTAAATGAAACAACGAAAGTAATAATTTCAGAGTGGGCGGCAAGATATGCAGCGACAACATTAATAACATACAATATGCAAGGATATACAACTAGGATAGAAGCGGAAGATATGATAAACGTGCATATTTTTAGAATGAAAGCAATAGAAAAAATATTGGGAGAGTCCTCAGTACAGGATTTTATGAAGGCATAATGGCATTAAATATAGGAGAGGAGGAAGATAATATTTTTCAAAATTCGAGTAGGACAAGTGAAGGGTTTACGAGTTCGAAGCCAAGAGAAAGAGAGATGTTTATGCATTCAGTGAGTCCAAGCCCAAATACATTTCAAGGGAATACGTGGCCGGTGACAGAAATAGGGGTATCGGGCGAATGCTTTTTTATTGTAAAATTACCAGATGATTTTCAAGCGTTAACAGAAGCGGCAATAATGATATGGCCGGACGCTACAGAAAATATACAATGGGATATTTTTACGAGTGTTGCTTCGGTAGGAGAACCGGAAAATTCTTTTGAGAATAATGATCTAAATGTACAAAAGGCAGTAACAGCAGAAATAATAACAGAGATAAATTTGCTATTACCGACAGTAGCAGCACCAGAAGGACTATGGGGAAACGCGGTATTGAAGGCGGGAGACTACATAAGCATACTTTTTCAAAGCGATACGGATGTGATAGGCATAGTAGGATTGAGGTTAAAATATTTATAATGGCAATGGATATAGCATCAACAACAACGGAGACATTGAGTCAGACATTGAGCTTATTAGAGAAGCCAAACCAAGATACCGACGGACCAACATCAGAAGAAACAGTATGGACGTCGCCAAAATGGAAAAAATATAATGGCTATTATAGGACCAATCGAGGAGGAACTAAGGCCCCAATAGATAAGTTTGCAATGTGGACTGTAGGAAAAGGATTTAAGGCAGACGAAAAGACAAAAAACAAATTAATGAAAATAAGAGGGTTTGGAAAAGATTCTTTCAATTCAATAATGGAGAATCAAATAAGAGTAAAGAAAATTAACGGAGATTCTTTCGCAGAAATAATCAAAGATAAGTCTGGAAAATTAATAAATCTGAAACCATTGAATCCGGGGAGAGTAGGAATAATAACAGGGGAGAATGGCATAATCAAAAGATACGAACTTCTGTCGATGGATAGAAAAAAAGTGATGCAAGAGATAGAAAAGGAGAAAATGTTCCACTTAGTAAACGACAGAGAGGCAGACGAGATTCATGGGATAAGTGTTTATGAGAGTATGGAGGATATGTTAGATAAAATTCAACAATTAGATGAAGACATGACTGTAGTTTTCCATAGATTCGTAGTGCCTTTATTGATGTTTAAAATGAACACAGACAACAGGACAAAAATAACAAATTTCAAAGCAGAAGTAAAAAAAGCATTGGACGGAGGAGAGCCGATGTTCATCCCGGATAAGGTGGTAGGGGCAGAATCCTTGAAGATACCCCAATTTGCGACGCTGAACCCATTAGACTGGAGAATAGCATGGAAGAAAGATGCGATAAAAGATATAGGAGTCCCGGAATTGGTTTTAGGAGAGGCTTCGGGGATAACAGAAGCATCAAGCAAAATAGTTTATTTGTCATACCAGCAAACAATAGAGGACGAACAAAGAGAAACAGAAGAGCAATTAAAATTACAATTAGGAATAGAATTAGAGTATGAATTTCCCGCAAGAATAGAAGAAAACCTGGGAGAAGATGAGGGCAAGGACGGAAAAATTAACACAGGGAAAAGAAGCGAAGTAAAGATAACTTCTGAAAAGGTGGGGGACGGCGGAAACAGTTCGCTAAAATCTAAAGGATGATAGAACCCAGTAGTTTACCGACGATAGCAACATATTTTCCGGTAGTAATGTGTCTATGGTTTATGTTTAGACTAGAAAAAATAATCAAGACAAATACAGATGCAATGGGGAGAATAAATTCGTCCCTACAAAATGTTTACAAGGACTTAAAAAGAATTAAATCTTGAATAAATTATGGGAGAAGATGATGAAACACCAAAAGACCCGCCGGCTACACCGCCTGCTGAACCTATTCCTACACCTACTACGAGTCCTCTCATTGAGGAAGCAAAAAAAGTCAATGAAGAAAAGGCAAGACTTATCGAAGAAGAGAAGAAGTTACAAGATAGGAAAGAGAAGCTCCACGCGGAGCAGATGCTCGGCGGTCAAACGCAAGCGGGGCAAAATTTCAAAGAAGACACAGAAGAGGAAAAAAGAACAAAGAAAGAATCGGAGGAAATAATAAATGCTTTTAGGTAAAAAGAAGAAACAGGTTATTGACGAAGGGAAGGCGTTAATAGAAATGTACAAAGCAGGGTTTTTGGATGGTTATAGGATAGGAAAAAGACTTAGGAGTAAAAAAGAATTTGAAGAATTGAATGAAAAATATAAAAAAGCATTCGATAAAAGGTTCGGGAAAAAAATAACAAAAGAATTAAAAGAAGATAAGAAGAAATAATATGCACTTATACTTATACCCCAGGGGGAAATTTGAACAAATAGAACAATGGAAAGCCCATGCACAAGCGGCATACTGGAAATTACGGAGAATAAACAACGAGACAGGAAAAGAAGAAATAATTTTAGTACAAGGGGCGTTAAGGCCATCGGTTCTAGGGGCGTTTGAATATGTTTTCCCGAAAGAATCACTAGTCGAGGTCTGCGTATTTTTCGGGATAAAGACAAATGAGAGCTATGGATTTAATAGAATAGGACTGTATTCAAGGCATTTCGCAATGAGGAAAATATTCGGATGCAAAAAAATACCAAACAAAATTCTAAAAAAAGCAGCAGAAATCCCTCCAACATTTTCAACGGAAGAATTTGAAAGAGGGTGCTCAAACTGTGTACTACCAGGAGTGTCAATCCACGTAATAGGGATAAAGAAAGACCGTATAGGAGAAATCGCCGGCTACACATACGAATTATTATAATGAAAGCAATACTTTTAGGAATATTGGGAGCCCTGATTTACTTAGGAGTAATAGCATCCTTTGGAATTATTATAAAAATCTATCAATTATGGAAAGAGGGAAAATTCCGAAAGACTTAAGTAGTTATTCGGTTAAACGATTAGTATGGCTAGAGAAGCAGTTTTGAGGGATAACAATATATTGAGTTCTAGGAGGTACACCGCCGCAACCTCAACAGGAATAGCAAAAGGTACTTATCTAAAAAATGCAGACCCACATACAGCCACGGCATCGACTGGAACAGGGGATCCATTTATAGGATTTGCTCACGCTGACATCAATGAGTCTACCGATTCATCTTTTAATACTGAAACATCAGTAACAGCAGATAAGGGTGCAATATATGAGCTAGTAGCAAGTCAAGCGATTACAGTTAATAATTATGTAAAAACAGCCGCTCCGGGAAACTACGTAATAGAGTGTACTGATGCAGACATGACGGCATCTATCGCAGTACATATGGGAATAGCGAGAGAAACAGCAAGTCAGGGCGAAACAATAAACGTAGAGGTTCTATTATAATGAATCCGGAAGATAGCGCTAAGGATAGGGAAGAGGCTAGAGCAAGAGAAAATACAGCTAAACCTAAAAAGGAGAAAAAGACCGAATGACATTTTCTGAAACAGGAGAAGAGGCAATAAGAGCAACTACTTACGATAATGCGATTAAGCAATTAGCAATTTATGCATACAAGATGAAACAGTTAGTCTCAGTAACAAGCTCAGGATCATGGAAAAACTATTTTTTCAGAGAGAGTACGACAGTACCAGATGATCAAGAAGGAAACGCAATAAGAGGGATTCCAAGAGGAGCAGATTTCCCGAACGCCGTTCTAAGCTGGGAGCAAGTAATTTCGAGGATTGAGAAGTATGGCCTGGGAGCGATGATAGATCATGAGGATATTATTGCGGGAAACATCGACACAAGAAACAGAACGATTAAGAGGATTGCGGAAGGTGTCGCAAAAGCAGTCGATACAGAAATTTATAGCGTTCTATCTACTGATGGAGATATTCAAGCAGGAACCCTATATGGTGGCTACTGGGACGAAACGAGTGCAGCTATAATTAAAGACTTAGCGTTTATGAAGGCACAGGTTAAGACATATTATGATAATGCAAGTGAATTTGTCATGGTGATAAATCCGCAAGCAGAACCATACGTATTACATTATATCTACGAGAAAGGAGCACAAGCAACTACATCAGGACAGAAGGCATTTAACGGACAGATTGGAAGTCCGGCTGGAGTGAGTATAATTACTGCCGACATTGTGCCTCTAAGTTTTGCCCTATTCGTAGTGCCAAAATCATGCGCAACATGGAAGGAATTAATGACGCTATCTACAAGCACAGATACAAAGAAATTTCACGGAGATAAGATAGAAGCATGTGAGTACGGAGTAACAGAAGTGCACGAACCAAAACAAGTCATTCTAACACAAATCCTAGAATAGGTATATTTTTATAATAGGAATTAGTTGATTAATTATGAGTGGCAGAGCTGATGGACTGGATGACATTTTTGATAATAATGTCACTGTCAAAAAGAATTTAGATGTTAATAGTGGAACGATTACAAAAACACCGACGAAAGATAATGATATTGTTGATAAAGAGTACGTCGATGGATTACATGGAAAAATTCCAGTAGTGGCGGCAAACCCAGCAACGGCGGATGATGGTTGCATGATTTTAAATAGTACTAACCACTCGATATATATATGGTATTCAGGAGACTGGAGATTGCTCCACACAATAACAATCACAGAAGAGTACATCTTATTAGAGAATGGGGGTTATCTTCTACAAGAAAATGGAGACTTAATAATAATATAACATGGCAGACGCAAAAATCACAGCACTAGGAGATTTGCCAACACCGGCAGCAGCAGACTTATTTGTAATGGTAGATGACACAGACACCACAACAAAGAAGGCAACTCTGGCAAACACAGAGGCAGTATTAACACATGATAATCTTATTGCAGGGACTATCGCTTCTCATGATACAACAGCAACTGGAACAGAACTAGATACTCTAACAGATGGATCAGACTCAGACGCTCTACACGCTCACGCAGTAAACGACGCTAAGGTAACAAACGCTACTCATTCGGGAGATGTGACAGGTTCGGGGGCTCTAACTATTGGAGCGGCAAAAGTAACTGAGGCCATGCAAGTTCTAGCAGACAATACAACTCAAGACTTCTCAATAACAAAACACGGTTATGTTCCTAAGGGGACAAACGCAGGAGATTTTTTGAAAGATGATGGAACATGGGGAGCCCCGGCAGGTAGTGGGGATGTAACGGCTGCGGCAAATCTGACAGACAACACAATTCTTACAGGGGATGGAGGAGTTAAAGGAATCCAAGACACCCAAGTGACTCTATCAGACGCGGGAGTTTTAGACGGATTAATAAGCGCTAAGATAGAAACGGCAGGCGCAACCGACCCAGAGATTATATTTGAGACTACCAACACAGCCCATAAAGCAAGTATGTACCTAGACGAATCCTCTGGAGATACAGATTTAGATATTGTTGGAGAAACTGCCGGGCAAAATATGGAAGTATCTATTAGGTCGGTTGATGGACAAAACTCAGGTTTACGATTATATTCTGGAGATACGAATTTCACAAACCTTTATGTTAACTCTACTGATGATTTTATTTTAAAAAATACCATACAAGATAAAGATATATCATTTAAATTTATGGACGCAGCAGTCGAGAAAACCATCTTTATAGATGCCTCAGCAAATGAGTTTAATGTGGGAGATACTGATATTGTGACGACAGGATTGGTTGATGGGATTGATATTGCGACAGATGTAGCGGCCAACACATTAAAAGACACAAACGTAACAACAAACTTATCTATGGGGACAGTGGATGGGACGCAATTTAATATTAATAGTAGTGATGGGACAAATGTTTCTCTACCTATTGCCGACACTAACAACTGGGGATTAATTAGTGATGAAATATTTGACGAGATAGCAGTAAATACGGCACACGCCGCAGACAACACACAGGCACACACAGATTATTTATTAAATTCAGGGGCAGATGTTGCAGTAGGACCACTAACAGTTACGGCAGATAATTCAACAGCAGACCAGGCATATATCCCAATGGTTTTGTATAATACGGATGACACGCCACCAGCAGCGTCGGGCTTCCCAGTAGGGACCCTGTATGTGCAATACACAGCATAATGGCAGCACCTACATTTGTTGCCGCGGGAGCAATAGCTGGATCAGCATCTTCCGCAATAACTCCAGCTCCTCCAACACATATAAAAGATGATATTCTACTAATATCAGTATTTAATGACGATGGGAATGTGCCAACAACATCGACTTCAGGCTGGACAGAAATAGCAAGGCTTGAATCAACAGATGACTTATTATGGTGGTGGAAAAGAGCTACGGGATCAGGAACAGCAGGCCCAACAATAGATGCTAATGGAGATCAATTTGCAGTATGTTACGCATATAGAGGATGTGCAACTACGGGAAATCCGTTTGAGGATCCAACAACAGTAGGACCGAGTACAGCCACAGCAAGAACAACAGCAGAAATAGATACGACAGGAAATGACAGATTTGTTATTTCTTTTTTAGGACAAACATCAAGTACGGCATTATCGAGTTTTCCACCAGCTACATGGACAGCCGATGACAATCAGGTATCTACAACAGGAACAGATGCAAGACTAGCAACAATAAGCAAGACAATAGCATCAGCGACTACGGTTTCGGGAGTACAATTTGCAACAAGCGCATCAGCAAGATGGGGAATATTGACACTTGCACTAATTCCACCGGAAGAAGCAGGAGGAACAAACGTACAAATGAATATTGGAGATGAATGGAAGGCGATAGAAGGGATTCAAATCAATATTGGAGATACATGGAAGGCAGTTGAGGGCTTGCAAATAAACATAGGGGACGCATGGCTCACAATATTTTAGTCTCGCTGAGCCGTTGCCGGGTGTCATGTTCGCCGTACGCTCAATTCCCCTCGAACTGGACTCAGCTCAAACATTTGGTAATGCCACGGTACGATGGATGATATACACGATATAAGATTACTTAAAAGAGACAGGAGTGTTTGTGACCATACAGAATGCAGAGACTATCAGAAATACGAACAATGCCATAATATTTCACATACACTATGCAGTCAGTACGAAGCTCTTTACGAGGGGCGAATATTGCCCCAAGAAAAAAGAGGCGTAATGAACCCAATCAGCGACGCTGAACGTTCGTCCTTTTAGAATGTTTACAACATATTAAAAAGAAAGTGTTCCTTATTATACTATGATAAGACGAACATTAAAAATTAAAGGTGTAAGTGATGAATGGGTATTTTTTCATGATTTATGGAAATTAGTTTGGGGCTTTGCCTACTTACCAATTAGCAGATTAAATGAGGAATGCCCGTATGATAACTGCTACGACAAAATAAAATCTGATACAGGGCAAAAACTGAAAGGAGGTATGGAATAAATGGAAAGAATAATAAGAATTGATGGCTTTAGTAACAAGAAGAAAAAGGATAGTGAAGACACTTTCCCTTGCTTTGAATGTTTTGTAGGAGGAGAAACAAAGTCTATTGGAGTGTTTGAAAAAGAAATAGTTACAGAACTAAAACAACACATCGACCAATGGGTAAAAGTAGTTGCTCCACAAAGACCTAATGGCTACATCAATATAACTCACTTTGTAGCACTCGCAACAAAAGAAGAAATCCCTAACCTAAGCGAACAAGCTAAGGCAGAGGACGCTGAGCCTATAACACAGCCAACAAAAGTTTCTCAAATTGAGAGTATCGTAAAAGTACCATCAGAAATCACTACCCGAATTATGCACGAGTTAGTAGATAATAGAATCGTTTACAATAGATACGAGTTTGGGGCGGCGAATGACAGGCACACAATCAAATATAAAGATGTTGCAGACTTCAAGAAGCAGTACAAAGAGATTGTAGAGGCTCGAAGGGTTGTTGATACTGAAATTAATCCAAAACAATAAGATGGAAATAAAAAATGGCTCAATAATAATAGAGCTAAGTAACCACGAAAGAAAGAAGGTTTACGACCAACTCTACAAAATAGAGTGGGATAGTGTTGACCACAAGGAGTTACTTGAGTTGTACAGGCTATTAGAATACTAAAAGCGGACATATTCGCACAACTTTATTTTTTTATTAAAGGCGGAGTAAGTAGAAATCTGGAGGCTTGTACTCCTCCTTTTTGGTCTACAAATGCAGGTTCGAATCCTGCCTTCGCCATTGCTCCGAAGCCGAAAGGCAGAATAAGGTACTGGGGCTCCCGCGCTGGTGAAAGACGGCAAAGCCCAGAATAACCAGAGAACATACGGTCGCCTGTGACTGGGCTTTTTATAATCACAATGGAAATAATAATGTCCTATTGGCTCCAAGCCAAAGCCACATATAGCAAAGCAAAAGAAAGAAGCCTAGCCTGGCTTGAAAATCATAGATTTTCAAGGCCTAGCTTGCTTATATATTTATGCCTAGCCTGAAAGCCAAAGCGAGAAGCCAATAGGCCTAGCCATAAGGCCTTAAGGCCGGCTAGGCTGATGTAAAGCCCCAGCCAGCCGGCTCAAGCCGACGGGGGGCTTACGGCCTCAAAGCCGTATAAGGCACAGGCTCCGGCCCGCTAACCTTATAGGGCTTCGGCCCTCCGGGCAGGCTAGCCCGCCGCCTGAGGGCGGCGGCGTAAAGCCTTAGGCATAAGGCTTACCGACTGAGGCCCAATAGACAAAGCCTACACCAAGCCCAATGCCTGAGCCAATAGGCTTAGGCTCCCCGCCCTCATAGGCCTAGACTATCCGCCAGCTTGCCAGTCCGCCACCGCCCCACCAACACACCCACCAACCGCCCCGCCCAGCCCGCGCCTGAGGGCGCGGCTGATCAAGCAATAAGGATAGTGTTGAGTGGTGAGTGTAGTAGCTAATGAATAAGATAAATAAAAAACAAATACAATAACAAGTAGTATAGTAAGTAGAAATAGAAATAAGAAAAAGAGTAAACAACAAATAGAAATAGAAATAAGAAAAAGAGTAAACAACAAATAGAAATAGAAATAAGAAAAAGAGTAAACAACAAATAGAAATAGAAATAAGAAAAAGAGTGAACAACAAATAGAAATAGAAATAAGAAAAAGAGTAAACAACAAATAAAACCAAAACAAAAAAAAAGCGATTCTAAAAAGTAAGTAAAAAAGTAGTAATAGGCCTTGCGCAAACATTTTTTATAATATTTTATATTTTCGTCCCTGGCTAATTAAAACGACCTCTTAAATAGGCAGGGGGGCTAGCTTCTATATGGAAGACGAAGGATTAATGGATGCTATGATTATGACATGGGCAGCAATAGGAAATATTATCGGAATACTGTTAGTTTATGGAGGAGTTTTATGAAACAAACAACATTGTTCAAAATTAAGGAAGAAAAGAGAGAATTAACAAGGAGAGAAAAACAATGCAAGTTAATGAGAGAGAGTATTGAAAAAAACACTACTAGAGAGGCTGAGCAAATATCGCCAAAAGAACTCCGGTCGTTATAGGCCAGGCTGGGCTGAATACGACTATGGAAAGGCACTCGGAGAGGCAAGGATAGAAGAAATTAAAAGAATCGTTTCAAATGAGAAAAGAAATCATGCGCACGCACGCATAGAAAAAAACAATGGTAAAAAGCAACGTAAACTGTAGTATTGAAAGCGAAATGAAGCAGTCAGCAATAAACCTGAACTTTAGTATGAGTGACTGCCTGGCTTTTGGCATTAGATTTAGAGCGGCAGAGCTTAATGACAGCGATTATCCGGGCAACTTACTAAGCCACAAGCTAGAAAGGCTCGCAGGAAGGCTAGAAGAAGCGAATCGGCGCATTGAGGAGCTGGAGGCAGATAAAATCGGCGGCGGCGACCCAATGAAAGAAATAGTAAGCTACCCGGAGGGATATTATGGAAATTAATCTGCCATACAAAACAAACTTCTCTGTTAATTCGATGTACCGAACAACTAGAGGGGGGAAATTCCTAAAGAGAGAGGCGCTTAATTTGAGAACTAGGATAATTCAAGATGTGACTCAATCGGTATGGCCAGTCCACTTAAAAGAATTACAAGACAAGAAACTAACAATAGGGATAATATTCGTAGAAAATTGGAATTATAAGAATGGAGAAGAAAGAAAGGCGGATTTGGACAACAGATTAAAATTCTTGATTGATTCAGTCTTTACGGCTCTAGGGCTAGATGATAAAATGATTTATGAGATTTACGCAAGAAAAGGGGAGAGTGAGTTAATGGAAGCAACGACCATTACAATCGACGAGATGGAAGAGCCGATATGGTAAAGATGAATCTAGATCCATGGCAGGAGGAGGTGCTGGCGCATAAGGGGGATATGGGGCTCTGTACGGGAAGAAGAGTAGGCAAGACGTATATTCTATCAAGAAAATCTATAGACCACATGAAGGAGAATAAGAAGGACATCATAGTAGTCTCATTAACAGAAGACCAAGCAATGCTAATAATCGCCTTCGCTCTGAATTATGCAAAAGAGGCTTATCCGGAACTTATAGGGAAAGGCAAGTATAAGCCAACAATGAAGACACTCACCTTAGTATGGGGAAAAGGGAAGAATGTAGAAACAGTAAGGATGATTTCTAGACCAGTTGGGAGCACAGGGGACGCGACAAGAGGCTTCGAAGGAGGGGTTTTAGTAGTGGATGAGGCAAGCCGTATGCCAAAACTTTTCTGGATAGCGGCCCTACCGATATTACTAACGCAAGCCGGGGAGATATGGATGTGCTCAACGCCACATGGGAAGCAGGGTTATTTCTGGAAACGATTTGAAGAAGCGATGATTAAAAAAGACCCAAAAGCAAGGTTCAAGTTTTTCTACAAAAATACGGAAGATGTAATCAGGGATAGACCGATAAGTGAGAGCTGGACAGAAGAGCAGAGATTAGGAGCAATGAAGATTCTGGAGGAAGATAAAAAGGATATGACGATGCTCCAATACGGGCAGGAATACCAGGGCCTCTTCATGGAAGATATGAAACAGTTGTTTTCAGATGAATTAATAATAGAATGTCAGAAACTAGAAGAGAGACAGCAGGCAATGAAGGGATATAAGGATTATTTCTTAGGAGTGGATGTTGCAAGATTAGGAGAAGATGAAAGCACTTTCGAGATTATGGACAGAACAGATAGGGACGAAGTGATTCATGTAGAGCACATAGTGACAAAGAAAACATTAACAACAGCGACGACGGATTTAATTTGGCAACTAGAAGAGAAATACGATCTTAAACAAATATTCGTAGATGCTTATGGAGTAGGAACAGGAGTTTTTGATCAACTGATAACAGATGACAGGACAAAAAGAAAAACAGTTGCAATAGGGCACTGGGCAAGACCTCTGGACGCAGAAGAAAAGAAGAAAGAAAAAGTAACACCATGGGATTTATACCATAATTTGAAGGTGCTTATGGAACAAGGAAAAATAAGTTTATTGAAGGGAGATGATATTTTCGCATCACTAAAATCTATCCAATACGAATATATCAGCGGAAAAGAAACCCCGTATATACATGGAAGTTATAAGCATATTGCGGACGGATTGGCAAGAGCGGCCCATTGCTCACAAGACAAAAGTTTAAATATTTACATAATCTAGGAAAAGTATGGCCTACATAGCAAATATAGTAACTGTGGCGGAAATGCAGTTTATGGCAGGAGCAAATGTTAATGCTACCGGAGATGTCGAAGCAAATCATACGGCACTACAAGACCAAGCAGAAGCATATTTATCAAACCTCTTAAAATTCGAATTAACAACAGTAGCATTTTCCGCACTAAATGCAACGACAAAAGTTATAATTACAGAATGGGCTGCAAGATACGCAGGAGTAGCACTAATAGCATATGATATGGCCGGATATACATCAAGGGTAGAAGCAGAGGATATGATTAACATTCATGTTTTTAGAATGGGACAAATTCATAGACTACTGGAGGATAGTTCTGTACAGGACTTCAT
>Ga0207997_1001441_pt1 | contig 12298 bp, 23 predicted proteins | sample AntAceMetag02UKN_FD_184777 | JGI IMG/M metagenome (GOLD analysis project Ga0207997, IMG submission 184777) | Saline lake microbial communities from Ace Lake, Antarctica - Antarctic Ace Lake Metagenome 02UKN (SPAdes) (version 2) | ecosystem: Environmental > Aquatic > Non-marine Saline and...
ATGGCTTTGTCCTGTGCTTCTTCTGGTAACTCGTCAAAATTATATTCCTTTACCAATACTGTATACTGTCTCATGTTTGTAACCGCCTTTCTTGTGTAGGTTATGGCTCATCAGTGTCCACGTCTATATGTCCAGACGGGGCAAACCGCCCCGTTTCGCCGTTAGAGTTCATTTGCGACTTTTCCATTAAGCAGTTTATATTTCCCTATCTTATTATGGAATGCTATCTGATCTCCATAACTGGCATATACTGTCCTGTATAATTCATGATCTCTCGGCTCGTCTAAACCTAATTCCTTCGCTGCTTGTTCAACTGCTTTGATTTCTCTTGCTCTTTGTTGCGTCTTGTTGTATTCTATCATAGTTGTATATCCTCTCGTGTGTAGGTTATGGCTCATCAGTGGATTATGTGTCCAGACGGCGCGAGGTGCGCCGTTTCGCCGTTAGGTGTAAGTTTGACACCAGCCATTATCAAAGCTTTCTTCTTTGATTCTGTCCATCGTCTTTTCGTCTGGCTGGTAGACCGTGCCGAGTTTGATGGTCTGGCATCCACAACTGTATATATCGCCGTTTGGCGCGACAAATAGGTCATTACAGACGCAGGCAGTCGGTTCCTCGTCTTCAAATAGCTCTTTCGCCCTGCCAACTGGGACAGGGTTTTTAGAGCCTTGTTGCGTTACATCCCTGATCCCTCTTAAGTCGTTTGATCTATTGTTGGATATATACTCTCCGCGCCGCCGGTCAACGGTGAAAGCCTCTATCACTTTCTCGCTGATTCTCTCATGATATTCGTCCTGCGATAGTTCGACTGCGATAACGCCCTTCTTTGCAAGTTTGGCAAGGATTAAGGCCGTCTCGGTTATCTTGCCATTCGTCGCCATCCATAGATAACCCTCTTCAGTATGTGCAAGCCCAAGCCCTAGAAAATCCCAGAAAAGCGGGTGTATGGTCGGCTCTCCACCGCCTATGCCGATATATTCGCTGTATTCCTCGGCAAGCTTGCAAGCGGTAAAAAATGTGTCTCTTGACATATCCTCACCTTTAGCTGTGCAGGAATAACAACAATGGTCACATTGCATATTGCATCTAGTAGTTATCTGTATATACATAATAGACCTCGCTGTAATATGTCAGGCGCGACCGTCAAGCCGCGCCCGGTGTTAAACATGCTCTGCTATCCATTTATGTATGCTGTTGACTGTTTTGCATGTTGCCGCATAGACGGTTGACCAAGTTTGCAATATATCACAATATTCTTGAATCTCTGCGATATATATACCATTGTCAAAACCTTTCTGGCGGCCTGTGTTGCGCCGCCGGTGTTGTTAGGCATGAAAAGCGCAGTCCTGAGATACCACGCGCTCTATGCAATCCCAACTGAAGTTTACTTTTAGAAATGGTGCGTCTAATTGCCAGACAAGCGGAAAATTTAGCAACGCGCCGCGAATAGCTGCCCGAATACCGTTCAGTGTTACCGACTTATAACAATATTCTCTTTTTTCGTCTATTGTCATTATATACCCTCTATTATGCCCAGCCGGAAACGGTTCGCCCCAAAATGAGGTTATAACATAGCTGGACTGCGTTAATAAGCCGCTAGTGTTCTATTGAGTCAAACAAAAACCCCGATGATATTTTGTCCAGTCAAATCTCATGACAGGTAACGCACGAACACATCAGCGTCTAACCCTGCTATCAAAAGACCGCCTGAGATGTACTCAGGTATCATCTATGGCCTAGACCGCGCCGCCGCCGAGTATCCATGCCACGCTCCACAATGGCTATAGGCTATAACGGTCAACCGTGCCGCTAGTTCTCATCAGCACGCCGGCAACCAACACAATGATGATTGCCTTACACCCCGTAGTATATCACGATATATCATGTATGTCAAGCCAAAAGGTGCCAAACAACGCCATAATGCAAAAATACTTTGACCGACGCCGCATATAAATGATATAATATTAGACAAACCGCAATGAAAACGAAAAGGGGATAATATGACAAAAGAAACAGCATTATCAGCGCAACATGATACCGTGCAGGCCATTGCGAGCATGACAAGCGAACAAACTGAGGTTGACGAGGTACTGCTCCAAACCTACACCGCTTACATAAACTTGACAGGGACGCAAAGATTAGTACTGGTAGGATTACTAAGGAATATAGTATCAGATTCCACGCAAACAGACACAGATTTAGCCGTTGAGCTAGGTATATCGCGCTGGACTATCATGCGATGCCGTAATCACCGTGTATTCCAAGACGTTCTGGCCCAAATATCAATTGACGTGATACGTGGGAAGGCTGACAAGGTGATAAAGAACCTGTTTGTATTGGGTGAGAAGTCAGTATCAGCGAATGAGCTGTTGCTCAAGGTGTCGGGCCTGTACATACCACAGTCGCAGCAGGCTGTATTGCATGGTAAGATAGACGACGCGGGCCAGATACGGACGCCAGCCGACGCTCTGGGTAAGATATGCAGGCAGTTCAACCGGGTTGGCTACACCAAAGAGAGATTAGTCGAAGAGTTGACGGCAACGTGGGCGCAGTTGGAAGACGAAGGCGCACTATAATGGTGGTGGATACCGCACACGCATGCGTAGACGCACACGCGCGAGAGAACCACGCAAAGCTAGTCATACAGGGGGTGGACGCCACACAAAAGGCATAGCCCCCCCCCTGCCCCCACCTTTGATATATATAATATCAGAGCCCCCCGACAGTTTTTTCAAATGTTTTAGCATATCTTGCCTAATCGCAGTTAATTAGTTGGCTAGTATCATTCTGCTAGACGCATTCTGCTAGACGCAGATGGTAGCGTCAGGCGACCAATACACATTAACATTGTTAGAGAACGCCACCTGAGATGGCTTACCGACCTATTATTTAATCTTTGTTAAAAGCATGATAGTAGTTTGTCTTAGTAGAGGTGTTAGGCAACACCCGCTGAAGGTGTTAGGCAACACCCGTTAACAGGTGTTAGGTAACACCCGTTAGAGCTTATCAAGAATCTTTAGATTAGGCTTTAGGATGCGGTATCTATTGGCTTTACGATTTCCGCCGGCAGTTTTTTCGATAAGCTTAAATTGTTCGAGTATATCATTACATTTTCTTACAGTTCTTTTATCTAGGTGGAGATGTTTAGCGGTAGTCGTGAGTGATGGGAAGGCACGTTGCTCGTTATAGTTGACCAATCTGGCGTAGTATGCGTATACAGCGAAGGCTTTGCACCCGATATATGGCAGGAAATCATCTATGATAGTATTAGGGATTTTGAAGAATGAGCGAGAGGGTTTATAGGACATAGTGGATTGCATACAAAACGTCACCTCCGTTAAAGGCGGGTCGGGCAGTTAACGGCTGCCCAACCCTAAGAGAATCTCTCGGACGATTGTATTATACCATATAGTGGTTTGCATATCAAGTTATTTGACATAGGCGAGATTTTCTGGTATTTTCTGGTATAGGGATATTAGAATAAGCTTGACATTTATATCTATTGTGGATATAATATACATAAAAGGTGGTGATAGAGATGAAGCAAATAATAGTGGAAGAATCCAAGAAAGTAAAGTTGGCGATATATGTGGATGAGAATACAAAGAGAAATTTCAAAGTGCTTGCGTCTAATAACGGCAAGAGTATGGGAGATTATTTTGACGAATTGGTTGATGAGAAGTACCATGTTTTTTTACAGCAGCTAGATAATAGTGGGGGTGACTAATGACTACGATAGGTATTGACAAGGTAATTTTTAAGCAGGAACTATATCCACGATTTGATATAGACAATAATGCTGTAGAACAATATAGGCTTAATTTAGAGGCATTGCCGCCAATAACTATATCTAAGAACAATATTCTTATAGATGGTAAACATAGGTTAAGAGCCTATCAACTATCTGATAAGCAGGAGATACCAGTTGAGATTCTTGATATCGAAGATGAAACTGAGATACTAAAGGAAGCAATCAGGCGTAATGCTATACATGGTAAGCAGCTTGATATGAAAGAGAAGAAGGTTCTTGCTCAAAAGTTATTTGATAAGATTGACGATCCAGAGATGCTTACTTTATTCGCAGTTTCTAAAAGTGTAATTTATAATTGGACTACTAAACAACGATATGAACGTGATGAAATGGAAAAGGCAATGTTGGTTAGTCTATATCTTAAATGCTGGACGCAACAGCGGATAGCTAAGAAGATGGAGATTAGTCAAAAGACTGTTAGTAATGCTTTAGTAGAAATTCCAAAAATGGAAAAATTACTAAAGCCACCAGAGAGTATTCAACGATATGATGTATGGAATTTTTCTGCATTAGATAAGACTTACGGGCAGAGTTATCCGGGCAGGATACCCGGGCAGATATTGGAAAATATTCTCTGGTATTTTACTCAACCTTTAGATGTAGTATGCGATCCTATGGTAGGAGGAGGCACAACCATTGATGTATGCCAAGCGATGTATAGACGTTATATTGGTTTCGATTTGAACTTGGTTCATGATGATACTATCAAGCATAGTATTTTAGATGGATGGCCTAATATTCCAGAGACATATCAGAAGGCAAATTTGATATTTATGGATCCGCCATATTTTAAGAAAAAGGCAGCAGAATACAAATTACCAGATGAATATAATACCAAAACTGGTTTTATGGAATTTGCTCAATCATGGTTAGAATTTAGTAAACAAGCAATAGCGAAAGATGGTATTGTAGCATTGTTAATTAGCGATTATGTAGATTATGATAATCCTAAAGAATCAATATTTAGTTATGAATATGCTGAACTTTTCAAGAACGATTTCGATTTGCTTTATAAGATTTCTGTTCCTTTATCAACACAGCAATATCAAGCTTTTCATGTTACGAGAGCAGAAGAGAATAAACGAATACTTATAATTGGGAGAGAGTTATATATCTTTAAGGAAAATGGGTAAATATCCAGATAGCAAATTGTTGAATGGATACTCCAAATGGCATTGGGATAATTGTGGCCCGAGAAGTTTTATGACAGATGCAGATGTTACTTAACCTTTATACCTAATTCCCACTTTTCTTTTTCATCTACATCAAATACTGAGTCGTGTTCAGTTATTCTACCAAGCATGTAATACTCGTTTCGTATATTAGTTGGCATACTAGCGGTGTATTCTATTTGATTGAATGTTCTGCCATACGTTGTACAATGATATTCTCTTAATAATCGTTCAATATCACATACTGTAAGGCTACCTTTATTACCAATAGTCAATGTCAATTCAGCCTTAATTATTTCAGGTTTATCATTATCAGTATTCTTCATCTTAACTGTTACATCTATCCCGTCCATTCTATGCCTCCTTATCCCTATAATATTGTTCTAACACTCTTAGCGCATAAAAAGGCGTACCTGATTTTAACGGCTTCATAATTCGGTTGTATGGGGTAGTTATCAGGTACGCCAGTTAATCTAGTGTTCACGTTTATTCCATATATATAGTATAGCACGATATACCATTGGCGTCAAGGCTTTTCTGGTAGCAGTGATAGTATCTTCTTTAGTAGCTCGATTATATCGTCCTGCTGTTGCAATAATATAGTCATCTGTTCTGCCTTGTTCATTTCTTCGTATGATTTCATGTTATCTCCTCACATTATTTGGCCTATAACTTCATCGCCAATCTTGATATCATTACCATCAGCATGTGCCATCTTGCCACATCTAACACAAAATATTCCTACTATCGGGCTATTGCTTGGCATAGGTTTATGTCCAAATTTTTTGCATAGCCATATATCCAATTTCTTTCGCCATCCGAAATGAGCCATAAATGTGCCGTCCTTTATTGGCATTCATTAACCCCCATGTCGAAGTTTTCTGACAGCCTCCACCCTATCTTTATCAATAGGATGCTGTTTCAGGTACTCAGCGATGGCATCGCGCATTATCTCAGACTGCTTCTTATTCTCGATATATGCGATAGCCTCTATATCTGCCTTCATCTCTCGCGGCATCCGCAAGAGAACTTTTACATTTTTTGCATTTTCCATAAAAAAAGCCCCTTTTTAGGTTGACGTTATAGGTTAAGTGTGATATACTATCTATATCACTATATCACTATATCACATTTAGTTAAAACTGTCAAGGGGGAAATAATATGGAACACAAACGCACACTAGTTCCGCTGATATTTGTGTTGGCTATATTGTCATGTTCTCAGCAAGAGCCATATAATGTTTTATATGATGGGGAATTAAGCACTAAATTTACAAAATCAGATAGTGTGTTTGTGCCATCCGATAATGAGTGTGAGTTGTACCGTGTGCATATCTACTTTAATGTAGTTGGTGATATTGACAGTTTTGAATTCAAGGAAGAATGGTCATTTGATAATATCAACTGGTTTCAGAGAATCAACATTAGAGGGAATCCTGTTTTGGATTCTGAATACTTAAATACTGTTAAGAAAAACGATGGCGATATTAAGTTTTATTGTAGTTGTATGCGAGAAGGAGAGAGTAATTATATGCGTGTTTTGGTAAAATATACTGGTGATACCGATGATTGTTTGTGTACTGTATATTCTAACATTGAAAGGATTGAAATATGCGCACATTAGTTCCGCTACGGTGGCATATCATTGTTCGTGACTTAGGCAATGTGAGAAAGATTAAGAATGTAATAGTGCCTGATCAAGTCTATCGCGACTACGAAGCGCGTTATGGGGAAATAGTCGCTATTGGGCCTGAGTGCTTTACGGGTAAGTTTTCGTGTCTTAGAGAGTTAGTGGTAGGCGATTTAGTCGCTTATGGGCAACTGGCAAAGGCCACTGTCCCGATAAGGTGGGAACATGAAAACCTGTCAGTAGTTTTAGATGAAGATGTCTTAGCTGGCATTACTGGCGAAGTTGCTGACCAAATACGGGATGAGTTAAATGATGATATACTAACTGATTGAGAGGGTTTGTCAATGCCTGCAATGATTCGTATATCTAATTGGGTTAAGGATAAAAGTGAATTAGATTTTATGGTTCAACACCTAAACGGTAAAGGCGTTGAGTGCGAGATACGCAAGAACGCTAAGGGGAAATTTGGGGTATATCGCACCTATAAACCCATTGGCAATAAAAGACCGCCTGAGCCATTTCCAGATAGAGATGCGTGGGAGAATAAAGGAGAGCGATGATGAAAACTAATATCCCTAATGTTACTTTTATAGTAGAGAAAGATAAATGGGAAATCTTTACCAAACAAGCGGATGCGGCAAAGAGTAAATATCGTAATGATGTCCATAATGATGGTTCTAGGTATATTAGCATGTCTCCTGAAGATTTTGTTAGATATATGAGGGTAATGGATTTTACTGTGAAGGCGATAACCCCGCAAAGTATATCGGTAAAATTAGCCTTAGATTTAAGTCTACACCTTAATGAGATTATTCTTAATCTTGAGACTTGTACGTGGGAACAACTTAAAAGTAAAATATCGGAGGTCAGAACAGACCTGAACGATAGATGCATGGATGTTACTTTAGGAGATACAAGTAGTGAAGGTTAACTGATGAAACCTGAATTATGCTACCTGAGCCATTTCCAGATAGACAGGCATGGGAGGATAGACGATGAACGCTGAATTTGGTAAGATATACACATTTACTGTGCATGGCGAGCCTGTGCCAAAGTCCACAATGAAGCCACCACGCCACAAGGCCGCCTACCATATCGTGCAGAAAGACCAGAAGTATAAACCGCTAAAGAATACATGGGCATATCAGCGTGACGTTGCAAATGCCGCTGTACTTGGTGATGTCCCGCATTTTGATAAAGACGACCCGATAGGGTTATCATTGCATATCTTCAAGTCTGGCCGTAAGACTGGTGACACGAAGAATATTCTTGCGTCAATAGAGGATGGTTTGCAGTTTGGTATGTTCATACCTAATGACCGTAAGGTTGCAGGCTATGGCAAGGTAGATACTGATTATGGTGTTGGTAAGGCTAATGCAAGAGTCGAAGTAACAGTACAGATATATTGGCAAGTTTCTGATATTAAATGGCTTACTGATTATTTTGGCTCAAAGAAGAAGGCTCAGGAATATTGGGATAGGGTGGTGAAGAGGTAAAGCTCACTCAGCAACAGTGATTGAAATGAAGTGTAAATGATTATAGAACTTATATGTGTAATAGTGGGATGTACTGCTGGCTTGGGCTTTATTGGCATGTCTATATATGATGACATAAAAGAATATATAGACAATAAAAAAAGAACAAATAGAAGGAGAGTAAATTGCATATCCAGAAAAAGGGATAGTGGGGAAATACATAAAATGCCTAACGCAGAAATAATTGGATTGTATGGCGAATTAGGATGGTTGCTATGTTGGGTTACTGATGATAGCCAATATGCTGATGCGATTATCAAGATTGACGATATGATAAATGCTGAATCATATACCGAGGCTAAGATAGCGATTGTTACATTGGCGAAGCAGATTGTTGCTGATGGTAACTTTATAGGCGATGCTTCTGAAACTCTACAAAAGCTGATAGATAATCCAGATGCGGTTAAGAATTTATTACTTGATGATATGGTTAGATTGCCTGATGGTTCAGCTAGTCCAACATTAAGGGTTTTACTTTTTGTTTGGGGTGGTTTGGTATTATTAACAACGTTATGTATAATAATTAGGTTATTTATTTTATAAACACAAAGCCGCATCAAGTAGTAAGGGGTAGAAATGAAAATTAAAAATATCACATTCCAAGTAGAGAAAAAAGATTACTCTGAGTGTAGAAGAATATTAAATGAAAATGATATTAATGCAGTATGTGTTATAAAGTATGATGGTGGGGTTTCTGATGTAGAATATACTATAACTATGCAGCCGGAAAGTTTCATTAAGTTCTTTTCAATACACAAAGACCGCATCAAGTAGGCTTCCTATCTACCCGATACGGTCTCTGCTAAACGACGATGAGAGAAAAGATATGTTACAACTGTAATATACCAAAAGACATGCCAAATGTCAAGGAGAAATGCGATGGATAAATTGCGTATTATATCTGATTTACACATGCTGGATAAAGGTGCGCGTGATGATTGTCGTGTGGAAGGTAAGTTGATAGAGTTTGCGTCTGACAGTTACGATAAAGGCTACCACCTAATCATTGCTGGTGATATTATCGACTTGTGGCAAAAAGGCCGCATTGACCAGATATTCGACGCCTATCGCTCGTTCTTTCGTCTGCTGGCAGATAATAGCGATAAGACTACGCTGATAGGTGGGAACCATGATCACGATTGGTTAGGCCGTAGTCTGGAAAAGGAAATGTGGAATAGATACAATATGAGGGTATATAAAGCACTTATTATCGACAATAGCGATAAGCCGCTGAATATATCATTACCATCTAATATGGTACCGTATGCCAGATATAAGTCTACTGAACCTATTGGTGGCCTTCTGGTGACACACGGACATCAGTTCGATACATTGGCATCATCAGAGTTGGGATGGCTGACAACGGCTCTTGCAGGTGTTGCTGAACGGCATATCTGGAAAGACATCGACCTTGCGTATTATTTTCTTCGCAAGAAATTATTACCACCGTATAATTATATGGATTTTATTTGGCCTTTAGTTAGTCTTGCACAACGTCTGGGAGTGAAGAACGCGGTATATGGGCATGTCCATGTAATCGGGGATGGCATGTATTCATCGGATGTTGGTATATCACCTTGTAAGGTAATGAACTCTGGTTGTTGGGTAAATGGTAGTAGCGACTACGTTGAGTATAACGATGGTAAATGGAAATTGGGGGTATGGTAAATGGCAAAGATTGAATATCCAGTTGTTAGTGGCAAGACGGCCTATGAGTGCTTCACGCACACAAGGTTATTCGATTATCGCGTATGGTGTAGGCGAGATACAATGTATACGGTGAATATTATCGAGCATGAGTCACCGTTTCCCGACGCACCAAAGCAAGTGGTGGCTCATGAGTCGGTGCTGGTATGCCCCTCATGTTATGCCGCTATGGGCTATCATACAAATCGTGTGACTAACACAGGCCAACCAACAATAGTAGACAATACGATTGATATGTTTGAGGATGATGAAAATGGCTAGATGCCCTATACCTGATGATATACTTCGTCCATTGGCATACAAGATGTTTGGGGTGCATTTGTCAAAGTGTATTGTGTTTCGGCAATGTGGATATTGGCATATCTGTGATAGAAAAAGAAAATATTTGGTTGGAGTTTATAGGCTATGTGTTGCGCCTAGAGATGCAAGTGGTGCATATTTATAAGGAGAATGATAATGCCAGCAAAAGTAGTTAGTATTGATGATGAGAAGAAAATTATTAACGTAGCCACTGGTGAGCAGATTGAGTTGGACTTTGGCGAGCGGTTTCTTGAAGTCTGCCAGAAGCAAGTCGATAGCAATGTAAACGCATTGCTGAAGCTGTTTGCCAACATGGGTATCTCAGAAGAGATGTGCAATAAGGTAGTCAACTACTCCCAGCTAAAGCGGGGAGCTTGTAGCCATCCTCAGCCGCAGTTCCAGTTCAGCAATAACTGAACGGCTTTGGCCTCAACGAACGCTACGTCTGGCTGGTTGGCAACAGCCCTACGACCAATATTGATCGCAGCGTTGATGTCTGCATGGGCGGAGAACCCGCAGGCTTTACAGGAGAAGGTACTTTGATTAGGGCGATTAGCTTTAGACACATACCCGCATTTAGAACACATTTGAGATGTGTAACGCGGGTCTACAGCCACGACAGGGATACCGGCAAGCTTGGCTTTGTACTCAATCTTTTGCCGAAGGTCAAAGAAGCTCCAAGAGTGATGTTGTCTCCGCTGGCCTTTTCTAACCCTTATCCGGTCGCGAATACCGCTCAGGTCTTCGAGAGCGATTCCGCGTTTGGTGCGTTTGGCCTTTTCAACAAGCTTCTTGGAGATTACGTGGTTGACATCTTTGGCAAAGCGCGATTCTTTTCGCTTGCGTTTCTCAAGCAATCGCTTGGCCGACCGAGTACCTTTGGCTCGCAGCTTCTTTCGCAACTTATGGTGACGTTTTCTCAAGCCATTGACCTTATTCCCGGCAAAGCTTTGAGCATCGCTGTCAGTAGCAATGTTGACAATACCGAGGTCAACACCGATGTAGTCATCGGGTTTTATCTCAGGCGGCTCAGGAACGTCAACACAAATGAAGAAGTAAAAGACGCCATCTATGTAAACGAGGTCGGCTTGACCGCGCACACGGTTGAGATCAAGCTCCCTGTAGCCACCGAAAGAAAAGGGGATGTCAATTCGATCAGTAAGCGTCTTGATGTTGATAGTATCAGCAAGTTTGAATTTCCAGATGCGGTGATCGTAAACCATTGCGCTATAGGGTTTGAATTGGTGATGGTGTTTCTTTTCAGCCTTGTAGGACTCGGCTACCTTACCAAGTGCGCGTACAGCCATTTGAGCAGACAGGTTAAATCGCTTGCGTATCTCATAATAGCAAAGTTTGTGAAGCTTTATCTGGCTTGCGGTCTTTTGCTCAAAAGCAATATCAGAGACGTAGTTACAAGCTGCGTTGAAAGCTTCCATTGCCGCAAGCAGTTGTTCCTTCTGTTCGGGCGTTGTATGTAGTTTGAGTTTGAGTGTTAGTTTCATACTATATATTGTAGCATATATGCAATATGTTTTCAAGTGTTAATTTACATTTAACAAGGAGGAGGGCGGTTTCCTCTCCCAGATGAATCAGGGAGTATCCACCGCCAAGAATTCTATGAATATGCTGGCTCTTGAATGTGATTCAATTACCTATCATGAGCAGAAAAAATAGTGAAAGGGGGTGACATAGAGGTTCTTTGATTGCCAACGGTGTTCTCTGCGGTAGTGGCCGTGCGAACTTTCAGTTCCTCTACCATTGCCGTAGAGACACTTATTTATGGAAGTGAGGTAGGTAATGAAATGTGATAATGTTGATAATAGTACGCCAAGTATTGATAAGCGGGTGAGTGACGCATTAGATGCTGTATGGGATGAATTTGGCGAAGCTATTATAGAGGAACATTTGAAAGAAGTCCCATACTGGCACGAAGTAATAAAGCACTATAAAAAAGAAGCCAGCGATAAAACAATAAGGTCTGCAATGGAAAGTGTTGTGCCTGAGAAACTTATATTTGATTTTTTCCCAGATGAAAATGATATGGGTGCAGGCAATTTTCATCATTACAGGGGCAAGGTAGCTGGATACAACCAAGCTATAAATAATATGAAAGCAAACATCAAGAAGTATTTGGAAGGTGGTGG
>Ga0207997_1001443_pt1 | contig 12288 bp, 27 predicted proteins | sample AntAceMetag02UKN_FD_184777 | JGI IMG/M metagenome (GOLD analysis project Ga0207997, IMG submission 184777) | Saline lake microbial communities from Ace Lake, Antarctica - Antarctic Ace Lake Metagenome 02UKN (SPAdes) (version 2) | ecosystem: Environmental > Aquatic > Non-marine Saline and...
AGAATATGAATTTGACGCTTTAGTTAATTCAACAGGATTTTGTATATATGGTGATTGTATCGCTTCATGGGATTCAGTTAATCAGACAGATACTAATACCTGGAACACAACTTCCCAGATGCAGAGAGCTTTAGTATCAAATCTTACACAAATAGATAATAATCTAACTAACATTTATACTTCATTAGGATTGATTAACACTAATACATCAAACATCTTAGCAAATCTTTCATGGTTAAATCAGAACCAATCTATGGTATGGTTAAATCTATCAGACCTTAATGGTAGGATAACTTCAAGCGGTTCAAACACAACTCAACAGATGATAGATGCAGTAAACGAAACAGCTTTAAATTTATCAAACGCTTTCGGATATAATGTAGAACTTAAATATACAAACTATTTAGGTTCAGATTTCACTAAAACTGATGGTGATACTGAACGTAATGTAACTGCAACGGCAGATCAAGTTATTGTAGATAATCTAATATTGATACCAGAACTAGATTATAATGTAACTGCAGGTGTAGTTTTAATTTATGGAGCACTTTATGATACTCAACGTGTAACGTTATACTCTAACACCAATAACGCTTACGCTAATTATTTAGGTTCAAGTTGTACAGGTTCAACTGGCGATTCCAATAGAGTTTTAGAATCAGCTTTAAACGAACAAGTAGTAGTAGATAATTTAATGTTACATCGAAACTATGATTATAACTCAAACACAACTCATGTTAAATTTTTAGTACCAATATACGATAATCAAAGAATAACTGTATGGGGTTGAATGAAATGAAAAAAATAATAATATATATTTTTGTTATAGCTTTGTTGTGTACAAGTGTAATCGGATACACCATTACTCCCTTCTATAACTTATATTTTAGAAATAGGTACAACATAACGGATGCTTATAGAGTAAATACTACAGAGTTATGTATAAGTTCAACTTGTATAAGTGGTTGGGCTGCAGTCAATCAAACAGGTGGTGGTGCAGGTAATACTACAGCTCAAATACAACGTGCTGTAGCTATTAACATTACAGAATTACGAACAGCAATTACAGCAATAAACTGGACAACAAATATAAGTATACTTCATGTTAATATATCGAATTTAAAGACAAATGTAGTTTCTGTTAATACAACTTTATTAAATAACATTACAGACAATCATCAAGTCATAGTTGGCAATCAAGATAATATTTCAACTAATAAAGCAAACATTTCAACTTTAAATAATGGACAAAGTAGCGGTTCTAACACAACTTCACAAATGAGAGTAGCTATAAATTCTTCACAAAGATTCAAATTAAACAATTTAACAATCAAAGGAGATTTTGTTATTAATACTACTGATAATACTGTTTTTAATTTTACTTCTATTGGGGATGGAGGTATATATTATTCAAGATTAATGATAGATTCTGTAGGTGATGCAGATGAAGCGTATTTATATTTAGAAGCAGCAAACAGCAAAACTACTTGGTTAGGTTTAATTAATTATGGTGCTTATGAAATTACAGGAGCAGGGGATGACGCTGCAGGATTTGGTTTATCAGATGAAGATAGTTCAACATATTTAGAAGGATATAAACAGATTGTTTTAAATCCAGATAGTGAAAATGCAGATTCAAAATATAATTATGTTATGATTCAAGGTGATTTAAATGTATCTGGAAATCTTAATGTTTCAGGTGATATATATTTCCAAGATGGAAATACTCTTATTGGCAATTTATCAAACCTTAATGGTAGGATTGTAGCTGATACAGACACAACCTATGTAAACAACTCGTTTGAAATTGGAAAATTAAAACAGTCAGGAATTTTAAACATTACTACCCGCATAAATATTACTGGTAAAAATATAACTGATGTAGATTGTATAATACTTACAGGCGGAGGTACAATAGGACCTCGTTGTTAAAAGATGAAATGGCAAACAATAGCTTTAATGTTGGGTATTATTTTAGTAGGTGGTGGTACAATCACATACACTGACTTATTTGGAGCTTTGTTTAATTTGTCTGGTGTTGAGTACACACATACAGGTGACAGTTATATTGTAGATGGTACAGCAGAATCTTATTTTAACGTAACAACTTCTTATTGGAATATATGTTTTGCACATTATGAAGATGGCAAATATGAAAATGAAACTCTGTTTAAGAAAGTTGCAAGAAGTAGAACTTTACATGTAAATCTAGCTAATGTAGATAACATAATCACAACTGAACCTAGGGTAGAAGTAGATTGGTTAGTACCTGCAAGAGGTATAGGCAACTGGAGAGCTATACAAGATGGTGACTGCTGGGAACGTGGTAAGGTCAATAAGATTAAGATAGTTGGAAAAGACCTTGAAGAGACAGTTAAATGGAGCTTTATCATAGGTGATTATGTAGATATAGATCCTTTATGGATAAAAGATAAACCATCTAATATAATTGAATTAGGTGTAGATTGGGTGATTAATAAAACTGATAATGAAAAAAATCTTGATGTTAACTATGAAATATTAAATAAGACCACAACTAAATTTTGTGTTAAGTTTAAAGATAAAACAGAATACTTAAAAAATCTAAAGATTGGACAACTCATTAATGATATACCTATGAATAAAATTGAAAAAGTTAATAATTTCACTGTTAATTCAAAGTTAGATTTAAGTAAAGCAGATATGTCAAAAGAATCTTGTTTTTATGTAAATTATAAAGAATTGATATCAGGTTTAGAATTTAAGTTTGGTTGGAATTCAATAAGAATAATTAGTGGGGCAGAAGATTATTCTACAGGAATAAATACTAATGAAAATGTAGTAAAAGCATCGGATGGTTTATTACACGCAGTTTATACAATAGGACTTAAAGTTGGTTATGCAAATTCTACAGATGATGGAAAAACGTGGATTACAAAAAATATAACCAGTAATCCAGATGCTTTAACTTATGCAGGAATCGTAATTGATGGAACAGATAATGTAACTGTTTATTTTATTAATTATTCTAATTCTGATATATATGGTATAGAATCTAAAGATAGGGGACATACATGGAATCAAATAATAATGGCAACTGGAACTTATGATTCACCATCTTGTGTTACAGATAATGATAATGTTGTACATTGTTGTTTTGTTGATAGCGTAGATAGATTATATTATGTAAGTTCTACTACATGGGGGAGTGAAGTATCTGTTAATAGTAATACTGTTGATGATACAGATTGGTGTGATATTGAAGTAGATTCAAACGATTGTGTTTATATAACTGCAACAGGCACAGACCAAAATGATCTAGATATTTGGGGTAATCCTTGTATTAATGGTTGGGGTGATGGAAATAGAGTACAAATTTTTGATGGTTCTAACCAAAGAGCACCAACTATTGTAATTGATGGTAATGATGATATTCATGTTGCATTTACTAATTCTGGAGATTTATATTGGGCAAATTCTACTGATGGTACTAATTGGGATAATAAAAAGATTGATAAATTATCCTCTTATTATGTTGATATAATGGTTGATGATAATGGATATATAGAACTGATATATTTAAATGCAACACTTACTTCAGGGATACTTCACAGAGCAAACTCATCAACTAAAGGTGTAACATGGACAAATAGAACAGTTCAATGGGGTGCTACAAAAGCCACATATCCTGGATTCCAGCAAACCAGATTTCCTGCTTCAAATAATTTAGATAATGAAGTAAGATTATTATTTACAAATGTCACATCATCTCCTCGTGTTTTAACTTATTTAAATTATACAATAAAAGAAACCCCATCTGTTTCATCTTGTATATGTCCAAGTCCACAAGCTGCATGGGAATGGGACTTTTCAGATAATTGTGACGTAACTAACTGTAACATTGGTGCTTATGATATTACTACTACTGGTACTGGAACTATTAATTGTAATGGTAATGTAACAGCACAAAATATTGTTGGACCAGACACAGGTCAAAACATTAACACTCCTAGTAACTGTTCGTTAAATATAACAGGTTAAAATGAAACCACATCAAAAACCTAGACGACATGTAGAACATGCACGTTTAGAACCTTATGATAGACAAGAACAGCGTAGAATTAAAGAAGATGAAATCCGTGAGGCTGTTGAATGGAACCGTAAGATGAACGGTGAACAATTCATGAATTATTGTCAAAAGTGCGATACGGTAAGACAAACTACATTTTGTGGATATTATTATGATGGTGATATGGCTATTGGAGATTGGAACGGTGGCAACCCTAACATCATGCTAAAGACAGGTGGTAATGTTGGTATAGGTAAAGGTTCACCTTCAAGTGCTGGTTTAGGTAACTATAATAAAAATACTGGATTCATTGATAAATGTTACACTTACAACATTTTTGGAATAAAAGTTCATGAAAAATGTAATTCGGGGTGGGTATTAATATAAATCATTTAAGAATAGATTTAAAAAAACAAAGATTGAGGTAAACAAAATGCCAAGAAGAGATAGAACTGGACCAGAAGGAAATGGTCCAAAAACGGGTAGAGGAAAAGGAAACTGTTAAATAAATAAGGGGTAGAGGGTAGTCGTTAGAAGAAGTGGCAATTTCTTTACCCATCCCCTATATTTATCCTACTAGGTAGGATAGTATATAAATATTGTGGTGATTTGTCCCATATCGGACATACTAATTCTAAACTAGACGAAACATTTATATATTTGTTATAATTATAATAATATTAAAATGGTACAACAAATTGTATATACAGATGAAAAAGAAGATAACAGGATTATAAAGTTTGCAAAGAAATGGGACATCAGCAAAGCCGAAACTATTAAAAAAATGGTAAGGGAATTTACCGAAAAAAAAGAGGTTGATAAAAATGAAACAAACGATATTTGAGAAGGAGATGAGCGTCTTGACAACTAATGATGGGTGGATTGTATCAGAGTGGTGTTGTGATCCATACAAAGTTAAATCGGAACTTAATTTTGAATCAGATATACAAAAATTAAAATTTGAGTTAGGTAGATGGTTAAACAAATGCCAATTATAAACCTTAAAGCGGAAAGAAAGTATTGCATAAATACCTATAAGTATGGTAAGGATGTTAAGGAATGGCGAAAGAAACATCCAGTGGCAATAAACAAGTCTAAAGTAAAACTACCAAACTGGTTCAGGAAAGGGTGATTCAAATGTATCACGTAGATAAAGATACCAACCAATACGAAATTTGGAAGAAAATTAAAGAGGGGTATGTAGAATTACAATTTGATAAAGTTGGAAATATGGTTAATTTAAAGGGTTATTGCAAAGCAAAAGATTTCCAGAATGTCATGGAGAGATTAAAATGAGTTGTATGTATCCTGACATTTGGTGTTGGGAATGTCCAAACAAAGATGAATGTAATGAAAAAATTGAAGGTGATGAGGATGGAGAAAGTGAATTTTGAAATTGTATATTATTTAGAACAAATCAAAGACCGAAAGATAGAAGGTGAACAAAATGGAAAAGAATTTCTTAGAAGTTGAATCGGTAGAAGAAGCAAATCTTGTTGACTTAAACACATTTTCTTTTGTTAAGAGAAGGGTTGGCAAATAATCAAGGAGAAGAATGAAACTAATTAAAACTTTGAAAATGGCTAAACTAAATCAAGAAAGGCAATTTGAATGGATGAAACTTCGTCGTAAATATAATGCAATAGGATGTATATTTGATACTCCAATATTAATAATACTCTGGTATTTAGATTATAAAACTGTTTTTTGGATATTATTATTGTTGTTTATACTAAATATGTTTGGACATTGGGTGTGTATGAAAAATATGGCAAATAAAGTTGGAATTGAAGAACTTTAGCCATTTTCATTTAAGAAATAAACTAAAAAAACACAATCGGTAAGTATCCACCAACAGATGAAGATGTATGTAAAAGAAGGGGAATAGAATTTGAAGAATACCACGATTATTATTCTAATCAAGGTATTAAAATAGAAAGACCAGTGCATTACCCAAAAACATTTGAAAACAAATTAAATATATAATTCAAACTTTAAAAGAGGTTGAAAAAATTAAAAAGAAGGTTGAATATAAGGTTGAATGTAAGGATGTAGTTTTAACAAAAGCAGAGAAAGAAATCTATCACTTACTCACTAAAGAATATCTGTCACCAAAACAAATACAAATCAGACGGAAATGTTCATTCCAAGCAGTATATAAAATCATTAAAAATTTAAAAAATAAAGGGATAATAAATAAACATTTTCAAGGTGTTGATAAAACCCGACGTACTTTAAAACCAAACCAAGTCCGATTACATGGTCAAGAATTTAATTTAAAGATATTATGGAAAGATAAACGGTATAAGAAATTGAGAGAAAGTTCAAATCTGATCTATGTTGATGGTAATACTGTACGGTTATTCCAAGATAGTATAGAAGTATATAGTAATCATTCATTTTACGGTGATGATGCACAATCATCCACTAGCAAATCTATGAAGTATTGGCAAAGGTTGTTTATTCAGTTAGAAAACGATTTATATATCAATCTGATTAAACCCCGTAAGCAGAATATCCTTATGGTAAAACATCATTATGCAGAGGTAGATAACGAGTATTCAGAAGAATGTGAAAAGAAAGGGTATAAGATCCGGATATATACAAAAGATGATGGTAAGTTATGGTTTATGATAGATAACAGTTTCAATATGCATGAAGCAGAAACCCAACATCCAGATACAGCTAAGTATGACATGGATAAGATAAAAGAACATTTTAATGATATACGAGAAAACAATCCACCTACTATTACAGAAGTTATGGATGTCATAGATAAGATAGTCAAACAGAATAACGAAACTGCAACAGGTTTAAACCTGGTGGTAAAGTTAATGGGTATCCAACACCCAAAACCAAATCAAGATCAGAAACAATTACCAGAATATATCGGATAATGTTCATAACCCTTCACAGGGGTATGATAAGGGAAACTCCAAGAGTTTCTCTGCCTATTGTCTTTGAGGGAGTTTGATTCACCTCTTTTTCTCCCTCAAGGGCGTTTTAAATTAATGTAAGGTAAAACAGATGAATAAATTAATAATAAAAAAGAAACAATAAAAAATAGTATGGTGGTAAAATGATACAAAAATTAAAGACAAAAATATATGAAATGATACCAAAAGATTTGAAACCAATATTAAGATGTTGGAACTATAATTTGTTTAAAAATAACAAATTCAAATTACGTTATAAAGATGGTTATTATGAAGTACATTATTTGAATGAAGTTTTTAAATATAATAAATGTCCTTATGAAATATTTAAGGTTGTAATTGAGGGATATATGAGAGATTATAAACCTGAAAAGGTTGATACCGTTTTAGATGCAGGAAGTTATTATGGTGTATTTTCTATATTTATTTCAAAGTTTGTTAATAAAGTTTATGCTTTTGAACCTGATCCTGATTCTGTTAAATTATTAAAAGAAAATATAAAAATTAATAATATAACAAATATAATAATAATTGAAAAAGGGTTATGGGATAAGAAAGATATATTAAATTTTAATCAAGATGGCGGAAGATCAGAAATTATAGAATTAGGGATCAGTAAAGTAGATGTAATTAAATTGGATGATGAATATGAAAATTATAATATGGATAGACTAGACTTTGTAAAAATGGATATTGAAGGAGCAGAAATTCAAACGGTTGTAGGTATGAAGGATGTTATTAACAAATTTAAACCAGAATTTGCTATCGCTTCATATCATATAGTCAATAATCAAATGACATACATATTTCTTGAAGAATATTTCAGGAAATTATATTATAATAGTGTTTATACTGATTATCCAAAACATTTAACCACCTATTTAAGAAAATGAAAGATAACAAGAAGGGTTTTAAAAAGAGATTCATGTCAATCGTTAACGGGTTTATAAAAGAAGTAATATCAATCGTTAAACTGTTGACAGAAGAAAAACGATAATGTGGGTATCCTGGGAGAATAAGATGAAAAATAAGATTAGGGAAGAAATCATGTCAATCGTTAAACTGTTAATTGAAGAAAAACGTATAGTTGACAAGATTGAAGAACATAGTACAACGAAAGAATCGTATTATGAAAAGATACGTGAACTTGACAAAAATATCGAAATAGGTAATGTTAAAGCATTAAAGATGCATAAAAAGAATTTAGATAATGCAGGAAATCTTATAATCAGTGAAAAGGTGGGGAAATGACTGACTTTATTGTAACTTCAGTGTGTAGTGAATGTAAGAAACGTAATAAGGTTTTAGAACAGTTGATTGACGATTGTAACCAACCACCCCATTGTGTAAATGTTAATAGGATCAAAGAATTGATGAGGGATTTATAATGAAACTTGAAATACACTTAACAGAATTTAACAATTTAAATAAAAAGTTAGATTGTGTTAATGATAAACTTGACAACTTCTTTAAAACTATTTATCGGTTAGAAGAAAGAATCAAGGTGATTGAAAAATGAACATTCAAGATATTTCACTAATATTAATTGTAATGTTAGTTCTCTTTTTGGGGATATATATGTGTTTTAAAGTAATGAATGCTAGTATTATTTTAATGAATCTAACAAACGCAACAAACATAACGGGGATTTAAGATGAACGGATTAAGTCATGTAATAGTATCATTGATATTTTGTATAGGTATAATGTCAAATGTTTTAATAGACTTTGACCATAGATTATCATATAAAGAATATGTTAAAGGTTTTTTTGGTGAATCCAAAGATTATGAACTGAACAAGTCCAGACCATTACATACCCCACTCATTATGTATTCTTTGATAGTCTTTTTCATAGGTTTGGGTTTAGGTTTATTATTACATTTATTCATGGATTCGGTGGCAGTACAATGAAAGATACAAACCTTTTAATGTTGGCATTATCAATTTTCTTTGTGATATTTGTCTTTGCAACCGCTTTTGGATCAAACTTTATGCATGAAAATGCACACAAACAGTTTGCAGAATATAATGGTTGTATAGATTATGAAATCAATTATCTGTTTGATCCTCATTTCAGATGTTTAGAACGTAGCAGAAAATTAACTATTGAAGAACGTCAAGCAGAATATATCTTGGATGGTATGAATGAGGTCGTTACATATAATTTACAAGTTATTTGGGGTATATTGATTGTAGGTTTCTTTTGTTTATGTATGACAATAATCTTAGTAGGTGATAAACATGGGTGAAAATCAAGAACTAAAACAATACTGCCCAAGATGTGGCAGCTATACAAGACCAACAAAGTTAAGTAATTATGTAAGAAGGTTATGTAAATCTTGTAACATATACCTTAGTGAGGAAAAATGTATTTTAATACAACAAGAGGGGGAATCGATATAACGTTATCAATATTTGCTGTTTTTTTTATAGCAATGTTTAGTATGATTAAAGTAATAAAGATAGAAAGGAGATTAAAAAAGATTGAAAAATCTATTAACTGAAAAGCAGACAAAATGGATGAATTATATATATGTGAAAAATGTGGTGAAGAAATACCATATAATGAAGTGCATATCTGTAAAGGTGAATAATATGAGTAAAGAAATAAAATCAAGTTGGAAATGTAATATTTGTGGTAATGAATTAAATGATTATCAAAGAGCAAATACTGGTGTTTGTAATGAATGCGACTCAGAATAAGGTAGAAAATGGATAAAAGAAAAAAGGAAATATTAGGATGGATGTTTACTGGTTGGTTTATAGGATTAACTTGTGGATTTACTATTGGAATGTTTGTGAAATATTTACAAATGTTATAATTATGATAAAGAAGGAGGAGTAAATGGCAAAAGGTGATAAAGATAAAGATTTTGGTGCATGGGAAGGAACTACTATGCTTGGTAATCAAGTCTGTATTAAAAGATTTGAAACTGGATTTACAATTAAAAAACGAGGAGAATTAATAACGGAAAGGATTGATTATAAAAGAAAAACTACATATCATGACATGACTAATATAATAAGTGGATATTACTCTTCGCAGAAATCCAACAAAAGGAGGGAATAAAATGTCAAACGATGATTGTTATGCTAGTGCAAAAATGCAAGGTAAAAAATTGATTGAAGAAGAAATATTATTTGAATGGATTAGAAAATATGTTGATGTTTCTGAACCAGATATTCAATACTTTTTTTTCGTTTCAGGATATAGTAAATAAACTATTGACAAAATAGTATTTATGTAAAGAGAAAATGGAAAACGATAACATAATCCAAAATCAAGAAAGTAAAGAATTGACGAATTTGAACCCCAAAAATTTGACAATTTCTATAAGAGATGTAAACACCGAAAGTATTGAATATTTTACAAAAGACGAAATTAATTTGTTATTATCAAAAGTTCCGCCAGAAAGAGTAATGATATTTCAAACTTTATGGAGAACTGGAATTAGGGTAACTGAACTAATTAATATAAGAAAATGTGATATAGAATTTTTAAATAACGAGATCACAATAAGATGGTTAAAAAAAAGGAAAATCCAATACCGAAAAATACCTTTACACAATTCATTAAAAAACCCGTTATATCTATATAGTGCAAATTTGAAAAGTGAAGATAAGTTATTTAATATGTCCAGGCAACGGGTAGATCAATTATGTAAAAAGTTTAATTTTGGTCATGCACATAAATTTAGGCATAGTTATGCTATCAATTTTTTAAGACAATCTAAAAGTTCAATGGCTTTAATGGAACTAAAAAACCTTTTAGGTCATACCCATATTAATACAACAATGGAATATTTAAAAGTAGTTCCAATCCAATTAAAGAAATCTGTTGAAAATATAGTATTTGATTAATTCACATATCCTTTGCCATCATATCTTCACAGTTCATTAATTTTTCTAGTTCTCTTTTAGAAAGGTGTATTCTATTTAATGGATTAACAAAAATTACTTTTCCAGTTGTTACATCTCTCTGTTGGATCTTCATATCCATTTTCGAGATAGTTTGACATTTTTCATCCATCTTCTGTTTGTATCCAAATTAAGTTATACATTTTAATTATAAAAACCTTTGGGCTAACCAATTGACCAGAAATCAGGAGAGAGTTCGGGGTGTGTGGGGTTGCCCAAAGGAAAAAGGGTTAATTACCACATACTTTCTTTTAGAAAGTATGTTTAAGAACTAATATCTATTTAAGAATTTTGAAGTATTTAAACTTTACTATTTCTATAAACCCAAATTATATTTTTCTGATGTATGAATCACATACATAATAATACCACTTGCCAGGATAAGAACCCCTAAGATATTAGATTGTAGTATTATATATATGATCCCAAACCCAATTAATATACCTGTGAATAATCCTTTGAAATATGGTAACTTTAAAATGTTCTTTGGGTATATTGGTGTTATCTTCATATTTTCCTCTTATATATTATTCACTCTTTTATAGTCATTTCTTTAGATTGGTTCTCTAATATCCTAACATAGTCTTTAGATATATTTGCCATCTCACCTATCTCTCTTTGTGATTTACCTTCTGTTCTTAATGTATCAATCATTTTTAATAGATGTTTCTTGAACGGATTGTTTGATATGTTTTCATCATCATATTTTTCTTTCCTCTTCTTAGCTTTCTTTTCATTATACTTATCTAGTTCTACTGTACTAAATACTTCATGGTCCATCATTTTCCTTTGATATTTATAATCTTTGGGGTATGCATAATAGCCATATTTAGATTTATTAAATATTACTTGTTGAAGGTTTTTACTGTTTTCATATACTTTAAAATATCCTCTTACAAGTTTATATCCTGACCTAGTTCCTCTATTTCTTATATGTCCTTTTAGGTGATGAATTAATAGTGACATTCTCCATATAGATATATAACTGTCTATATCATGTATTGCTGGTAATATAATGATATGTATCTGTTCTTTATCTCGATTTTCTGATAACCAGTTAGTAAACTTAACATTACTTTTACTCATACCTCTACGTTTATTTAATGCTTGTCTGGATTCATCTAAGATGTTTACTATATGTTTTGGTTTACTTTCAGAAAATTTTATATAATCATCTATATCAAAGTGTACATTATTATGATTAAACGGCACTTTTGTAATTGTACTGATATATTTACCTATAACTCTACCCGTTCTTGACTTACCTGTCCCTTCTTTTCCATCTACCATGATTACCATATCCATGTTAGAATCTAACATATCATCAATAAATATGTCTATATCTAATTTAAGTTTATCAGGTAGATAAAAATGTCCACCATCAT
>Ga0207997_1001444_pt1 | contig 12285 bp, 24 predicted proteins | sample AntAceMetag02UKN_FD_184777 | JGI IMG/M metagenome (GOLD analysis project Ga0207997, IMG submission 184777) | Saline lake microbial communities from Ace Lake, Antarctica - Antarctic Ace Lake Metagenome 02UKN (SPAdes) (version 2) | ecosystem: Environmental > Aquatic > Non-marine Saline and...
CTCATTTTCTAAATAACATATATAATAAAATTAATTAATGGAGGGACTATGCCCTATAAATATGTGACTGAACCTGACTATACCATAAAATTCAACGGATTCAACTTGGGGTTTGATACGGAAACTGACGGTCTCAATACTAGAGTAAATAACTTATTATTGATTCAACTATCAGATGGAGTTTGTACCTATATTTTCGATTGTCGAATCTTACCTACAAATTACATCAAAGAAATATTCGCAAGATTAGATAAGCATACCTTCATTGCTCATAATGCAAAATTCGATGTTGGATTTTTATTCGCTAAGTATGGTATCATTCCTAATAAAATACACGACACAATGCTTGTAGAAGCGATTATGAATTCGGGAAGAGACACACTGTACCCAAGTCTAAAGAAGGTAGTAGAGGAAAGACTTGGTATTGAGATTGATAAGTCAATGCAGACTTCATTCTTAACTCCTACACGAAGATTCACTGAAGAACAATTGAAGTATGCAGCAGTAGACTCTGAAGTTCTACTAACGATTTATTATCAACAAATTAAAGAGATTGGAGAGGGTAAATTTAAAACGGTAGTAGATTTAGAAATGGCCTTACTTCCAGTAGTAATGAAGATGGAACATTATGGAATTAGATTTGATGTGGATAGACTTCTTCCAGTTCTTGAAAAGAATGAACAAGATGCTGATAGATATGAACAAGAACTTTTCGAGCTTGCGGGAAAAGAGTTTAATCCACGAAGTCCTAAACAAGTAAAAGAAATTCTTCATGGATTAGCTTTGACTACAGGTAATAAAAAATTACTGGTTGCCTCTACTAATGCAGACACATTAAGAAGAATCAAACATCCATTTACTAAAAAAATTCTTATGTATCGTTCGTCTCAAAAATTAGTATCAACATATGGAATTAAATTAGTTGAGAAAATTGAGACCGATGGAAAGATTCACTGTACCTTCAATCAGTTAGGCACAGTTTCTGGGCGGCTGTCCAGTGCAAGGCCAAATCTTCAGAACATACCCCACCAAGTAGAATTTAGACACTTGTTTAGAGCGGATGAGGGTATGTCTTTTGTAACGGCAGATTATTCCCAGATCGAATTGAGATTAGCGGGTATTCTTTCTAGTGAACCAAAGATTCTTAATGAGTACAGTAAAGAGGATGCAGATTTACACAGATTAACAGCGTCACATATTTTCAAGGTTCCACCAGAGAAGATTGTTAAAGAGCAAAGATCCAGTGGGAAACTTGGCAACTTCTCAAGTTTGTACGGAGTATCTGCAAGAAGCATGTCTATCAAACAAGATATTTCTTATAACTTAGCAAAAGAAATTATTGCAGGTTTCTGGGGAGGTTATCCTATTCTAAGAAACTATATGTATAAAGAATCAGCTAAAGCAGCACGAGCTGGATTTGTTAGAACAGTAACGGGAAGAATTCGATACTTAGATATTCCTAGTACAACTGATCCAGGATTTAAGTATAAGTTAGCAGCAATCAAACGAGAAGGTTTCAATATGAAAATTCAAGGATTTGCTGCTGATATTATGAAGTATGCAATGGTAATGTTAGATAGAGATTTAGGGGAAAGGGGAAAAATTCTTTTAACAGTACATGACGAAGTGGGTGTAGAAGTTAATGAAGAAGATGGAGAAGAAGTAACCCAAATAATTAAGGAGTCTATGGAAAAATCCGCTGGAACTTTAGTAGAGAATATTTTGCCAATGACAGTTGAAGCAGTACTATTAGATAGTTGGACTAAATAAAATGAGCATATTTAAAACTTTAAATGGCTATGATTTACAAGGAGATCGTTATGAAGTAAATCTACAGAAAGATAGAATAACCTTTTATAATGTTGAGGATGGATCTGAATTAGATTTCTCTGTATCTGAATTTATCAAACTAGTCGATAGGATTATGGAAGAATTAAATGAAAATCTTTAAAGATAGATTCTCGGATGGTTTTATCGAAACGCATTTTGGTATAGATGCTGTCTACTTTAAGATAGATGATAGTAGTGTAGTTGAGTTAGACACTGAGAAGGTTATCCAGTTACTAGCTGAACTAGCTAAGTGGTTAGCAGAAGACGTATGACTTTAAACGAGTTTTGAAAACTGGTCCATTTTACCCTTGACAAGATTGAAATAGTGTGGTATAATACACTAGTGTTAGAGTACGTTATTATCCTTGTGCTGCCAAATACGAGGTATAAAAGAGTCTGGTAGTTGACTCACTACTCAGTAACTAGTAATTAAAGATTTACTAAGTAGTTTCAAATTAGAGACATCATAGTAAGTATATATGTGTATAAAGAAAACTTTACTCGGAGACAAAATGAAACCAAAGCTTAGGATGAATCGAATCTTTAGTAGACACTGTATAACTGATTCTAAAGAGTCTCGTAAAATTAAAAAAAGAGTTAGACGTCAAGTTAAACGTTCTGATAAGAACAAATTTCGTAGGTTTATTAAGAGATATTTCCTATAGATACTAGTCAGTAAAGGTAGACATTGCGAAAATTTTAGGTCTTGTAATTATTGAAATCATGTGTGGAAAATCTTTTCTTGTTAAAGAAATCATCTAATGAAATATTCTAAAGGAGTAACTATGATTCCGGAATTTGTAGTTGAAGAACTCTATAGTAAATTTGTTGTTAGAGAATCCAGTGAAGATTCACCTTGGACAGTCATGGTAGAACTTGACGAAGAAGCTTCTTGTAAAGCTCGTTTTGCTTTGGACGAAACAGAGACGAGAAATCTACATAAGTTTCTAGGAGAGATCATAGGTGAGTAAAGAGACATTTGGTAATATGTGGTGGGGTAGTAATCTTAAGCTCGAAACATTTTATGATACTTTAGAAATTCGTTATAATACTTTAGCGGGGTCTAAATATCTTAGATTAACAGTAGAGGAAGTAAAAGGTATTTTTGAGTTTCTTAAAACATTTATCGAGGAAGAAAGTGTATAAAAGGTACAGGAGTACGGAAGCTGGGGGTTCTATGCAGGTAAATACAAGTAAGTTTGATGTGGTTCAATTGTTAGTAGATTCTCCTACAGGGAAATTAGTTCTCAAGCCTGATGAGATTGATGAACTAACAATTCAATTAAGTAAGTGGTTAGATGAAAACTACTTTCATGAAATGACCAGGGAGTAAAATGGAGATCACACCAATTTCTGATTTAGAAAATGTTTGTTATGCACTAGAGAAAGCCAAACGAAGCTTTAGTGGGGGCACTGAATCATTTAGATTATTAGAAGACATGAGACTTACTATTAGTAGTCTTATAAGGGAGATTGAAGAGAATGATGAAAAATGAATTTGATAGGACATGGAATGATTTAAATCGGTTGTGTCATGAAATAGATAAGGTTAGGTGCTCTTTTAAAGTTGGTTCATCTAACCATAAAAAATTAGCTAAAATGCTAGCAGTAGCAAGGAAGATGAGAAGGAAAGCAGATGCCTCTGTTCAGTGAGCTTATTGAGTACAAGTCTTTTATGACAGGGTATCCGAGCATTGATTATTACTTACAAGGGATTCCACGAGGTCACTTCCTACAATTCTCTGGTAGAGAGAGTAGTTACAAGACAACTCTCTTACAGAATGTTATAGGTCAATTACAAAAGCGTTATGAAGATCTACAGATCCTTTTAGTTGATACTGAGGGCAACATAGATAGATCTTACTTTGAAGCTTGTGGTGGAAATTCAGATAAAGTTGTATTCATGCAGGCTAATGATGATGTAGAAGTTCTAAATGCAGCTAGGGATTTTGTTATCGAGAATAACAAGAAAGAACTCCCTTGTTTCATTGGAATAGACTCAATAGCAGGATTTACCTCTACGCAGGAAGCAAAGAAGGGAATTGAAGGGTCTACTGTAGGCGTGACCCCGAGAACTCTTAATAAGTTTTTTCGTTTAACCGCACTTTTGTTAAAGAAGCAGGGGTCAACAGTATGGTTTAATAATCAGCTAAGAGATAATCTAAGTAGTCCGTATGGGGGAACTACTACACCCGGAGGTCACGGCCTCAAGCATTGGTCTAAGTACATGGTTAAGATGTATGACTTGACAACCGGAGCTAGTCAGATCAAAGTTGGTGGTGAGGTCATTGGACATAAGGTAGCCTTCACTGTGGAGAAGTGTAAGAACAGCGTCGTATACAAGGGGTTCACCTTCTCAATGGACGTGTTACTAGGCAAGGGCTTCTCTATAGAGTTCGATCTAATCACGTTTAGCGTCGATTACGACGTGATTAAGCAGGCGGGGGCATTCTATACCCTACCTACTGGGGAGAAGGCCCACGGCAAGGCTAACCTACGTCAGCTCTTGGTGGAGTCACCAGAGGCAGTACAAGCGGTACTAGACGGCATCGAGTTGGTAACTGCCCCTTGACAGGCCGGGGGAAGTGTGGTATAATGCAGTCAATCAAGGAGGGTAGATGGCTAGTGTATGGATGGTGACTAAGGGAGCGTACTCCGATTACACTATTCTAGGAATATTTAGCACTGAGTCTTTAGCGGATGAGTTTCGTGAGGCATTTTATCTTGAATACAAGTTAAATAGAGGGGATTATTGGGAGCAGCTATCTCTTTCTGAAATGGAACTTGATGCACTAATTCCTGAATCTGTTAAAGCTGTTCAAGTGAAAATGTTTAAATCAGGGGAAGTCATGGAGGTTTCTCTTACGGATAGTTGGGATAATAATTCAATCCCAAACAACGGTTATACTAACTTAGCTTGGACTAGGAGATATTCTGAAGGTTATCTGTGTTGTACAATTTTAACGGAGGATGAGGCTACAGCAATAAAAATAACTAATGAGAGACGTACTATGACTTTGGCTAATAACTTTTGGAATAAAGAACACAGGGATTCATTTAATGAGTTGTTTAACAAGGAGATTACATGTTAACAGACGCATTGGTTATTGGTGAGAGCAGGTTTGGTGACTTTATTCAGCAGCTTAATGACGCAGAAATTCCACAGAATTCTCGATTGGATAAGGATACTTTAACTGTATACTTTGTTGAAGATGAGGTTGAAACAGTAGCAACTTTTGTAAATGGACTTTTTGTAACCGCATCTACTGAAGTAGAACTATGATTCGTTTAGAGAGAGTCTTTCAGTTAAGTGATCCTAATGGAAAGTATCAAAATATTAGAATTTCCGCCGAAGCTGAAACTAAAGAAGAATGTATAGATCAGGTATATAGAACTTTTTATACCGAGAGATTATTCTTTAATCTTTTAACGGGTAATGAAGCAGGAGTAAATAGTGTGAAGGAAGTTATTGGTAGGATAGGAGAGATTGTAGCAGAACTTACAGTCGAGTCTGAAGAAGTTGAAGCAGAAGTATAACGTTTTATTTTATATGAACGAGTATAGAATAGAGAGGGTTTATAACCCAAAATTTAAGATTGTTGATAATGTAATCTATATGGTTGTTACTTTAGCTACTAATAGTAGTGAGCTAGAGATTTTATACAGTAATGTTCTTTCATTACAGGAGACAGAGTAAAATGAGTTTCGCAACAATTCCAGATCGAACCGAATACAAGAAGGCCGCATATGTTTATATTAAAACCGGAAAGCCTGTTCTATTCCAATTATTGGACGAAAAAGCCGAACGATTTCTAGTTCATACAATTCGCACTTCTGACAACCGTTACATTAAGGTTGAGCATGATCCCTCAGTAGAAACTTTAACTGATAAGGATTTTAATGCACAGTATAAGCCACGAACAATCTTTCGCACAAATGTTCTTAATGTTACACCAGTTGTAACTAATCCAGCTAATGGAAATGTTTTCCAACCAATCAATGGAGTTCTTCCAGAGATTGATCCTTCCGATGGGTCTAGTCTTCGAGGAATTGAACCTCAGCCTTTAAATGAAGTTCAAATTCTTGAGCGAGGTATTATGTTATTCAGTCAGATTAATACTCAGATTGATACAATGTCTCACACAAAAGATGATTTCGATCATCGTGAGGTTGTTTTTCAGATTCAGGCAACAGGATCAGGTCGTCAAATGCAAACAGTTGTTTTCTTCCGTCCAGATATTCCCGCAGTTACAGGGGATGTTCTAAGTGGTTATGAACTCCTAGATCTAACTCTACCTTCATTCACAGAAGCAGAAATTAAGATGATGCTTAATGGGGTAGCTGTAAAGGAAATTTGGGAATCGCGTAGAAATAAGGACGATACGGGCTTTGGTGCTTCAGCAGCATCAGTAGCGGCTCCAGCAGCAGGATTAGATTATTCTTCTGGTGGCCTACCCGGAATCGGTTAAAGTATGGAGCAACTCTATACTGAGATTTTCAGTCGCGGACTTCCTACGCAGGAAAGAATAATCCTGCGTAGGATTCGCAAGCTGTACGGTGAAGAGTTAGTTATAGAAGCAATGAGACTTTCAGTAGCAATAGTGAAAGGAAGTCCAGTCAAATATATAGTTGCAGTAGCGAATAATTTATTTAAAGAATCCCAGAAAAGTACTTATGGAAATTTAAATGAGGCTACTCAAAAAATGTTAAAAGAATTGGAAGAGTATGGAACAAGTATCGGATAGAAGATTAGAACAAGTAGCCCTTAAATTAATATCTGAACACCCAGAAGCTGTTGCACTATTTCCAGCAGAAGTATTCTCCACAATTCAACATCAGATTTTTTATGATAAGATTTGTTACGCTCACGATCAGGGGTTTAAGTTAGATAAGAACATCTTAATTTCTTTCTTAGGAGAAAATGATTTACTACCACAAGTTGGTAAGCATACAATTGACTCAGTGTTTGAACTTTCTTATGATGAAGAGTTCATTACAGACTATGCACAGAAGTTAAAAGATTTATCAATCCTCAGAAAAGTCCAGCTTAATTGTTACGCTCTAGTTGAGGCAGCTCCTTCATTGTCGGTTTCTGATTTAGGTATGCGTCTTAAAGAAATTCAAGATGAGTTATACAGCGAGGTTGGAGTTAAGAAGGATAACGAGAGTCTAGCAAGATTGGTAGATTCAGAACTTGAGAATATATTTAATCATCAGGAGGGTTTGTTTGTAAGGACGGGTTTTACAGAATTTGATACTTTAATAGGGGGAATTGAACCTTCTGACTTAATGATTATTGCAGGTCGCCCCTCTATGGGGAAATGCCTCGGAAAAGGCACAAAGGTTTTAATGTATGATGGGACTATTAAAGAGGTTGAAAAAATAGTTATCGGGGATCAATTGATGGGGAATGACTCTCTTCCACGTAATGTATTATCTACTACTCAAGGAAGAGAGATGATGTATTGGATTAGACAGTTACATGGGATAGATTATCGAGTTAATGAAAGTCATATCCTCTCATTAAAACAAAGTGGAAATGGGTGGGGGCACAAAACTGGGGATATGACTAATATTGAGGTTAAGGATTACCTCAAGAAATCTAATAAATGGAAGACTAAACATAAGGGGTACAAAACGAGCCTTGATTTTCAAGAGCAATCTCTTCCTATTGAACCCTACTTTTTGGGGTTGTGGTTAGGAGATGGGACTTCAAGTAGTTCAGAGATAACTACAGGAGATTTTGAGGTAGTTGATTATTTACATGAGTATGCAGAAACATTGAATAATGTTGTAACTACTTATTCACAGAAAGGTAATTGTTCAACATATAGAATTAAAGGGGGGGGAAAAAGTAGGTCTATTCAATCTAAATTAGGAAAATTAGGGGTATTAAATAATAAACATATCCCACACAGCTACTCATCAAATAGTAAAGAAAATCGATTACAGTTACTAGCTGGTCTAGTTGATAGTGATGGATATATAAATAAACCTGGTGGAACAATAGAAATTACCAGTAAATATAAACATCTTGCAGAAGAGATTAAGCATCTTTGTGATACTCTAGGTTACAGGACTTCTATCACTGAAAAGACTGCTACTATAGCTTCAATAGGATTTTCATGTCAAGTTTGGAGAGTTCGTTTTAATGGGAATGTTAGTGAAATTCCTACAAGAGTTGCGCGTAGAAAGTCTAAAGAGTGGACTGATATTGTAGACTGGCAGGTAACTGGAGTAACGGTTGAGCCAGATAAAGTCGATGATTATTATGGCTTTGAAATTGATGGTAATAAACTTTTCCTATTAGAGGATTGTACAGTAACTCATAACACAAGTCTCATGATTAGATGGATGGTTAACTTTGCTAAGGCAGGTTATCCCTGTGAAATCCTTTCACTAGAGATGTCTAACACACAAATTGTCCGCAGAATTCTTTCTATGGAAAGTGATATTCCGACACACAGACTAAAGCAAGGAATAGTTACTGATGAAGAGAGAGCTAACCTATATGTTACAGCAAATAATTTAAAGATTTTACCGCTGAGTTTTAAATACTCATCAATTCCAAAGATTGGTTCATTAGCAAATCATATCAGATTATCTCATCAAGCAAATGGTACAAAGGTTTTCGCAATTGATTACGTTCAGTTAATGGATGTTACTCCAGGAAATGAAACTACTGAGATTGCTAGAATCGCAAGTGTGTTGAAATCATTGGCTAAGGAATTAGATGTTTCAATTATTCTTTTATCACAGCTTAATCGTGCGGTTGAACAGAGGAAAGATAAGCATCCAGTTCTATCTGACCTACGTCAATCCGGGGGTCTAGAAGAAAATGCAGATAAAGTATTATTTGTTTATCGAGATTACTATTATACAAAGAAAATGGAAGAGCACGGTCTAGCAGAATTAATCTTAGCTAAGAATCGTAATGGTCCAATTGCTGCATTCAATGCGTACTTCAACGAGGAGACAACTAATTTCTCAGGATAGGTAATGACAACACTAATAGCATGTGAAGAATCTCAAGCAGTAACAACGGAGTTTAGGAAGTTGGGAATAGAGGCATTCTCATGCGATCTAATGCCTTGTAGTGGTGGGCATCCAGAATGGCATTTACAGCAAGACGTTAGTTTACTTTTAAAAGAATCATGGGATATGATAGTAGCTTTCCCCCCTTGTACCCACCTAGCAGTTTCAGGAGCTAGGTGGTTTAAGGAAAAGAGAGCTGATGGTAGACAACAGCAAGGTATAGACTTCTTTCGTTTGTTCACAGACCTTTCTTGTGAACGAGTGGTCATAGAGAATCCGGTAGGAATAATGTCCACTCAATGGAGAAAGCCGGATCAGATTATTCAGCCGTATGAATTTGGTGATTCATTTTCTAAGAAGACATGTCTGTGGTTAAAAGGAGTTCCTAAATTAGTACCAACAGATATAGTAGATCCAGGGGAATTCATTACATATGCTTCTGGAAGGAGATTACCCAAGTGGTATTCTGAAGCATCCGGTAAAAATAGATCAACACTTAGAAGTAAAACATTTCCAGGAATTGCGCAGGCTATGGCAAATCAATGGGCAACACTATTAAAGGAGTATAATGGAAATTAAGGTAATTACAAATGAGGGAGTTTTTAATTGTACTAAGATTAGGTATGCTTCTAGAAACCATAAATCTGAAAATAATCCCGTAATTTTACTTCATCTAGGATCAGGTCGAATTCTAAGTACGTCGAGTAAAGATATTTTTTGTACGACTTATACACTGTCTAAGCAGAAGTATACTAAGAGTAAGCTTTATGATCTTAATTGGGTTAAGGGTCTAGTAAGAGTATTTTGGATGCCTGATATGCTTAGGTGTCAAGTGGTAGAAAATAATAAGGATTCACGAAGAATTTTCATTAAATATAATGACGCCGGTAAGGTGGTTGTTATTTCCACGTGGAAATCTTTAACGGAAATTTATACAAAATATAAGTAGGAATATTAATTTAATTATAAAGGAAGTAGAAAATGGTTGGAAACCCACAAAGAACTTATGGATTAAATTGGGAGCGCGATCTAGTAAATAGGTTTAAGAAGTACGATCCAAAGGCTAGGAGAAATCCTAACTCTGGTGCATTCGGTACACAAGCAGGTATAGCAAATCTTCAAGGAGATGTTGTTTTTACTGTCGATGGTCTTCCATTTTTAATTGAAGCTAAGGCTGGTTATGGTGGAAGTCTATCAATGTCTGTTAAAAGAGAATGGATGGATAAGACAATCAAGGAAGCTGAGAACCAGCGTCCAAAGAGAATCCCACTTCTAGCTTTAAAGTTTAGGAATTCTAAAACTGATTCTGGAAAACTCATTGCTCTAACTATAACTGATTTTGAGAAAGTTATGGATAGATTACTTGAGGTTATAGAAGACTTAGCAGAAGCCCAAGACTTTATTTTCTCTTTAAAAGATTCGGGCGTCGATATAACGGAATATACTAAGGGGTAAAAATGGCTTTTGAGGAATATCTTCCAGACCTATCTGAATATTCAGAGGCATGGGTAGAGAGTGCGAATTTTTCTATGCGGAAAAAGGAACTTGAGAATCGTTTCGAAGAACTAGTATCTCAAGTATATATTGATTGTGTTAGTCTTCCAGAATATATGATTAATAATAAACCACCAGCAGTTTCCTTTATCAAGGAGACGTATGCTAAGGTTGGGCATACACCAGAAATAATTAGTGAGATGGGACTTATTCGTGCTGAGATGGTTATAGTTGAGGGGGGTCTTAAACGCGCTACAGGTGTAATTAAGATTCAGGAAATGAAGCTATCGTTGTATCAAACAGTGAGTGCTAATTCAAGGAATATAACAGGATTTTAAAAATGAATAAATATGATGTTTATCTAGATCACGGACGAGTATTGGCATTGGATCAGGATAGCGGAGATGTATACAGAGTTCTAGTTGAGAAGGACTCTAAGTTAGTACGTGTATTTTCTTCCGAAGAGCCTGAAGATTGTCCCTACGAAATTTATGTAGAGGATGGTGTTACTATTTTATTAAATACTCTTACAGCTTCTACGTTTAAAGTTACTCTGGTTGCATACGAGGATCAGGGGTAATGGCTGATCCCAGAGTAGGTAGGGCTATCTCAGTTGTGAAGTATGCTCTTTACTCTGACCCATTGATGGATGAAGTTCAAGTAATACGAACAATCCTTAAAAAAAGTTTAACTAAAGAGGAGAGGGCGATTCTTATTGGAGTCGCTGGAGGAGTACCTATTAAATGGTATAGAACTTTTTACTCAACATGGATAACAGAGATAATTAAAAGAGCGGCTTATAAATTAATGGCAGCAGTTGATATTGAAGTCGAAGCACAAAATAGGGAGTTTGATGCCTAAGAAGAAATCGGATCATCCAAAGTATTATGTTTCTGGGGACGAAGTAGTTTCGGTTACAACTGCGATTGGGAATAACTTAGGCTGGAGTAAATTTGGCTTGTTGGCTTGGACAAGGAAGAAGGCTTTAGCTGGAATAGACCCTAATAATATTAGGAACGATGCAGCTAGTGTAGGGACTCTAACTCACAAGATGGCAGAGAATCATATTCTAGGTAGATCTACTAATTTATTTATATACACCGATGATGAAATAGCCAGAGCTAAGGTTGGATACAAAGCATTCTTAGAGTGGGAAGACAAGTTTAATCCTGAATATCTTGAAACAGAGGTTAGGCTTACTAGTCCAACTTATAAGTATGGGGGAACAGTAGATGTTGTTGCAAGATTAGATGGACTTACGGGGATTGTAGACCTTAAGACTTCTAATTATATCTATAAGGAACACACTATTCAGTTAGCTGCTTACAAGAATCTTTATCAAGAAAATGTTGGAGAGATTGACTTTTGTGGTATCCTTAAATTAGATAAAACCGGTAAGGGATATGAGTATCATCACATAAGTAATGAAAAGCTAGATGCTGGTTTTGAAGCCTTCAAGATGTGTCTTGAATTAGCTAGACTAAAGAAACAAATTTAAAAGTACTTTCCCGTTAAGCATAAATGGTGATGCACTGGCTTGGTAGATCAGATAAGTTAGTTCAACTCTAACAACGGGATCATGCAAATTATAATAATAGTAAGTTTGCTTTTGACTGGATATTCTTCGAGGTACGACCCAGGTGTGTTTCAAACCGTAATTAGAAACAGACAAAGTTGGGGACAATTACCTACGAACATTAAAGACACAAACTATATAGCCCTAGCCGACTGCAATTTAGTGGGTACTAGGGTTTTAGTTTGTTATGAGGACTGCTGGTTTGCTTTGGTGGCTGATTGTGCGGGTATAGCTGATGGAGGATTAAGTTGGATGCAGACCAATAATATAGCTGGAGAGGTTGATAATGATACGGCTATGAGAGAGGGATGTTTAGGCAAACAAATCAGTGTATACACATTAAGAACAAT
>Ga0207997_1001446_pt1 | contig 12278 bp, 12 predicted proteins | sample AntAceMetag02UKN_FD_184777 | JGI IMG/M metagenome (GOLD analysis project Ga0207997, IMG submission 184777) | Saline lake microbial communities from Ace Lake, Antarctica - Antarctic Ace Lake Metagenome 02UKN (SPAdes) (version 2) | ecosystem: Environmental > Aquatic > Non-marine Saline and...
TTAATAAACTTTTTAGGCATTGTCAAAATCCACTCAAAATCCCCATGATCTTGGCGTTTTAAACATTTCTCTATAATTGGCAGCAACTCAGGTCGAGTGCTAGGCGTGATTATACTGATCATTTTCTCCCCCATCCAAAAATCTGGTCTGGCCTACTAGGTTGATCATTGTCTTCATAATACTGCACATCAATATATACATCTTTCAGTCCTTTTAATAAAACCTCCTTAAATGAGTCTTCTGTAAATCTCCAATAATCTTTTGGGTGTCTATGTAATCCATGATTGATAGATGGTGTACCAAGAACTAACCAACCACCTTTCTTTAAAACATATTTCATATTTTCAATAGTAACCCAAAACTTATCATCATGTTCTAAAGTATCAATACAAAGAACCACATCAAATTCTTCTTTGCCATATTTCTCTTTTAAGTTGTGTGCATTCATAACCATATCGACATTCTTACCAGGTCTCATATCTAACCCTGTGTATGCAAATTCTGCAAGATCAGCTTTTAGATTTCCACTACCTTCATCAAATGAACCGACATCTAATAGATTGCCAGTATTGATATCACAATCTTTCATAAACTTTCTAACAAATAGACGTGTTGATTTTAACATTATGGCATTGGTTTCCAGGGTGTCTTTAATTGTTCTGCATAACTTTCAGCAAAATCCACTTCAGGATACTTACCCCACTTCTTTTTGAAGTATTCTTTGTTCTCTTTATTTATAACTTTATGTTTTTCTATTCTATTAACGGTTGAGGAGTCTAGGTGCTGATATTCTGCTTTGTTCGTATATGCTTGTTTGAACCCCGCCTCTCTCCATGTCTTCCAATAATCCCAGTCATCATAACTGTTAAGGAACTCTTCGTCATATAACCTACCAGCCCAAACAACAAAGAAACTAGATGAACACCATCGTTCTTTTCCTCCTACCCAAGTATCATTACCAGGATTAAAAGGTTGGTCGTAGGGAATCATTCTAAAATGGACTGAACATACCTTTGTATCTTTTAATATCTCTTCAGCCACAGGTAACCATTGCTTTGGCACTCTAACATCGTTATTGCTAATTGCTACTACTTCACTCAGATGAAGTTTTAATCCCTGGTTAACAGCCTTGGCATATCCGAGGTTAGTGGGGTTCCTAACATACTCATCAGCCAGCTCTCTCATCAATCCTCCACCCATAGGGGAAGCGTTGTCTATAATCGTTATCTTAACATCGTTCTCTCGAAGCGAGTTGATTGTATTTTCTGTTAAACTAACTAAATCTGCGTCTTTTAGCCATACCGGTATTATTATTCTCATTCCATTCCTCTTAATAAATCAGCAGCATATTGATAGTGTGAGTAGTTCTTTACCACAAACTCTCTTGGGGTCTTGCATCCCGATTCTGCATATTCTTTTAAGAAAGATTTTGTTCTTCTGTTGCCAGGATTGATAACTTCTGGAAGTATATTCATACTCATTGCTTCTAAAACAGTTCTCTCCGACCCATGAATGGCTGGAATGATTATCTTCTTTGTTCTGTCGTAATAATCTCTAATATCTTCTGGTGGAATATATCCTTCTCTAATCTTTACACCAGCATCAACACAAGCCTTGTAATCTAATTCTCCGTCTGGTTGAACTGTTCCTACGCAGAACAACTTATCTCCTAGGTAGGCGATGTCTCGTTGTAGTTTCCAAGGACTGAACGTAGCTGGATAAAAGTATTCTATATCTTTTTTTACTTTAGTTGGAGCAAAAAAGTCTGTATCTGTTCCAAATGCTCTTATACACCTTATACCCTCGGCTCTAATTCTCTGGTAGATTGGCTCACTCTCACAAAAGACCACATCGAGCTTTCTCAGGTTACTCATGTTATGAGGATCTGTGGTTAAACAAATACCTTTCTTTGCACTAGGGTAATCATCTAAGTAGTCAAAGAACCCACTATCGCTATCATCCCAAAAAAGTACAAAGTCGTAATCATCCTTTGGAGGAAGTGATCTGTCTAAAAACCACTCTATGTCATGTTTCTTTTTTAAGACATCTACCGCAGCACGAAGACCATCACGCCAGTTGTCAAATATCTGGCTTGCCTTGGGAAAGTACCACACTATTGCAATACGTAATCTTGCTTTAGTCATATAGGTTTATTTTCATTTGAACCTCTTATCAAATCTTTTGTCGTACTTGGCGTTAGTTTCACACGCTTTACTACAATAAGCTACTGGGAAGTTTCCTGCCCTATCCTTTCCATGTACGAATACGTCCTTCTTTTTGCAATAATCACATTTCTTCTTGAACATTGTCATACGCTCACCTCCATTACAAAATTCCTCTGTGAATCAATATCTAAATCAACAATCTTATATTCTTTAAATAAGTCTCTTAACTCCTCTTCCGAGAATATTCTCAAATGCCCAGATGGTTTGGTATCGTTCCAGTCTGTACTTCCAGCTTCTGCTTTGTGTAGTTCAATTCCCAGACTATCCTGACAAGGGGTTGAGATGTAAAGTCTGCCCCCCTTGTTCAATAGTGACATGCAATGTTCAATAGCTTTCTTGGCGTCTGGTAGATGTTCTAATATCTCAAATAGTATTACAGCATCCGCTTTCTCTTTTACGTCAAATATGTCTCCAACCTTAAATTTAGCATCGAGGTTATATTTAGTAGCTCGTTCTCTTGCTACTTTGATTGAAGGCTCGTATAGATTAACCCCTTTACATTTAATTCCTCTTTTGGCTAAAGTTAATCCCAGATAACCATCAGCACAACCTAAGTCTAATACTGACTTTGGGTTTTGTTTCTCTATCCTGTCTACTAACCACTGGAGCCTTGGATATAACTTAGTACAGTCTAATGCCATTTCTTCTGATACGGGATCTTCTACCAAGTCTTCACTGTAATACTTTATATAATCCTCTTTATTAAAAGCGTGTTTAACCTTTTGCCAGAGTACGTCTTTGTATTTGAAGTCCCTGTCTTTAACCAATTCCCATGCTTTTAGGGCTTGGTTGTCTTCTAATAGGGCATCTACATGAACTTCTAGATTGGTTCTAAACTTAACCCACAGTTCGGTATCATGAACTACAATCTCGTACTCTAATCCGTGTAATAATTTTTTAATCTTCTCTGGGTTGTAAGACCTCACATGGTCGATTAGGGCGTCTTTATTTTCCCAAACGGCCATTGTACCTTTTGGGTCGGTTGCACCATTAGGAGTCGTTACATAACACCACCCGTCATCTGAGACGAGTTTCAACATGTTCTCCATTAATTTCTCTGGACTGGGGACATGTTCTATTAATTCACAAGCAGATACTACATCGTATCGATCTGAATCACTATAAGTACAAGCATCTCCCTGAACCATATCTAGACCTCTCTTTTTGCCCAACTTCACGGCCTCTTTGCACATCTCTACCCCTTTGGCTTTCTTACCAAACTTTTTGAGTAGTGTTCCCTCATAACAGCCCAAATCTAATAGATTCTTGGCATCTTTGCCTTCATCAAGTATCCAATCGTGTCTAACCATCTCAACTTCTTCTGGTCTCCAGTTCATGGGGTCGTTAGCGTACTTTTCAACATATGCTTCGGGGTTTATCATATGATCTAGCTTTTTAAGTAGTTTTGTCCTCAATTTCCCCATTGGGAGGATTTCTATGGCTTCCATTGGCTCATCTTCCATAATTAGCTTCATTGCTGTCTCTTCTGGTGTAACTTCCTTCTTGAACTCTTCATCCCATTGTTTTGCTACCTTAGACCAAGCAAAGTGTTCTTTTGCCCACTTCATCATTGGTTTTCTTAACTTCTTTTGTCTTTTCTCGTCTTTTAATAGACTAATTAGTTCTTTCTTGTATAAATCTTTGGTTTCTTTATCATAAATGTCTCCCGGCACCTTAATTCCATGCTGAACTGTCTCTTTAACTGCTGCATAGTCAATTACGACAGGAATTGCACCATAAGCCTGAGCTCTCATGGCTGTTATACAAGAAATTTCGCCAAAATGGCAATTGTGAACAACAACACCACCAGCTATGAAATTATGGTTATCTTCTACTTCCATATCATACACATCTTTATAACCAGCATCTTCTATACTTGCAACTTTATGGTTCCACCTAGATTCTCTTCCCGAATCTCCCCATCCTTCTTTTTCTTTTACACTCAAACTATTCCACCATTTCTTGTAACCCGCCTGCTGTTTTTCTTTTCTTTTCTTTAAAAACTCAACTTTTTCCTCAGGTGTAATATTATCCCAGAACTTATTAGCTCTTTTCCTTCCATTATCAGATAACTTTTTCTTTCCCTCTTTTGTATTTGTCCATCGTTTATATGATTTTATTTGTTTTTCAATAGACTGTTTAGTTTTTATCATTCCTTTAAAAGTCTTTTTACTGTGTTCTTTTGGAGATAGAAGTTGTAGGTTATCGGGACTGTTGTTTAAAGAGTTACCATCCTTGTGGTCAACATGATAACCTTTTGGTAATTTTCCAAAGATTTTCTCGGCAACAACCCTATGTTCATATGGCCAAGAACCTCTGCCAATACTAACCTGAATTTGAGTGTGTTTCTTCAAAGCAACAACACTTTCACCGACTTCTAGATTCCCAGCTTCAATCCAACCTCTTTTATAAGTCAAAACCTTATGTTCAGGAGTTAGTCGCAAGCGTGTCCCGTCTGTCCAGTTAATCTTAATAATTTTTGCTCCTTCCCTAGTCTTTTTTATTGCTCTCGCCTTTTTCAACTCAAACTCACCACTATCTTCATTAAAACTCCAAACAAGTACATCCTTTTTACCAACTAAATTCTTTATCGGTACTCCCACTGGATATTTTGTGTAATCCCTTGGCATATCTATTAAGGTATCACCAGTTACACAAGGATATGCCCAAATACCAGCTAGTTTGTTCTGTATAGTACACTCATCGTGGCTTATTCTCCCCATATGAGCTATTCCTGGCTGTTCCATTAGCTTATTTATCTTGTCTTTCCATGCCATACGCTCTGGGTTGTCTGCATAACCCAAATCAAACAAGTTCCACCCATAGAAGATATGTAGTTGAGCATCGGGTACTTCTTTAATAATATCGGGCCATATCTTTAGTAAGTGTTCTAGTCCTCTGTCGTATGAGGATCCGTAGATAATTCTCTTGGGGTTTCTAACAATAGGCTTTTTGAGTGCGAATATCTGGTTGGCTCCCACTTCCGTAACCATATGATACCCCTTGCTCTCGAAATATGGTTGAATCTCTTTGTTAAACACTCCCTGTGTAATTACTTCTATGATTAGTAGCTTGGGTTTGTGCTTCTTCCAGTTCATTGACTCGAAGACATCTATCTCGCTACCCTCTGTGTCGATTGAAAGTATGTCTATATCGCCAATTCTGCGGTCTGTTAGTATCCGTTCTAGTTTGACTGGCTCTAAATCAGCGTTAAATACATCGTTGTCTTTGGTTTTGATTAACCCTGAGATGTCTGGAGTACTCTTAGCCATGTAGAACTTCTGTGTACCTTCTTTGTTAGATATTAAAGCTCCTATTCCTATCTTCCTGCTTTCTTGTAATTTCTCTACATTCCTTGGGTCAGCGTCTATACAAACCCCAGTCCACCCATTCTTCTCAAAGAAGTAAGTGTTAGAACCTGTTACCCCATCCCCTGCACCCACATCCACAAATACTCCGTCATTAGGGATAAGTCCAAATGCTTCATATACAAACTTGTCTTCTTTGTCGCTTCCGTAAAATGTTAAATCTTTGGCTATCATATATTAATTCCGTTAGCTGTATAAAATATCTTGTCTTCGGGCAAATCTGGTACATTGGTTCTATGGAACTTTGAAAGGAACAGTGCTTTGTGTAGCTTGTTAACTCTCTCTGGTGTATAGGTCATTGGGTTTTGTAGGTCGTGATTCCATAGATAGCTCTTCTTAGTCTTCAATCCTGGTACATCCATTAACTGAATCTGTCGCCATGCTACAAAGATATTGAGCTCATCCTTCCAGTTGATGTGGAAGTGAGGAAGATACCTAACTCCGTCATAAACTCCTGTGTCTTCTCTTGGGTCTGCAAAGACTGTAACTCTCCATCCCAACTTAGCTAACTCTTTCGAAAGATAAATAACAGCTTCTTCTGAACCACCTATACCAGTTGATGTACTCTTAGGACTCCACTTCTCAAAGTGTGGCCCACAGTAGATAGCGATTTCATCATCTCCCCACTTCCTAGGAGGTAGAAACTCGTTTCTCAAACCAATCAGTGCGGGCTCACCAGCTATCTCTTGGGGAATACCTTGAATTAAGGCCGTAAGTTCGGCAAATTGTCCTGTTTCCTTTAAGTGAGAAGCCAACTTGATTGCCCAGTGAGCCATATCGTTTCTGTGCTTTAAGTCGTCTATATCTTTAAATCTCTGCTTACTTGCATCTGTTGGTATTATGTTTACCATTTCGGTTGCTACCTTGTGGCATAACTCTAACTGACCCGTATTAAGGTATATATGGAACATTGCCTCTAGTAACATTGTCTTGTAATCACGAGGGTTGATTACCAGGGTTGTTTTGGGTATCTCTATTCCTCCAGCTACTTTCACCCAATGAAGTGCTTTGGCCCAGTCTTTCAACATGACATAGGTTAAAGCAATCTGAACATAACATGAGGTAAACTTAGGATCTTCTGTTAACGCTTCTAGTAATGCACTGATAGCTCTTTTGAAGTCTCCTTGTTCTCTGTGTATCATTGCCAGGTACTCCCATGCTTGAGCTCTCTCTTCCGCCCATCCAGACATGCTTATGTAGTTTTTAATAAGCTCGGCTACATATGAGTCCATCCCTTTAGCAACAGGTTCGTATAAAAACTGTGGCTCATGGGTATCGAAGTATGCTTTCGCTAGATAATAGATAGGTCGTGGGTCTGTGGGGTTATTAACAACCTCTTCTTCGAGAATTTCTATGTTCCTCCACATTGACTCAGCCATCTCCTCGGCCTTAATCATATGGACAACAAGGAAGTCTTTTGTATCACTTGCCTTACCAGGGCGTTGTTCTATTAATGTTTCGTGGATTGGAGCAACCCATTTATATATATTGTCGTTCTTGAGTATTCTTTCTCTTAAATGTTCTATTAATATCTGCTTGACATTTCCCTTTTCGTCTAATTCCACCTGGTATAAATATCTGGCAAACAAAGCGGTTACTTGTTCCTTTGCCATCATCTCAATTAACTGAGGGAATTTCTCTGCACCAACAACTATGTCATCTGTATCCATCCAAAACATGTAGTCATATTCTTTGGGGACTTGAGAGAGATTGAAGTTTCTTGCTTCTGAGAAGTTCTTGGTCCACTTAAACCAACTCCACTTACCATTGTATTCTTTAACTATCTTTTTGATTTTCTTTTGGGGGTTCTTTGTACCTGTTATGAAGATGCCATCTACGTATTTATGGACTGACTTTAATGCACGTCTGAGGATATCCGCTTCGGAGTCGTCCTTCACAATCATTACTAATGCTAGTTTTAATTTTGACATAAAAAAAGGACGGAGTTTCTCCGTCCAACCTAAAGATACAATCTCGTTTTGAACTAGCTTATTGTATCAAGGATTTGTTCCGGATGCAACACTGGTGAAAAAGAGATATTTGCACTCATCTATTGAATCTCCAACCGTTACACTTTGAGCATCACAAGCCCTACTCCACAACTCATAAAGATCTATGCTTGTTGAACTCCCCACTGTTTGTAGCCACTCTTGTTCTGTCTTGCTTCCCTTAGATCTCCAGTAACCATATTGGTGTTGAGACAACGGGGCGTGTACTGGTTCACTACTTCGGGTTCTGTACCAGTCGTTTTCTAATGCTCTTAAACTTGTTCCTTGAATTGCCATAATCTTATTATACCACTTTGTTAATCATAACCTGATCTACCTTTTGTCCTACTGTAAATATTGGAATGTTTTTGCCCAGTTTGTTCATGAACTTCCTGTCAAACTCTTGGTCTGGGAATATAGCCTGAATTAGTTTAATCAGTCTAGGTGGCATAGCGGCAAGATATCTTACCCCGGCCTTTCCCTTCTCCCTAGAGTAACCATCCTTCCTTGCTCTTGTTAGTTTAATGTCTGATATTTGTCCTTTAAACTCTTTCCACTCTTGCGGCCAGTAGTCAGCCCAGAACTCTATCAACTTCTTTAATATATCCCATTCTTCTGCTGTCTTGATTGTGCTTCTGTGTCCTCTAGCCAATTCGACAATATGATCCGTTGCTTCAACCATCCTCTTTTCGTATTGCTTCCAAACAATAGGCGTAGAGGGATCTTTCATCTTCTCATAAGCATAGTGCTCCAAATATGGATCTGGTTTGTCGATACTCATCTTACTAGTGCCCGTAAGGGGCGAGCACTATAAAACGGTTATCCGTTTACTGCGTAACCCTGTCGATTAACAGAGGTTCGCTCTCCACGATACTCAAGGGTGAACTCACCAATGATTTGACCATTTTCTCGGTCACCATCTATTGCGAGCATCTTTTTAAATGGCTTACGTAGGTAAGCTACCTTAAATAGATTTTCCTTGATACCCAAGAATGCGTTAGCACTAGAAGCGGCTGTCGCAACAGATGTTCCTGCTCCAGGAACATAACGGTGTTGCATTATTCGTGCAACGCCTGCTGATGTTTCGTATATAGCCACTGGTTGTGTTAGCTTCTTGTCGGACTGGTCAACGTACTTTGTTGCACCTGCTGTGAATCCGTCAATCTTCCTCTTCAAATTGAAGGGAACAAGGACTAAATCAAAAGCATTATCTGTACCACCTTTGTCCCAAGAATGCTGATGCATGTCTTGAAATTCGGTTTCAGATAGTGATGTACCAGAGTTTCTGCTAGTAGCTAGGGTGGTGATAACGTTTACCAAACCAGCCATGCTTGCGGCAGTACCAGATACACCAGAGCTCAAAGCTCCGTTGACAATAGCATATTCTTGCTTCATCTTCCAAGTCCTTAACGCCTTTCCAGATTGGTAATCAAGAGGATCTTGACCTCCACTGGGGTCGGTTGCCCTTTCTGTGCCGGACACTCTAAATGTCTGGGAAAGAATGGCTGTTAAGTTAGTGATTCTAGTTGGTTGATCAAGTGCCCCATAAGTTGCTGCTGCACCTTCTGCGGCGAAATCGACTGAGCTAGGAGGAGTTATATAGTCCTCAAGCCACTGATGGACGGTATCTTTAGCGGTACTCTTACCCAACATTGTTGCCAATGGTGTGTCATCAGGAGTAACGTCTCCAATAACGTCTAACAGATCTTCTCGTCTGCTTGTGTCATAGAATGTAGTTAACATAAATTAATAATTCACCTCACTTTCCGGCCAAGATTTTTTCTCTCCTGACCGGCTCAGTCAGGTCGAGTTACTTATTAACCCAAGGAATCTGTGAAACTCTCGCTGTTATTGCGTCATCATCACTGTGTCGAGTTTTCACTCTAAGGCTTTCGAGTTCTTCTTGCGAAGACGCTCTCTTGCCTGGTGCTGATGTTTGCCCTTCGGCATTTAACCCAGCTTGTTCTTTCTCAGATACCTCGTTAAGGATCTTCTCCGCACCTATTTTTTCGGCTTTAGATACGGTTTTGCTTTCTCGCTTAGCAACACGAGCTGCAATGTCAGAGACTAAGGGATTCTCACCCCTCATTTTCGCCGCTAACCATCGATCTGCAACCTCTTGTTCCAAATCTTTGTTATTCATAACATCTGGGTGCTTAGTACGAGCATTGTTCTCGTCTATAAGCTCCTGAGCTGTTGTGTTGGCCTGATAACTCGCCATTTGTCGAGTCTGTTCTAATGTGTCATTTACAGCTTGGTTGTATTCCGCCAAATTGGTCTCGCCAGTAATGGGATCTGTAAAGTCCTGTATATTTACCGGTCTTATCTGACCAGGCGGTGTTTGCTGTCTAAACGCATTAAAAGCTGACTCTCCTTTCGAACGAGCACCTTTCTCTTCTTTTAACCGCTTGATTTCCAGTCTCTGTTCTTGGAAAGCCCTTCGCTGTTCCACAGAGTCTTCTGGTAATTCATCAGTATCCTTAGTTGCAGTGCCTTGATCATCGGACACTTCAGCTACCGTTTCAGGAGCAGTAACCTCCTCTTTAACAGGTGGCGAATCTGCTTGGGTAGTTTCTGTCTCTACCACTTTTTCTTCAGCCACGGGTTTATCCGTCATATTAATCACTCCCTTTCTACTACCTGGTAACGTAGGTGACACGCCAGACTCAAGGTCTGAGAGTAATCAAGTTCTACTTAACTATTCTCAAATCACAAGTTCTTTTTCTTTGGTATATAAATGTCCTTCTTCTACATAGTCACCAGGGTCTAATTCGAATCCCCAATGACAATGTTTGCACCTTGCCTGTCTACCAGTCACTCTTTCAAAGTAGTGACCATCTTCTGACAATACGCTGTGCGGAACAATGTTCGTATGTACTTCAGCATGCTCCCAATACTTATCATCACTCTTTGGCAAATCATCAAGTTTTTTCTTGTCCATTTTTTTACCATCTATATGTTGATGTCGATGCGTTTGATTTTGGTGTTCCTTCTCTACTATCTGCGGCGGTTAGTCTTGCATCTGCTGCAATAACCTTAGCGGCTATCCCATCATCTCCAATGGTTTTGGTTTCACCTGGTCCAAAGACAAATTGTTGTCCTTCAACCCAAACTCTCACGGTTCCTTGATCTCCAATAGTTTTACCTATGTTGGTAGACTTTTCACCGCTTGTGTTTCTTTCCCATGCTCCTCTATTTGTAACTAATGTTGTCATAACTAATCACCACCTTAACTTAACGACTCTCTTACTTTATCTATAATCTTTCCTTGCTCTTTTTTAGAGAGTGCTTGAGCTTCGGAAACTTTACTATCAATCCAATTTAGCAAGTCAGTAACGAATTGCCCTTTAGCCCATGCTACCTTTTGTGCATAAGCGTACTCCTTGTCAGTCTTAAACTTCCTAGGATCTACTAATGCTGAATTAACCTGCAACTCCAGGTATGGGAACATTACCTCCACCCATCCCTTGTGCTGGCACAGCTCCTTCAGCCGGAACCCCTCCTTCTGAGCCTGGCTCTCCCCCTGGGATAACTTGACCTTGACCATTCGAACCTCCTTCCTGTTGTATATCTTCAAAATATTGATCTGCATCGCTAATAACTTTTGTCGCTTCGAACATCTTAACTAATAACTCAGATACTTTGGGCTTCTTGCCTTCCATTTGTAGCATCTGCATGATAATTGGGTTAGATATAGTCCCTATGATAGCTGCTAGCTTGTTTTGTACTTCTTCGTCTGATGGAGCTCCCATGCTCTCAATGTCAGGAATGTAGTCGTATTCTCCAACCATGTCTCCCTCTTCTATGATTAAGTTACCACCTGAACCGTTCTCGTCAGGCATATACTTAGGAATTTCGACACCTTCTCCACCGGGAACTGCATATCTTGGTCCTGGCATAATAGACTCTGGATCCATTTGTCCCATTGAGATAGCCACTGCATCTTCGTGGGTTGGTCTAACATCTGACAAACCATTGTCCATAAAGTACTCTGATGCTTCTCTTCCTACAATGCGGATAATCCTTTGTTTCTCTACTGCACCCTTGAACATAAATTGCTGGTTCATTGAGTGCCAGAATAGCGTTTGTTTCTTTAGAGCATCTGAAAGGAATATTTGATTCATATTGTCTCGTACATTCCTTGTGTAAGAAGAATCTTTAATCTCTGTTGCAGTAACTCTTCCTTGGTCTTGAGCTGGATTAGCACTACTTGTACCTTGCGAGAACTCTCCTAGTGCATTCATTACGCTTCCCTTCAATACTTGATAGATAGATTGGAAGTTGGTAGTCATTGAGGTATCTATCTTCATTTGCTGCACGTCTATGTTGGGTTGATTCATTAACCATTTAGCTTCAGGGTTCCACTCTATTGTGTGCATACGTACGTTAGTAGGATTAATGTGTACCGGTGGACGTAATGCTAAAGCTATGGTGTCAGAATAGGCCGAAAGATGGGCGTTTATTGCCTTTATCTCTTTTGCAACTGGTTCAAACTCATTAACACCATACAAATCGTCTTGTAGTGGGTAGTACTTTAAATGGATTACAGGAATCTCTCCGTGTTTGTAAGGATTAGGTATGTCCCTGATGATTACACCGTGTTTAGGGGCAAATGTTATCCACCTGTCAGGTCTATATTCAGTTACCAACTCAATTACTGGGAATACTTCATCTCTTCCTAGGTAGTCTTGTAATCC
>Ga0207997_1001448_pt1 | contig 12274 bp, 5 predicted proteins | sample AntAceMetag02UKN_FD_184777 | JGI IMG/M metagenome (GOLD analysis project Ga0207997, IMG submission 184777) | Saline lake microbial communities from Ace Lake, Antarctica - Antarctic Ace Lake Metagenome 02UKN (SPAdes) (version 2) | ecosystem: Environmental > Aquatic > Non-marine Saline and Alkaline...
TGGGATTAAACAAGCCATGGAAGGGACAAAGATTATTACTCCCAAACTTCCTAAGGTTATTCCTGTTCCGGGTGAGGCGGTCAAGGCGGTCAAGAAAGTCGTTAAGCCGGTCATAGAGCCAACCAAATCCAAAGAAGGTGTTATCCCTCAAGGATTAGAACAAGCTATCGCTAAGGCTAAGTCTACAGGAATAGAAGTTGAACGTTTTGATTCTCCGAACAGAAAAGGGGAGGGAGTATTTTTCTCTCCAAGAGGGGAGGGGAGTACAGATTTCGGAACAGCAAAATCTGAAAAAGTAATTTTTCCACAAAAAACATTCGAAACATCTGATCAAGAAACAGCTGTGGTGGAATTATTTGGTAAAGAAAAAGCAGATAAGATAATGGATAAATATGATGAGCTTACGATGAAGCCAACAGGGTTTGAGGCATTTGAGTATCTTGATAATTTAATAGCAAAGGAGGTAAAGAAAAGAGGATATGATAGCGTGCATTATCTTTCTAATCGAGGGCTAGTTGGACTAGATCAACTATCCGGTGAGAATTGGCACATTATAGATAAAAGTATAATCGAAGCTAAAGCAGTAAAGCCAATAAAGAAAGAAGCACAAGGCGAAGTTATATTTCATCAAGGGGTTGGCAAGATTCCTACTTACGATGCTTATTTTGGAACACAAGAGTTTGAAAAAATGTTTCCGAAAGAGTTTGGAGACAAAACAGTTAAACTAACATTGACTAGCGATGTGAACATTTTAGATTTGAATGTGTCATCCAAGACAACAAGGCAATTTATGGCAGATGTGTCAAGAGCGGAATATCCTGACATGGCAAAAAAAGAAAACAAACAAGCAATAGATGACTTATTGAGAGGGGATGAAAAAGCGATAGAAGATTGGTATGAGCTATGGGCAGACAAAAGGCTTATTCTTCCGAAGATAAGAGAAGCTGGGTTTGGTGGCGCTAAGTTCCGGATGGAATATCTTTTAACCAAGGAGGCTATCAGTAATCTTAAAGCTGAATCTCAACCTGTCGATATTAGCAAGAAAGCCAAGCCAAGAACCAAGACAGTTAAGCCTAAAGTCAAGGTAGTTACACCAGTGGAAAAAGAAGTTAAGGCCAAGGCTAAGGTAGTCAAACCCAAAGCTAAAGCAGTTAAACCCAAAGCAAAGAAAGCCAAGGAAGTTAAGCCGGAAGAATATATGGGACTTAAGCCGGTAGAAAAGATAAAAGAATTTAAAGGGTTTAGATATACTGATAATTACAAGATAGACGAAGCATTTATTGGTGAGGCCGAAGAAGCTGGAATTAAAGAATTTAGCGACGAAACGCTTGATTGGGTAGATGCATGGAAGGAAGGGTTTAATGTTCCTCAAGAAGCTATTGCTAAATTATCACCTCCATCGTTATTGTCGATCAAAGAATTGATGAAATATAGACCTAATAAGCCGGTAATGCTTTATAGGGGAAGGGGGGTTGAAGATGAAGTGGTCAGAATGGGAAGCAAAACAGGATATGAGTCGTGGACACATAATAAAGAAGTTGCTAAACGATGGGGAGGAAAGAATCGAATGTTTATATCTAAAATAATAAAACCGAAAGATATTTTGGTGGATTTTGCTATGTTGCCTAAAAATGCGCAAGAAGAGATGTTCGGAATAAATGGGAATGTAGAAAGGGAAGTTGTCGTTAAGGCAAAAGCTGATATTAAATTCAAAACCATTCCTGAATTTAAGGGATACAAGGATCTAACTACTAAAATCTTAAATCAACTCAAGGGACACACAACTGTTTCTAAAGAATTCGTTTCTAATTTAACGAGACAGCTTGGACTTAAAAAAGCAGAGGTTGATTTGATCAACGAGATATTAGACGAATACAAAGACGGAGAGAAGATTCCGGTTAAGGAGTTTGCTGATAAGGTTCACGCTCAGTTGTTGCCGTTAGGCACAAGAGGATTGAGCCAAGAATACTTTGACTATTATAAAGGGATAACACTGCCGGAGGAACAACAAGGAAATGTAGCAAGCTATAGAGAAGTAATATACGAAAGTCCTATTAAGACATCTGCGGCAGATGTTCATTTCGCTGAAGCTGGTGTATCTAATTACTTTGCTCATGTGAGAGTGGAGGATATGGCGAAAAGAGCCGGAAAGCCGATAAAGACTGGGCAAGCTGTTGGGATAAGAGGAGAACAGATTCCTCTTACTAAACCAACTGGAATAGGAGTTAGTGGTATTCGTAGAATAATAGAACTTCAAAGTGATTTGTTTCAGAAGGGGAGGTTAGAGAGAGAAAAAGAAGTTTCCCAGGGTATTTCTGATATTATGTCGGATTTATCTGATAGGGGAAAGAGAGGTTGGTCGTTAAAAGATATTTTTAAAAAATACAATCTTGACGAATCTGCAGTTCCAAGCTTGAGGGGTGCCGCAAAAAGTTTCGGCCCAGCAGATTATGGGGAAAGGGCATTAAGGGAAGTATCAGAATTAGCCGATATGGCAGAAAAAATCCCGAGCAAAAGAGCAAAGGAGTTAGAACCTTTAGAACCTTATCGCAATACTTGGCATGAACGGATAATCCGGGAAGAGATAAAACGAGCGGCTGAAGATAATAAAAAGATTTTAAGATTACCTACCGGGGAAACAGCAATGGAAGTAGAGGGGTTAGGGACAGCTACTCTAAGATTCGGACTTCTTGATAAAAATTTAAAACCTCTGGGAGATTTAACTTCTGAAAACATGAAGGTCGGGCAAAGAGTTGATGAATGGGGAGATGTGTTCGGGAAACACTGGATAATTACTGAAGTTCTCGAAGATGGGAAATTTAGAGCTGTTCCGGTAAAAGAGGTTGAAGGGTTGAGAGGGTTTAATGCAATGGAAACGAATAAGGAAATCGTAGAGTTTATAAAAGAAAATGCTGATTTGTATATTGAAACCTTTGATATCTCTGGCAAGATAGACACGTCAAATCCTATCTATAAGTTCTACGAAAACGATGTCCAGAAATTCCTTAAGAGAATACGGCCTGATCTAAAAACAATAACAGACAAGCAAGGAGTGGCTTGGTTTGAAACTAAAATTACTTCTGCTGACAAGGGAGCAGTAATTGCTTATACAGAGAAAATTCTTGGAAAACCTATACCTGTAGAAGTAGCCAACAAAGCTCTTAGGAAATATTTTAGCGAGGATGAAGCTAAACTATTAACACAGACAAGCTTGATCAGGGCTCAGAGTGGCAAGCTGGCCTATGGTAAATCCGAAGAGGGGCTTATCACGTTGGTTGAGGACAACGGGAGAGTAAGAGACAAAACTCTTTATCATGAGATGTATCATCAGCACCTTCAGTTGTTCTATTCTGAAAAGCAAATCAATGAATTAAATCGAGAAGTAGCTCAACAGGTTAATAAAAAAACAGGAAAAGTTATTTTATTAGATGAGGCTGAGGAAGTTGGTGCGGATTACTTTGCTGATTTTGTAGCTCGTAAGGAAACGTTCTCAGGGAAGATACGTAATTTCTTTAGAAGACTCTTAGCCCGGATTAGAAGGTTGATTGGTAAGAGAGATAGGGTAATGGAAACTGTTGATAATATATTAGAGAAGAAGAGACCGGGGGTTGTCCGGACAGGCAAGAAGGGGCCACCGAAGTTTAAGGAGCATGGCGGAATGACTCCCGAGGAAAAGAAGGCGTGGGATAAAGAAGGGTTGCGACTTGCAAAGGAAGAAGCAGAATCCGTTGAAAAGGAACTAGGGCCACAATGGGCAGGGAAGGGAGGAGAGAATGATTATATCGGTGATATTATTGACGGAAGGTATAAGTTACAGATTCCCCGGACCGAAGACAAGCTAGATGCTCAACGAGCGTTAGGAGGGCTTTATTCTTATGTGTTTAGCAAGAAGGGGACTATCCCCATAGATTATGTAGCTAATGATTTGGGGCTAGGGCTTGATGAGGCTCTCGAGGAAATAAAAAATGCGTTCGCACAAAACAAGTTGTGGAAGACTCAATATGGGCGGAAGGTTATTGGTAGAACTAAGGAATATAAAGCTATCTCCGATGATCTTAAGGCTCAGATTACTGCCTTCTTCAGACCGGCTCGGCATCGCACTAGTCGCATATTTAGTTTACTTGGGAACAAGGACACTACTATCCCGATGTTGGCTCATGTCTTGGATGGTTGGGTCAAGTCGGGGGTAAAGACTTTAGTTGAACCATATGGTGGGGCATTCACTATAGGGGTTCACTCTCTTGATGGAGCGATCAAGAATGGGTTAAAAGAGTTTAATTCTAACCTTTTTGATAAGGAGAAATATACTGTTATTAAAGCGATTCAAGAAGGCAAACTCGACGAGGCAAAACAATTGGTTTCCTCGAGTGTTCATGATATTAACCAAGCTATTGTTAGTCAGCCAGGAAAGTCAGCTTTAGTCAATACTACGATTAACGATTTCTTATCTCAATATCCCGATAGTTATATTGGAAGCAAACAATGGATTAGTTATGTTAACAATTTATCGGTTGGAAAAGAGGTTACAGTTTATCCTGATGTCTATGAGGAATTCCGATCTGTGTTCCAAGGGGCCTACGATCAGCTTGCCAAGGTGACACCAAGTGACTTGAAGTCATCCGTTTTGAGATCTGTGATTAATAAAACAGGTCGTTTTGCTGGCAAGGGACAGGGGCTTATTGGAGCCAATGGCTTTATGGGAATTGAAGGAAAACTCTTTGATAAATACGGAATGACTAGCGGATTAGAAGATGCGGATAGAACATTTAAGTTAGCTAAAAAGCATGGAACTAAAATTAATCTTTACAACGAGAATGGCCCGGACTTCTTAAAGAAGTTTTATGACCGTAATCCTAAGACAACGGGTTATTTCGTGGATCCGCCTTATCTCCACGAAACAGAGGTTTATCTTAAGAAGGCGAGTGCTGAAGAGAAAGGGGCGTTAGACCAATTTACTTCTGGAGATAGGTTTGCTCAAAGTCATCAGGGGCTTATTAAGGCTCAGAAGAATGGAGCAAGGTTAGTTTTAACTAATGATATTGATCAGGAATATTTAGATATTCTCTCTGATAAGATTAAAAATGCTGGGCTATATGCCTATAAAGAATCTAATACGCCTACTTCTTTAGTGGTTACTCCGGAGACTCGGGATCTTGTTAATAGTTTCCTCGAGAAGTCTGAGAAAATAATGCATGGAGAAAGAGAAGAACTGGTTGCTATCAAGCAATTGAAGGCAGATAAGGCCTTGAGCAATAATACTATGGCTAGGGTGCGTCATGGATTAGGAATCAAAGAATTAAAGAATGCTACTCCCGAAAAGCTAGACGAGATGATAGACTTCTTAAGGGGGTTGAAAGAGGGTGATCGCATGTTAAGCAACATGCAAATAGAAGGATTATCTAAACTGATTCCTTATGGGGAATTCACTTGGAGAGGGAAACCTCGGAATAAGCAACTTATTACTCAGCGAGAAATAATAATAAAGTTTAGGGAAAAAGCAGATATTGTTCCGGAGAATGGTAAAATAGATTCTAAGCATCCTGTGAAATCTAGATTAAGTATTCTATCTCATCGGACATCCCGGCTTGTAGCTAAGGAACTGTGGCCGACAGTCGATCTTAAAGAAGGACATCCGATGATTACTAGAACAGTTGATCGATCTGATGCTCGGCTTAGGAAGTCTGTTAAAAATGATACGGAAAGGAAGAAGAAGGTTCATGAGTTTATTAGATCGGCAGAGAAATCCGAGCCAATAAAGAATAGTTTGATTCATCGGAAGATATACGCAGTTATGAGTGGTGCGACTAATGTTAAATTGACCAAGGAAGAGACGGCCTTGGTTGCCTATCTCCAAAATTTCTTTAACAAGGCTAGAAAAGAACTTGCTCTACAGAAATATAGAATACATTACATCACACATATTGAGGCAAAGTTGCTTGAGAAGATAAAGCGAGTTGGATTAATCAAGGCTCTGGATTCTTATATTATTCAGGGAACGACAGATTTGCCAATGGATATTTGGGTAGCACTTGATAACATTATTGGATCTAAGAAGTTTTTCCGATTTGCTATGAAGAGAACTGGAGGGATTATTCCTACCATGGACATCGGCAGAATTGTCGGTGAGTATTCTCGGATTTACGAAAACAAATTAGCACTAGATGCTATTCTTCCCGAGGCTCAAGCTGTTCAGCAGTTGTTGCTACAAGATAGATCAGCGAAGTGGATGAGGGAATTCTTACAGAATTTAAAGGGGAGGGGGCTAGATAGTAAATTTAGAAGTGGCGAAATGGGGTGGATGGCTAGCACGGCTGATAGAATTGTTGACTTTAATTATTTGAGGTTGTTAGCTGGTAACTATGGCAGTGCCTTGAAGAACATTATTGGGGGAGAGACTAATAGCTTTGTGTATATTGCTAACAATTCAGAGAACCGATTTATAGCTGGGATGTTGGGAGATCTAAAGATGTATCTGACTGGAAAAGAAAGGATGATAAAACATCCTAAAAAAGCAGTTACAATGATGGCTCGTTCAGGAATGTTGCATGGTAGTTATGTAGATATGGCTCGCAGTTCATTGGTTTATAAGGGCAAGAAGGTTTTAGAGACTATTGCTTATGCTGGAATGGAGATTGGAGAATATGAAATTCGGGGAACTTATTTGTTGGGACAATTAACTAAAGCAGAATGGGAAGAGGTATTATCTGGCAAAGCTCTAGATAAAGTTATTACTCCAAAGCGTTTCAGGAAAATACTAAATGAGATTGCTATTACTCAGGGGATATATACTAAAGTTGACAGTCCTTTATTTGTCCAGACCTTTTTAGGAAGAATGCTAGTTCAGTTCAATCGGTGGAGATTAACTAATGCCTTTCTTCTTAGGAGAATTCTTAAAGGTGCGACAAAAGAACAGAGGGCTGGTATTCATGGTGGGCCGAATACTCGCAAGGTGATCAGGATGTTATTTGTTACAGCACTCATGACTTATTTGGGATATGAATTAGGGAAGGCCGGATACAAGAAGGCTCGTAAGATTGCTATGGCCGGAACAGAACTGATAAGGAATATCTATGAGATAATGCCACCTAAGATTATTTATGATGTGATTGTTTCCAATCCTACAATTGAGGCAGTGGGAAGCGCAGTTTTCGACATTGAAAAAATGGCTCACTATATCGGGATAGCAGATGAGCCTTATGCAATACGTTTCAAGAGGGGCCTTGAGGATATGTATATTGCTGCATTCCAATTATTTAAGACACCAAAAGAAACAAAATCTGAAGCCGAAAAGAAAGCGCCATTAAAAGTATCTTTTTAATATGTTATTAAAGAAAATCTTTACCACAGTTGCTTATATTCTGTTCTATATTTTTGTAGGGTTTTGTATCTACGATAATTTATTCTGCACTCCAGCTGGTATGTGCAACACTCATCCTTAAATTTATGACTTCAGAAGAACAACAAAATATTGATATTAAGGGATTACAAAAAGACATCTCTTATATGAAAGATGGCATAGCTACAATTACTAAACAGGTATCAAACGAAATGCCTCATCAGATAGAGGCTCTAGCTAAACAAGTTATAGCAATGAATAACAGATTTTTAGAATACCAATTAAAAAATCAGAAATGGCTAGTTGGTATTCTTGTATCTTTGGTGTTCGTTCTAGTTGGAATGGTTATTAGTTTCTTGAAATAGAAAAGCCCACGATAACCGTCGTGGGTTGTAAAGATTTTTTCGTCTTCCGGGGAGATAAATCTCCTAAGCTTTGCTAGCTATGAGATTATACTCTCTTCGGTTGTAGAAGTCAAGTAGTTGACGACAAATCGATTGGTGCTAGGCTTAGATTGTAAGATTATGAAAAGGAGAATACATAATCAGGACAGTCAACAAAGACACAATTTTGCCTAGGAAGGGGTTGTGTCTTTTTTGTTTAAGTGTTCTTTATAGGGGAGCAGAGCTAACTAGCTACGCTTTGAACAAGCATATAAATTAGCGCTATCGCTTAGCCTACTCCCCTTGTTCATTTTAGTGGTATAATAAAGTATAGATTTAGTTCTGGGTGGTGGCTCGAATAAAGCATACTCGGCTTAAGGCACTTCTTGCGCCTCGCAAGGGAGTGGAAGGTTGGAAACAAAGATACATTAAGACTGCAGAGTTGCGTTTCCTTGAGGGTAAAAATTGGGTTTGATCACCAATTGCAGAATCCCTCCCACCCAGAACTAAATTTATACAATAATATGAAAAACAAACAATTTATAATTCCATCAATGCCGGGGCTAGTAGAATCCCCTAGTGATAAACGAGATATTTTAACTTCTGATATAATTCCTCCAATTCAAAGATACCCAAAGGAGTGTCCAGCGCCTTTTGATTTAGATATTCTTCATCAAGGACTGACACCAGAATGTGTATCTCACGGAGGTTCATCTCTAAAACAATATTTAGAAAAAAGAGAAAGAAGTGATGTTATCTTTGACGAAGATTCTGCTCATTGGCTTCATAAGAAATGTAAAGAGATAGACAATTATGATGGTCCGGGAACTTATCTTAGGGTTATGCTGAAGGTTCTTATGAAAGATGGACTCAAGCCGAAAGGCGGAACAGAAGCTGATGCCGCTAAATATAGAATTAGTGGTTATGCCAAAGTAGATGATTTAAGTTTTGAAAGCTTAAAGAAACATATCTTTGTTTACGGAATGGTCTTAGCCGGATTTAGAGGATCTAACCCGGGGTGGAAAACTGCTTATATCAGACCGCCAAAAGCAGGAGAGAAAACTTGGGGACACGCTGTTGATTTAATCGCTTATATTATAGAATACTTGAAAGGACAGAATAGTTGGGGTCCGGGCTGGGGCGACAAGGGACACTTCTACGATCCTGAAAGCTACAAGCCTTTTGAAGCTTGGGTTGTTTTATTGGACTCGCCTAATGAAGGAATACAAAATACTAAAGAAGGTTGGGTAGCGTTGCCTTATGTAAATACTGCGCAGACAGGAAACAGGGCAGTAGTTATTACTCCGGTCTTAAACTTGAGAGATAATCCTAACGGGAATCTTATCGGAAAGTTGAAACAGGGACAGAAATTGGAAATTATAGAAAAACCTCAATCTTCTGGGAATTATACTTGGGTTAAGGTTAGACCTGGGATATAAGCGTAGCGTGATGACTGGTGGTAGCGCGGAGAGAAAGGGGGTCGAGTTGAGTTATTAGTTGATAGAAACCTAATTGAGCTGAAAGGGGCGTTCTAGGGATTGTAATTGTTCTTGACAACTGAACATTTTCGGATTATAATAAAGATAATCCTGTTCGGATTTTCTATTTATGCCCTCGCATATCCGAACAGGTTAGCGAGGGCTTTAGTATAAATTATGCCATCAGGTGTTTACAAAAGAACTGAAGACTTCTGCAGAAAAGACTTCTGCAGAAAGAGCAAGATATTAAAGAAACGATGGCAAAATTCTGGGTATAGAGTAAAAATGAGTAAGATGATATCTATTGCCGCAAAGAAACGATGGCAAGACCCAGAGTTTAGAGCAAAGATGGAGAAGATACGGCAGAATCCAGAGTATAGAGAAAAGATAGGAAAGATGCCTAAAGAGTATATCCCTTGGAATAAAGGGAAGCATCATTCAGTAGAGACAAGAAGAAAAATGAGTAAGGCGCACAAAAGTGCGAAAGCTTATAATTGGAAGGGCAGAAGCAAGAAGAGATATGAGCACGGTAATAGCACTATGGAATATAAAGAGTGGAGAATGGCAGTGTTCCAAAGAGATAATTTTACTTGTCAATGTTGTGGAGCAAGGAGTAAAGCAGGTAAACCAGTTTATTTAGAAGCTCATCATCTTAAAGGTTGGGCAGAATATCCTGCATTAAGATTTGTTGTTAAAAATGGGGTTACTCTATGTAAAGAATGTCATAAGTTGGCACATAAAATTAAAAGAAAATATGTTTAAATATCAGATTCGCTCATATTCGGATAAAAAGATAGAAGCGGTTTGTCCGGTGTGCGGAACGACATTTATCAAGAATGCTTTTAACCATAGGTTTTGTTCTCCTTTATGTAAAAGCAAGTGGAATGAGAAAATGAAAAAAGAAAAGAAGAGAGTCCGATGGAATTGAAAATTGAAAGGTCGATAGTATTATTAAATTAATTATTATTTTATGTCGTTTACTTTAAGCGGATACAAGACCTACATTAGCGGAATAATAGTTGTGTTATCTTCTATTGCTTTTGCTTTCGGAATGATTGACTTAGCAACATTTCTAAAACTCGCTGGTTTCTTTGGTGGGTTAGAAGGGATGGCGATTAAGAGTGCGATCAACAAGCAGGTAGCTAAATAAGCTTATAAGGCCTACTGAAGTTTAATGATAGTTCTTTGGTGGGCCTTTATCATTTGACAAATTTGGGGGTTATGTTAGGATGGTTTTGTAAGATATAGAATATGAAAATCGTAGGTAACAATTTAATAATTAATTGGCAAAAAGCTGTAGTTATCTTTGGGTTTTCCTACGATTTCCCATTTAGACAACTACAGCTTTTTGCTTAATAATTATGGAAGATAAAATAGGCATAGTAGATAATAGCGGAGACAGGAAGTATTTTACTCAACTGCCTCATTATATTCTTAATCATTCTACTGCTAATGATCAGGCATTATATTGGCAGATGAAAAGATATTCCGGGGAAACCGGAAAATGTTTTGCTACGCAGAAAACATTGATGGGGAAAATGGGGATAGGGAAGAAGGCATATGATAAATCTTTGAATTATTTATTAAAGAGGGGGTGGATAGAATATGTTGGATTGACAGAAGGGAAGACAAGACCAATTAAGACATATTCAATTGTGGATATTTGGAGATTGAATGTTCTGAATTATGATAAGATAAGTGCTGAAAGCAACATATCTTCTAGAGAGATAAGTTCTGAAAGTGATAGAGATAAGTCCCAGAAGCAACATAAGATAAGTGCTGAAAGCAACATAGAAGAAGAACTATACAAAGAAGAACCAAGAAGAAGAAACAAAACTTCTTCTTCTTTTAAAAAGAAACCCTATTTCCAAGGTCAAGAAATGAGAATGGCCCAGGGGCGTTGGTGGGTGATTCCCAAAGAAGGTGGCGAATGGTTAATGTTTGCTGGAAAGGAAAGTGATATTGAGAGGAGATAATTAAAAAAATATGAAATACTTTTCAATGTTCTCTGGTATCGGAGGATTCGAATTAGGAATAAAACAGGCTTATGATAATCGAGAACTTTTACAAGGGAAGATTTCCAAGGATATACCAAAAAATAGCGCCAACATTAAGGGCAGACAGACTCGGTTTGCTTGTATTGGTTACTCTGAAATCGACAAATACGCAATCCAAATCTACGAAAAACATTTTAACCACAAAAACTATGGCGATGCAACAAAACTTATTACAACAGACCTCCCAGACTTTGACCTCTTGGTTGGAGGGTTTCCTTGCCAAAGCTTCTCTATTGCTGGAAAAAGGAAAGGATTTAACGATACAAGAGGAACTCTCTTTTTTGAAATCGCAAGGGTTCTCCGAGACAAAAAACCCAGATATTTTCTGCTTGAGAATGTTAAAGGTTTATTATCTCATGACGGGGGCAAAACTTTCGAGACAATACTTGGGGTTCTCACCGAAATTGGGTATCAGCTTGAATGGCAGGTTCTTAATAGTAAAAACTTCGGAGTCCCCCAGAACAGGGAAAGAGTGTTCATTGTCGGATATCTTGGAAAAGGAAGTAGACCAAAAGTATTTCCTATCGAAGAAAGCGATAGAACGGATTATAAAGACGGACCAATTGCCCACACTCTCAATTCAAGCGATTGGCGAGGACCAAACAGAAACCAGAAACAAAACTTAGTTCAAATAACTAAAGGCAAAAGTTCGCAAGGGCAAAGAATCTATGATAGTAAGGGAATATCACAAACATTAGCAGGAAATGCCGGAGAGCAAGGAGGAAAGACAGGGTTGTATGCGATACGGCAACCACTAAAGTTTCTACAGAGAAACCAAAGGAATATAGAGGGTGATTATAGCTTTGCTGTTGATGGGGCAAATACTGGAGGAGTTGCTATAATAGATAAAAAAGGGAACAGTAAAGATAAAGACTATGCTTCAACCTTAACTGGCGGCGGTCATAGCGGGGGGAATCATAGTGATATGGATTTATTAAAGAAAGGTTCTAGAGTCCGCAGACTAACACCAACCGAATGCGAGAGACTACAAGGGTTCCCAGATGGGTGGACAGAGGGCAT
>Ga0207997_1001449_pt1 | contig 12272 bp, 13 predicted proteins | sample AntAceMetag02UKN_FD_184777 | JGI IMG/M metagenome (GOLD analysis project Ga0207997, IMG submission 184777) | Saline lake microbial communities from Ace Lake, Antarctica - Antarctic Ace Lake Metagenome 02UKN (SPAdes) (version 2) | ecosystem: Environmental > Aquatic > Non-marine Saline and...
CTTTGGTTTGAATGCCTTCATTCCTTTAGCAGCTTTAGTATATTCAGCTACTTTCTTTGCTCCCTTTACAATCTCCTTAGCACCTTCTCCTACTGCACCAGTGATATCGTAGAGTTTGGTTCCTTTTTTACTATCATATACAGCAGTTACTTTAACTGGTTTATTAGATATATTATCCCCTAATTTAAAATTAATAGGAGCTTCTATTTCTAATACTATAGGCATAGCTTTTCTATTAATATCTAATGCATTCTTTGCTTTAGTTACTATATGTCTAGGAACCTTAGCATTAAATTTACCGCCTGGTCTATCAAATGCCCCTAAAGCAATTAAAGCATTATCATAAGCTTCACCTGCCCACTCAGAATACTCTTTAGCATCTGCATATTCTTTAGCTGCATAAACTTCTCCAACTTCATCAAATGGCCTAGAACCCTCCCCTTTTTTAATAGAATAGTCAAAATAATCATACTCATATATTGTCTGCCTTGCTATATCTTTATCTTTTCCAGTTAATTCTAATTCACTAAGTACATCTTCAACTATTTGTTTCAGGGTTTTTGGCTCTAAATGCTTTCCAACTATTTCAGAGGGTTTGATGTACTTAGTGCTAGTTCCATGGAATCCTTTAAATAGTTTCTTAATTAGGCTTGGATCAACTCCTGAATAAAGTTTAGTCTTCCCACCTTTCCTTCCAACTCCTCTAGCCCAAGCCGCTGCTTCGCTTACCATATCTACAAAATGATTAACCTGTGCACTATCACCAGCAAAGTAATCCAACATAGCTAACCGATTCCCTGATTCCTTGGCAGCCACTGCTAAATTACTCAAGTTGTCTCTTGCAACTCCTATATCTACATTCTCTCCATCCAGCCATAGATTAACATCGTTCAGAGACTTTCCTACTATCAATTCAGGGTCTTCACCTATGTGTTTGTTCTCTGCATAGACCTTCTTCATAGCAGATGTAGATTTTTTATTCATCTCCCTGAACGGCGAACTATCACCTTTGAGTTCAACAGGTTCAGGAGTTCCTGTTTGAAGATCTAGCTCAGTGGTTGGTTCATCAAGTTCCTTAAATGATTTAATTGTCTTGGGTTCTTCCTTAACCTTAACCTCTTTCCCAGACCAGCTATCAGCAATAGGCCCTTCACCACCTTCAACCTTCCCCATCTTCAACCCACTATCCTTAATCGGCCTTGACTTAATCCTAGCAACCTCTTCACCTTTCCTACCTAACTCTTCAGCAACCAAAGGACTAAGCCCCTTTTCAAACTTCGCTACTGTTTCCTTATACCTTAACTCAGCCTGACTCTTCTCAGCCTCTAGTACCTTCTTCTGTGTCTCCCTAATCAAAGTATCTGGTATTCCCTCAACTTCTGCAATCTGCTGATCAAGAGCTTCTTGTTCCATCCTTCGCTTAGTCTCTATGATCTTCCTAGCTTCTGCAATCTTCGGTTTGAACTTAGCTTTGACTCCCTTAGCAATCCCACCAGTCATTGCAAACTCAGCTAACTCAGCACCGAACTCTACTAGATATCCAAGCTCAGGACTTAGCTTGCTAACCTCTTCACCTATCTCTCTAGCAGGTGTAAGGAATATTTCAAATCCCTTACCTATCATCTCTGCTGACTGCTTTCCCTTCTCGCTCAGCGGCTGATATCCCAATCTACCTATTTCCTCCTCAGCCATTTTAGCTACTTCAGCACCGAATGGTAGAGCCATAGTACCGTATATCTTGGAAGGAATATAAAGTAACATCGAACTTGCGAGATTCATAGCAAGCTCACCAGTAGCTACTACATTCATCCCTTGAGTCTTAGCTACATCAACTAGTGCATTCTTAGTAGCTGTATGCAGCGTCTCGTCATTCCATCCTATTTCCCCTCTCTGAAGATTAAACTTATGCGCCATTATGTTACCAGTTAAATGACCACTATAGATATCCTTATCGAATACATTAGATTTATCATCTACTACAGGTTCAACTGGAACCTTAGGTGCAGGAGTAGAATCCTTAGGATACAATAAATCTATTTCATCAACTTTCTTACTCTGCTGATCAAGTAGATCTATCTCTGAGACTTTTCTACTATTCTCTAATAACTCAAGTTCCAAAGTCATATTTAACAGTCTCCTCTCTTCCATCAGGCCACTTAATATCCCAGGACATCACACCATTTTCAGCTCTAGGATCACCTACAAAAACTGCACCAGTTGAAGTAATCATTCTTCTAATATACTGTATCTTTATTTTATTAGTAGCACGAGCTGTAACTTCTGGATCAAAGTTTGATGAAATCCCTGCTTGAAATATTTGACTCTGAACCTCTTCAGAGTTTATATATTTCTCAACACCCTGTGATAAACCTTTAGGATCCTTGAACCATTTTTCAGTGTCTACATCAGCCTTTATTTCAGCCTTAGCTCTATAATCTCCAAGGTTAATACCACCTGCTTTAGTCATTTCAAGCATCCATTCATTAAACTTACCAGTGTATCCATCTGCAACAGCAGACTGAAAATCCTTCATATGAGTTGTCTTAGCATTATCTTGAAACTGCTCAAATGAACCTTTGAAGTTTCCACCTTTGGAACTCTGAGCATACTCAAAGTTCTTAATCGCAGCTGTTCTCTCATCCTTGTTAGCAGACTTATACCAATCTATATATTGTTTATTGGTAAGTTTAATATCTGTTCCAGGTAATGTAATTGAAGGAGTAGCAGCAGCTGTTGTTGCCCTAGTCTGACCTATCAAAGCCCTCTTATAATCCATATCAACTGTATCAGTAATTTTCTTCTGTGCAGCTTGATCCTGACCAAACTTAAATTGCAGCGCCTGAGAAATCATTTCTGGACTAAGCCCTGCTAAATCGGCACCACTCATAGCAGGACTAGAAGAATGGTTTAAGGGATTCGGTGCTCCTGTTGATTGAGGTGTAGATGCTCCCATACCTCCTATACCAGCATTAACTTCTCCTCCTACATCACCCAGTTCCATCATCTTACTCAGATCACCAGACATTGTAGCTTTGCCTTCAGCATCAGACTTAAACTCAATCCCTTTACCGAGCATCTTCTGCAACATCTTCATATAGTTCTGAGATGAAATATTCTGCTGAGTAATCTTATTGACATTTGTACCTACTGCATTTCCAGAACCTATATCCTGTCCAGCACCTGCAAGGTATTGTAGGAATAACTTATTCTGAAACAAGTTACCCATTGCATTAGCTTCTGCCATGACTACCTCCAAAATTGTTAATTAAATAATTTAATCATCTTTATAAAAATGCTGAGGCTATACCTAGTACAGCACCAACTCCAGCACCAACTGCTGTACCAACTCCAGGAACTACACTCCCTATCATCGCACCAGATGCTGCACCTGACATAGCCCCACCGATTGCAGACTGTGCTGTTGAAGGGCCAGATGCACCACCCACTGCCCCACCACCTATACCAGCAAGCAAGTTACCACCATACCTAAATACCTCTAAGTCCCAAAGAGCATCATTTTTATCTATCGTCATATCAACTTCATTTTCTTCACTCTTTGCAACTATCTTAATTCGATTAGCTTCAATGGTAGTTTTTACATTCCCATCTTGCCATGCGATCCTCTGCAACATAAGCTTAAGCATTTGTTCTGTACCACCCAGGTACATCCTCTCATATTCAGCATCTGTCTTAGTTGTAATCTCACCAACTGAAAGATCCTTAAGAGCATTAGCTTTTCTAACGTCAAGATGTAGTTGTTCATTTGCAAGATCTACTTCGGTATTCTTAGTAGCAGCACTAAGTCGAATAGCTGAATTATGCTTAGCAACTTCTCTATCCCTAAATCCCTCTATCACTGATGCGCCTAGAACAAAGGCAGATGAGACAACTGCATTAATATCTCGCATTCCACTTCTAAACCTAGGCAAGACCTTTGTAGTAATCTCATCATCTATCTGATCAGCAAATGCATCTACGTCAGCTACTATAACTGCTTCAGTGATTCCATTCACATCTGCAGAGTCAGCTATGTCAGCTACTGTAATAGCAGTTGCAGCACCTACTGATGTACCAGCTTGGGTGAACAGAGCAGCCCAATCAGTAGTATCTGTTATCCCTGCTAAGATAGCAGTAAAGGCTGTAATGATAGCTTGATTTGCAGTGAGATCAGCGTCTGGATCGTATGGTGCCTGAGTAGCCCAAGGAGAAGTAGCAAGTGCAGTAGTCATAGCAGCAGTCATTGAAACAGATATTGTATCGGTACCTGTGTCATCTAACCAGTCACTATGAATAGTCTGCATATAGGCTGGATAACTTACAGCACCACTTCCTCCTCCACCACCTTTAGCATTAATCAATCCTATTTTTATCTTACCTATAACATTCATATTAGGTCTCCATCAAGTTGATTAAATTATTTAAACATCTTGAAGTATCAAATGCACAGAAAGTATACTTAGCTTCACCACCTAGAAACTTAGTCATCTCAATCATGTAAGGAACATCTGTATAAGCAATCACCTGATTACATCCTTTAGCTTTAGCATATTTTAAAATTGCTAAAATCCCATACTTCCATGAATCTTTATTAACATTCTCATACCCATAAAGACAATAGATTAATAAATTCCTAGTCTTCGAAGGTTTATCATATAGAAGCTCAGTCAAGATTATTCCATTGAACTTAGTCTTTTCTTCTTCTTTATCATAAGATGCCCAGACATCTATGTCTCCACTAAGAGCTGACATTAGAATACTGTTCATCTTGTTAGGTGCTTCACCTATTATTGGAGGAGTAGATTGTTCTATTGCATACTTGATTATATCCCAGAATTTTGATATCTGTTCTGGTAAGAGTTTTGTCATCATTGAATAGTGCTCCTTCTTCTATTATTTTATCATCAATCAGGTATGTATACTCAAAAGCATCAGACTCTCTTGGAACATCTAGTATAGTCAAAATTTTCTCATTGCATTTAACTATCATTTTCTTTGTCCCCTAGGTGCTGGTGCGTAGACTCCTCTAATACCCCTTAAATCAGTCATCTTGTATCTTACTACTATATAACTTAATCTACTATTATCATAAAGTGGATCATACCTTAATCGAAAGTCAAAGGCATTTCCAGATACTATAATAGCTGCAATGTTCTGATCGTTAAGTGGTACATAGTCAGTAGTTCCAAAAGTAGTTATATCATTGTAATAGCTAACAGCTACCTCTGGATCTTTAACGAATAAAATATCAGTCTCCATTGAGAAGACTGTTTTCTGTCCAGCATAGCCCATGTCAAAAGGTGAGGTTACAATAAGGGCATCATAATTATCTACTGTTTCAGGTAGACAATAAGTTTCTTTATTCCTTCTCCATACAGCTGATGGATGCTGAGGGATTTCTGTTAGACCTTTAGGTGACAACAAAAAAGTCTTCTTACTATTTCCTATATAGAAATCTTCAAGTTTCTTATCATAGCTTACTATAACATCTTCACCTTCAAGATCTCCCATAAAGAATTCGTAGCCTAGTTCTTTAATACCTTCATTCGTAATCTCTCTTAATATCTGATCCTCTCCTAGATAAACATGCCTACGAAGATCTCCATCTATTGCTCCCTGATTAATCAATCCTATATTACTTAACTCTGTAAATCTAAAAGTAGTTACAGGAGAACCTACTGGTGTCAAAGCTATAATTCCTTCAGATGAATAACCTACTACCATATCGCCTAATCGCCTAGTATGATAAACCTCCCCACCAAAAGGATCCCTTCTATAACCTGCTTCATTATCATCTTCAGGAGTAAAATCTATCGAACCAATCTTACTCCAGACATAGGACTTCTCATCACAGTCATGCCATGCACTTACTACATTCCCACCTACTGCCTGACCCTTAAAATTACACACAGTCTTCATCATAGGAATTGTAGCACTTGCAGCCATGTGCTGCCATGCAACTAATGTAGGATCCCAGTAGATCATCCTAACTCCATTAGCCATAAAGATATACTCTCCAAAGTCTGCCATTTCCATCAAGGTACCTTGACCAAATGTCAAGACATCTATTGAGAATATATGTGTCACAGTTACATGATCATCACTTACTACATAAACAATATCTTCATGGTTGACTAGTGAATCTCTTACCACTAAAATATTATATCTTTCACCTACTAGGTATTGAGGAAAGGGCCAGCTATATAAAATATCAATAGCATCAATAGGATTTTCTTTGTCTTCGTATTTCTCTAATCCTACCTTACCCAATCTAAACCCAAGACATTCCCTTAGTAACTGAGAGTTCATAGGAGTGACTCGGAGAGGGCTAAGTCCATTCTTCAATGCTTCATCTATGACTAGTTCAAACTCTCTCATTCTATCAGCCCTTCCTTATCAAGTTCATCAATTAGAAAGTTTTTAATCTTAGCATCTTTAACTACAGGAATCCAGAGCAAACTAATCCAGACTTCCTTTATCTTATCTTCATCAACAGGATAAAATGTCACAGTTAACTTATCAAACTGTTTAACTTTGATATTAGATTCAAATACTAAGCTTTTCTTATCTACTGTATATGATCTAGAATTCCCACCTGAATCATTTTTGATAGTAAGGACAACCATAGCATTATGTTTAGGTTTAACATCCAAAGCTATTCCACCTTTAGAAATCTCCCCCCCACAAGCAAACATATATCTTAAAACCTCACCTTTTACTCCCTCACCCATTACACAATTAGAAATAGGATAAGGTGATATAATAGCAGAGGCTACTTTCTGTTGTCTTCTGATAAGACGTGAAACTATCTTCTCAAGAAAAGATATTCTCTTTTCGTCTATTGGAATATTCTTTACAAATAGTGGCTGTTTCATATCATCCTTCCATTTCATCTACATCAGCTGATAGTTCTTCCACAAGATCAAAGCCTATCTGATTCATCTCAGTTGTTATAGAAGCAGTCCAGTCATTTACTCCCTGGGTATTTCTATTAATTACTTCTAAGTAACGCATCGTAGCAGTGATTAATAATAGAGGATGAACAACAGACCAATAGTTTTCATCTGTCTCTTCAACCAATTCCATAGAATAAAAAAGCCCCTTAATCTCCAAAGAGAGCTTCTCCTCTACTGAAACATTAAGTAAGATAGAATTATACTCATGTGCATTGCCTGCAGGGATATCTACGAAACCTATAAATGCTTCAAAGTCATCTGCTCCTGCATCTTCTGGAATGTATCTGGTTGTAGCAGGTGCATAGTATAGAGGAGCTCCAGCGGTTCGACTAGATGGTAACCCAGTGAGATACTCTGCTATTAGATCACTAAGATTCATCTTAGTTAATCTCCATCTAGCAGAAGTCGAAGTAGCCCAGATTTCCTTGATAGCTCTACAGTGAGGGAATTGAGCAGAAAATCCATCTATTGCAACAAACCTAAAACAGGAAGCTATAGACTTCTGAGTCTCAATCAAACGATCTAGAAATTTCCTACCTTCATTGATATAGAAGTCAGCCCCATTATCAGTAAAGTCTACATTGACTAGATCTGCTCTCCCTGAGATCTGTCTAAATTTTGTTCTTAGTTGTAGTAAATTCATCTATTCACCATTTAATTAAATTATTTAATTAACTTAATTTATTTATCTAGAATTACCTGAACCAGAAGCGCCACACTGCGTACCTGTTTGCATGCTATTGTTAGCAACACTCTGACTGCTGATAGCTTCCAACTCGTTTCCCGTAGCATCTTCTTCCTCAGAATCTGCGCCACCGGAAAAATCTATATTTACAGTCTCTCCTGCTAAAATCTTATTATCAGCAGTATAAACATGAGTCTTCGTTCCATCACCTTCTACATATGTAAGCCCAATATCATCACCTGATAGCGAAGCATCTATATCCCAATCTGAGTCAGCATAACCAACGCCCTGGGTAACGAGTTCATCAAAAATTAAAGTAATAGTCACACCGTCAATCCCAAGAATAGCACTGCTCAGTAATGGATGATCTACATCAACGTCTTGGATACTATTGTTGGTTACACTATCACTAACAATTGCTGCCAAGTCATTTCCAGACCCATCCTCCTCAGAGTTTGCATCCCCATTAAAATCTATATTGACAACTTCTCCATCATTAATTGTACTGCTTAGTGTATAAACATGAGTATCTGTTCCATCCCCAGAAACATAAGTAACTCCTACATTATCACCAGCTACAGACGCATCCACATCCCAATCAGCGTCAGCATACCCGGCCCCCTGAGTAACTGCCGCACTGAATGTCAAAGTAAGTGTAGTACCATTTGTAGATATCACTGCACTGTTAAGCTCTGGGTTAGAGCTAGGCATACCGTCCCAGACTTCCCAATCGTCAAACTGCCCTTAAAAAAACATCTGCTTCAGAAGCATCACCAGACCCCATTGTGATATAATGCATATAGTTATCAAATACAGATGCGCCGATAGTATCATTATGTATCAGATCCCCATCATACCAAACCTTAAATTCTCCAGTTGAGAACTTTAGATAATGAGCATATGTATGCCAGTCTCCATCATCTAAGATATCCAATGCTTTCTGTACTGTATCTTCAGTTGCAGATAGATTAGTATCAAAGTTAGTTGTATCAGTAGCGACCTCAGCAGCAGTCTGATCATCTGTACCACCTGACCCACCTCCACCACCTATAGGTCCATCACCTGGGCGAGCTAAGGCTGAAGATGAGAATATCAAGAAGATAAAGATAATTAAATAATTAAATAATCTTTTCATAATAACCTCTATTTGTAATATGTTATCTGGGCTATGGCATCACCACCAGTAGCGATCATTCTTAATTCACGGAGAGATTGGGGATCTTCGAAATATAGACTCTGCGTTGCTACTACTGGGTGTCCAAGAGCAGCACTAGCATCCCCACCATCTATACGGTATCTGATAGGATTATCCTCTATTGTAATGTAGGCTGCTTTATATACTGTTCTGTATGCTTCAGCTAATCTTACTACAGCACCAGAAGTAATTGTAGTCATTTCAAATGCGAAAGGTGTTCTATCTATCATTTGGGTTATCTGCATAACTTGTCTCCAGATAATTAATTAATTTAATTGACTGGGAGCTAGGCAAATCCTAACTCCCAGTATTTGGTCTTGGGAAGCTGTTAGAGTGTGTTGTCAGTATTGAAGCCATTCAAGACAGCACATTTCTGAGGCAGACCAAACTCGAGACCACATTCAGTAAGCCATTCCTCATTCGTCCCATCAATACGTCTCTGACCGTAACCAGAAGGATGGGTCTTTGAAGAGTTCTCACCATAGAATGAAGTATCATCAATGTAGCGATAGCTCAGTTCTTTGGGTTCCAGAATAACCATCATGTTGCGAGTGGTTACATCATAGGAAAACAAAGGATGAGTTTTCATATAGATAGAGCCGAAAGGAGTCACCCACTCATGGATGGTCATTCCGTAGGTCTTTGCTCCAGGTACTAAGTTAACCTGACCAGTAGACATTGCTAAGCGGTCGATACCAAGCAGGACACCAGAACCAACAAAGGCCATTTTCTGATCTGCACCATAGCGAAAGATCTGTTCCAACATAGCCTTGAACCAAATCTCACCACCACCAAGCCAGGTCTGGCCAGCATAGGTAGCGTTCAAGGTGAAGTCGTCACAGTTGGCTGCAGCATACTGACGGATGAAGTTAATGGCACCCATAGTGGTTCGCTCAGGCTTGCCATTATCACCAGGGTTTTCAGACCTAATCCCCCACCAGAAAGCAAGTTCCTGTTCCCAGGAATGCATTTCAAGCGCTTCAGCTTTCGCCTTCTGATACTGGTCACCTGTACGAAGACGGGTCTTACGTGCGGTGCGGGTGATAGAAAGTGGAGTCCGAAAGATCTGCGTGTAGTTGTAGACCTTAGTCGGATTGAGTGCGATGGAGTCAGGCATCTCACCACCCTCAGGATTAATGTTACCGATGATCTTGAAGTTATCACAGTCGCTGAGATCATGTGCAGGAGCAGCAGCTGCGTTGTCATCAGCTTCGAGTAAGCGCACAGCATAGACTTCATTAGCTCCACCACGTGTTACTTCAGTGATCTTACCAACTACGTCAACTCGATAGTCTTCAGTGTAGCGCAGAAGAATCTGATGTCCCTGACGAACTCGATTGAAGACATCGGTGTCAGTTACGTTGACGAAGAGTGTATCGCCTGCAACTCCACCAGTTACGTAAGCAACTGATAAATCGGCTATTGTATAAACTCCAGCTACATCTCCATTAACTGCAGTCTGTTCCTGTGTCCACCAGTTGTACTCAGGATCGTCTACAGATGAAGAACTCAGCATAGAAAGCATTGCAGTTAAAGGTGCTTGACCATTCGGATACAGTTTGAGAATCTTCTGTCTCCAGTTTAAAGGGCGCTGATCAGTTACCCAGTCCCCATTTCCCGTAGTTGTTACTCTTACTATATTAGTAAGGGATTAGTCATTTCTGCTAATCTCCCTATGTCGCCATAGGGACCAGATCATATCACCACTTCGTTAGAAGTGCCACCCTTTCCAACTTTGTATAACATTGAAGGTACTATATAAGGATCAATTAAGTCAAAGAAGTGTTCTCTGTCACTAGCCCGTAATCTAAGTCTATATCCAAGACCTTTATTCTTGACTCTATTAATTCTAAATATAATCCCAAATTTATCAACTATTGTTTTAGCTAAAGCCTCTAACTCAAATTTACTAAAACATAGTTTATGGATAAGTATATTATGTCCAGCAGTTGGACTATAATGATAACTTCCATCATCCTGATATAATATAGCTAATCCAAGTGGGCTTAAAAGTTTGAGTGCATGAGGATCTATTGATTTTCTTCCTAGTGGAGCATAGAATCTCTCATATACTCTAGTAAACCACGGATGTGCAGATGACCTGAGTCTAAGATATTCACCACCAGGATTAAATCCATTAGGGCCTTGCTTCTGTGGATTTATAGACCAGCTGGTTACTTGTTCAATTATAGAAGCTTTCCAATATAGATAGTCCTCACTACGTACTGTATGAGTTATAGCTAAGCAGTAATTACCTCTTTGCTTAACTTCTATAGAACCATCCCCTAGAATCATCCAGCAAAAAGCTTCCATAATTTGAGTTTTATCAAGTTTCATATTTCCATTAATCATCTGTTTCAAGCCTTCAATGTTATGTATAGTCATGATCGTTACACCTCCTGTATCAGGTTGGCACGGGATTGTCTCATTGAGATGTTCCCCGTTTTAGAGTAGTTTTACATGCGCCGAGTTAACGCATTCCTAAAAACATAATATTTCCCCCTTAATTTAAAAGTTAGTTAAGCAGTTCGATAGGCTACAAAAGTATTTGCAGCAGTTTTTCGGCACCTGAATGTTCCAGAGCTAGGAAATTCAGAGTCACCATGAGCAGAATCAACAGTAGCCTGCCCAACAATAGTGAATCCTTCAGCAGCTGTTAGTGTAATTGTATCCGCTAAGGCTGCTGAAAGATTGATGATAGTGAATTCAAAAGAATCATTGACTATAATATCAGATGTTAAATCAGCATCCATTACTGTCCCAGTTGGCAAGGTGTAGGCTGCTGTAGCACCAGCATCATGAGTTGCAGCGATAAGACCTGCTTTCATAGCAGCAGTGGTTATTGTAGCTGCTACAGTCATATCTGTTGGAGCAGCTTGCACTTTGCCACTGAATACCCTCTTCATAATCTCAGCGTAGTTGATCATCAACCCACGCCTTAAGAGACTACCTTTTAAAGACATAATTTCCTCCTATTTATTAGATCATTTAATTATTTAATGATCTGGATTGTTGTTAAGGTATTTTAGGAAACAGATCATCCCAAGTGAATCTAAAAGCACCTACCATATGCCAATAGAGTCCATCACTATACCAGAGTGAAGGAGCACAGCTTTCGTAGTAGACTACATCATCTGTCCAACACTCTGAGTCATTTGCATGAGTGATAGTTATAGAGTTAACTCCATCTGCTTCACGAGTTACGATGCTATAGAACCTTCCTTTAGCAGCAGCTACTGATGGTAGAGTAATAGTGATAGGTCCAGTGGCTGCATTTGCACTAGGACGTAAGACATAGTCTCGTACAGTCATAGTGTAGTTAGCCGCAGGATTGTGATATTTGTCAACTACTACTTTGTCATGCTGAGATGATCTATCTTCAAGCATAGTATTTCCTATTCAGTCATGAACTTTTCATATAATGAGAAGTGACTCTCAG
>Ga0207997_1001455_pt1 | contig 12256 bp, 24 predicted proteins | sample AntAceMetag02UKN_FD_184777 | JGI IMG/M metagenome (GOLD analysis project Ga0207997, IMG submission 184777) | Saline lake microbial communities from Ace Lake, Antarctica - Antarctic Ace Lake Metagenome 02UKN (SPAdes) (version 2) | ecosystem: Environmental > Aquatic > Non-marine Saline and...
AACACAAAATGCCGAAAGGTTATATTTTGGCACAAGTTGAAAATAAACTTTTAAAAAAAGGAATCGAAAAACACGATTATTATTTTGATTATTATAAAAGCAAGGCGGTTGGATTGAAATGAGTGAACCAGAAATAATTCAATTAGATAAGGAAGCATTTCAACTTGTTATTGATGCTTTAGGAATTAAAGAACCACGTTGTGGGTACTGTGAAATAAAGGTAACCAAAGACAATTTTGGTTTTATTGCTAAAGATATTATTGCTTGTAATTCTTTGTTTTGTCAAATGAAAGCAATGGATAATTTTGAAGAACAAAAAGAAAGCTCGGTGGTTTCAAATGACAAAAAGTAAACACGAAGACAACTCTATTGAGTTGTCAAAAGGAAGTGATTGAAGTGGATAAAAAGATTGTTTGGAGTGAGAAAGGATTTATTATTAATGCTGGCAAACCAGAGAAAGAAGGTGGTTATGATGAATGGTTTGTTCTTTCTAAATGGATTAAAGAAGCAACAGTTTGGTTTCATAAATATAATTCAGATGATTTTTATAAAACAGAAAAGAACGCCATAGAGTCTGCTTTAGATTGTTCAGAAGAACCAAAAGAAACAGCTTATTTACTTACACGATTAAACAAGCTAAAAGAAAGCGTGGTGGTTTCAGTTGACAAGTGAGTTTCCGAAAGGTGCTGTTGTTATTGAACACGCTCATTGTGTTGGTGGACAATTTAAAGACCATCATTTTTGGATGGCTTCGATTAATGGAGAAGTTGAAGATTACAATTACAAACAAAACTTAATTAATGATGCTAAAAGAGAAGGAAAGCAATGGGTAGTATTACGAAGACACAAAAACGGAACAAAAAGCATAGTAAAACAAAGCGTGGTGGTTTCAAATGACAAAAGATAAGATTTTTGGTTTTGAGAACTGGTTTAAGAAGCCAGTTCAAATTAAAGCAAAGAAAATGCAAGAACCATTCACAGTTAAAACACTTGAAGGAACGATGAACGGCAAAGCAGGAGATTATTTAATTATTGGTGTGAAAGGTGAACAGTATCCTTGTGCCAAAGAGATATTTGAACTGACTTATACCAAAGAAAGAAGCATTCTTGTTTCGGTTACAGAGAAAGTGATTAAGAAAACGAAAGAATCCGAACCAAGCGGAATGATAGATAGATACTTTAAATATGGTGTGGAATACGCTTGTGATTTTATTGAAAAAGAACTCGGTTTGTCCGAGAAGAAGGTGGTTTCAAATGACAAAAAAGAAAGGTAGTGATATTTTATATTATTCATTTTTTAGAGATTCAAATTTTGTAAGAGAAAATCCCAATATAGAGCCAGATAATTGTGTGCCTGTTTTGGAACTTGATGAATTGATTAAATGGGGAGAATTAGAACAAGCAAATAATAATATTTACAGAAAGTCAACTGATGAATTAAACGAAGATTGGATTGAAAAAGTCAAAGAACTAAAAGGTGGTTTAAATGGGGAAAACTAATTGTCCAATTCAAGGCGGTAAGATAGAAGAAGAAAAAGAGTGTTTGGGTTTTAGAATAAAAGATGAGATTGGCAAACAAGGAGGGTTTAAGGTTTTAACTGGAAACAATGAGAGAGTTTTGCATTTTAAAGCATTAGATAGTTTTCCTTGCGTGCCTGTTTCGGTTCACGAAGCTTTTAAAGAAAAGATTCGAATTTACATTTGGAAGCGAATAATGATTACAGAAGATGCAATTGCTAATGATGGGGTGGTTCTTGCAGAATGTGGTGCAGAACCTGATTATGAATATTATAAATGTGAGATAGAAAAAGGAAATGCTATAGTTGCAGAATTAAGAAATGCTTTAAGAGAACTCGGTTTGAATTTAAAGGATGTGGTTGAATGAGTGAGAAGTTGTGGTCTGCTTCAGAGGTTTGGGGCACTGTTCCATATAATGATTTAAAAAATGAAGCAGATGAAAGAAAATGGTTTCCTGTTGAAAAAGTAAAAAAAGCGATTGCAGAAGCAAGAATTAAAACATCTGAGAAAGTTCAGAGTGAAAGCACAGAGGTTATTGTTGATGTATTTCAACGATTTATTGAAAAAGAACTCGGTTTGTCCGAGAAGGAGATTGTTGAAAAATGAAGTGTAAAAATTGTGGTATTGAGCTTGTTAAACATTGGCAGGCTTTTGCTGGAAAACCAGTTTTTACTTGGTATCACAAAAAGGAAACAAATTGTATTAATTTAAAACCAGAAAAGGTGATTGAAGATGAGTGATGAGATTGTTTTAAGTGTTCCCAAAGAGTTTTGGGGAAAGATTGAGGAAATGATGTTTCCGTTTATTGTTGAAACAAGAATTAAAAGAATTGATGGAGAAAAGCTTGGAGTTTCATTGGTTATAATTGATTCAAAAAACAGAGAAAAGTTCATCAAAAAAGCAAGACCAAACTACGAAGACGAAGTCGAGTTTGTTGTTGGTCAAGAACAAAAAGAAGAATACTTAACCGAACCCGATTTAACGAAGTCGTGTGTGAAAAAAAAGGAGAAGGTTGATTGAAATGAGTGTTGTTGTTGATGAGACTGTTACTTTTTCAGTGAAAGAATTTAGAAAAAAATATATGTATGTTTTAGAAGTAAAAAAAGCGATTGTTAGGTGTGAGAAAAGAAGTGTTAATCCTGTGACCGCGTTTGATTGTGGGTTTCAAGCTGGAGTAAAAGCAGTAAAAGAAGAATTTGAGTTGGTTTTTGAACGTGAGTAAAGAACAAAGAAAGGATATGGAAGCAATTAATGTGGGAGTTAATGGTTTGATTGTTCATGTTTTGGATCACGAAAAAGAGTTTGATGTTGAAGTGTCTGAAGAGATTGTTGATTTTTTGAAATTAAAACTTAGGGCGGCAAAAAAGTGAATGTAATATTTATTGTTTTGGATTCAGTTAGATTTTATAAATTTGGTTGTTGTGGTTCAATGGAGGGTTTAACTCCTTTCATTGATAGATTATCAAAGAGAGGAGTTTTGTTTGATAATGCAATTTCTCAGGGTAATTGTACTGATCCTAGTTTGTGGAGTATTTTTACTTCAAAGTTTCCATCAGAGCATGGAGTGTTGGCCAATGCTTGGAATCCAAGAGAAAATTTTAAAACAATGACAGATTTTTTAAAACAAGGAAGAAATACTTGTGTTGTTTCGAGTTCAAACCATCACGATAAGTATTTGCAAGAATCAAAAAACCAACTCTTTGATGGTTTTGGTACTCAATTGAATGTGAATCCGGAGAGTTATTATACTATTGAGAGGTTTGCACCAAAGTTAAATGTTCTTTTAAGGTATTTTGGTGTGTTTAATGGTTTTTGGAGAAGGGATAAGGAAACAAATAGAAAAGCAATTAATTGGATTAAGGAAAGAAACCAAGAAGACTTTTATTTGTTTGTTCATTATTGTGATGCTCACCCAACTTATGAAGAGTTTACTTACGAGCAAGAAATTCAAAACTTGGATAATTCAGTTAAAGAGTTAGTTAAGACTGTTATATTACAAGGAATATTAAATAAGACATTGATTGTTTTAACTGTTGACCATGGTGCTTGGCTTGACGATCTTGAAATTGATAGTTTGTTGAGTGATAAGATTGTTAGAGTTCCATTAATTTTTGTTAATCCAATGTTGCCTTCTAAAAAGATAAGTAAGCAGGTTAGGTTAATTGATATTCTTCCAACTGTTTTGGATGTACTTGGTGAAAAGAGTTATACTAATTTTTCTGGTGTGAGTTTAATGCCATTGATTAAAGAAGAAATTTATTTGTTTCCGGAGTTTGCTGTGAGTGAGGGAACTCTTAGTAGGCCTGAAGAGAAAAGCATTCGATGTAAGGATTGGAAGTATGTTTTTAGGAAAGATAACCAAGACGAATTGTTTTGTTTAAAGGTTGATCCATTGGAAGAAAACAATTTGATTGAAAAAGAAAAGGATAAGGCTGCGGAGTTAAAGCGAGAGTTGTTTAAGTTAATTAAAGAAAATCAAGTGGTGCAAAAACAGGGGTATAATGAGATTATTGAAAGGGAATTAGTGAAAATGGGGTATTTGAAGAAAGAGGCTGTTGGGAAATGATTTTGAACAGGGAACAAGTTGAGTTTTTGCAAAAGGTAACAAGGGATAAAGAGGATTTTAGGAAGATTAAAGAGTGTGTTTCGATTTATGAGGAACGAAGTGTTCGAGGAGAATTGATTGGTTTGGCTGGAACTGTTAAACGTCATAGTGTTGTTAATAGTGTTTTTTTGGCAATTGGTCAAGATTTTCAAGGAAAGGGTTTTGGTTCAAAGTTGTTTAAGAAATTGTGGGAGAATGAGCAGCCAAAGCCTTTGTTGACTTGTTTTAGAGACAATCCAAGTGCTTTAAAGATTTATTCAAAATACTATTTTTTTGTTCCGTATTTTCACAATAAGGTTTTGGGAATTCCGAAGTGGTGGGTTTGAAATGAATAATTCACAAAAAGAAATGTATTGTTCACAGCATCCACTTGTTAGGTATGGCCATAACAAGCGAGCTAATGAAGTGGTTGAAATGGTTGTGCGAGCTAATCCAAAGAGAGTTTTGGAGATTGGTTGTGGGGAAGGTTTTTTGTTGGAAAAGCTTTCAAAGAAGTGCAATGCTGAATTGTTTGGAGCAGAGATTTCACCGGAAAGAATTTTGTTAGCAAAAAAGAAAGGTTTTGATTGTATTATTAAAGAGTGTGATGTTGTTTCTTTGCCTTTTGAAGACAATTTCTTCGACTTAGTGATTGCTTCGGAGATACTTGAACACACTCCAGATTATGAAAGAGTCATTGGAGAAATTAAGAGAGTGGTTAATGGAAGTATAGTAATAAGTTTTCCAAATGAAAAAATTTTAACTCTTGGACGGCTTTGCACTGCAAGGTTTCCTATTCGTTATCCTAATCATGTTAATTCTTTTAAACCAAGTGATTTTGTTCGTTTGATTGGTGAACCATTAGAGCATACAACTGTTCCTTGTTTGCCTTTTTTGTTTTGTTTAAATTTTATTGCTAGGTATGATTGTAGAAAAAAGGGATTGGTGGAAAATGGAAATTAAGGCTTTGTTGTTTGCGGTCATAGTTATTTTAATAGCTTACTGGATTGGATTTGTTTTTCTTAATCCTTTGGTTGTATTGGGTTTGTCGCTTTTGTTAACTTTGATTGTGGTTAAGAAAGCAAGTTTGCCTATTGAAAAAATTCCAATTGAAACCATTTTATCGGCTTTGATTGTGATGGTAATTTGTGCTGTTCCCTTGCTTTTAATTCATCCTTTTTATATGGGTTCAAATGATGCACTTCATACAATTAATCATAGAACTTTGGAAATGGCTGGAAGTATTCCTCAAACTTATGATCCTTATTCAAGTGTTTCTTTTTCTTATCAAATAGGTTTTGCTTTGCTTTCTAAAACATTAAGCAATCCATTATTTTTCTTGGAAGACTATCAAGTAATTTGGTTACTTGGATTAGTGTTTGTTGGAATTGAAACAATATTGTTTTATTTAGTTTCAAAAGAATTACTTGGATCAAGACAAGCAGGAGTTTGGGCTTCAATTTTGTTTATTGGAACAAAAACAGTTTACATTAATTTCTTTTTTGGAATGATGCCAAGAATACTGGCAAGTTGTTTAATTTTAGCATTTTTGTATTTGCATAAAAAAAAGAATATTGCTCGTTACTTAATTTTTCCAGCGCTAATAATGGTTCACGCTGGTTATTTTGTTAACTTAATTTTATTGTTAAGTGTTTACTTATTGTTTAATCCAAGTGAATTGAAACCAATAATAAAAGTTATTCCGTTTGGCTTACTAGCAATACCAGCATTTATTCAAAATTATTCAGTGTACTTAAAGAATATGTTGTTTGAAAGAATTGCAAGTGTTTCTTCTAGTGTTAGTTTGATTCAATTGCCTTCTTTTACTTTGGGTTATTTGTTGAACTTGGGTTGGACTCCATTAGTATTGTTTGTTTTAGCAATTGGATTAAGTATCAAAAAACATTCTTTTTCACGTGAGAAAAAGTTTGCTTTAACAGTATTTTTGCTTGGCAGCATAATCTATTTTGTTGCGTTTGTATTTGGGATTACTGTTGAAAATGTTTATCCGTGGCTTTATTCGTTTGGAGCAATTTTGTTTGTAGCTGCTTGTTTTACAGAACTTAAATTAAGTAAAAGAAAACAAAAAATAGTTCAAGTTGTTTTAGTTTTGTTTTTGTTAATTGGTTTTTGTGGTTCTAGTTATTTGAGGGATAGAATGCTTGGTTCAAAGATTTCTTTGGAAGAAGCAAGGTTTGCAATGGAGTTTAAAGAGTTTGATTCAGAGTTAAAGACAGTATTGTTTTTGGGAGTGGGCAGTGCGAAGGTTTCTGAGTTGTCAAATAAGATTCCTTTTAATGTAAAAGAAGGCTGGTTTTTACCATTAGATTATCGTTTAATGACTTTGGACAATGCTTATTTTGAAGAAATGAGCAAGGGTGAGTTAAAGCGAGAGTTGTTTGAATCGAAGTGTGTGGAGTGTGTGTCTTCTTTTGATGTAAATTATGTAGTAGTAAATGTTCAAGAGTTTCCAAAATTGAATAGTATTCCGGTATTGGTTGTTGGAAATATTTTTGTTTACAAAAAGGAGAGTTTAGAATGACTAATTTGTTATGGGAACTGTTTGGAGCAATTGGTTACTGTTGTTATTTTGCTCGATGGGTATTTCAAATAAGAGCATCAAAGAAAGAAAAGCGGTCTGTTACACCAATAAACTTTTGGATTTTGTCAGCATTAGGAGCAATAATATTAGCAATATATGGATATGGATTGGGTTCAATAATAATGCCTGTAACTTTGATTTTTACTTTAATTATTCAGTTTTATAATATTAGATTAGAGTTAATTTATAAAAATGCAAAGAAGGTTGTTTTAGAATGAAATCAATTTTTAGGCTTTGTTTGGAATCGAAGTTGAAGGAAGTGTTTGTTGGACACTTTGAGGTGGTTGTGAATTTGGGTTGTGGCGTTTTAGATTATCGAGAGTTAATTGATTATGATCAATTTGTTACAGTTGATTTAAATGAAAAGTATAATCCGTCATTTGTTGCTAAAGCAAGTGAAACTGGTTTGCCTTCAAATTCTTGTGATCTAGTTATTTGTACGCAAGTGTTGGAACACGCTAGAGAACCAAAAGAAATTGTGAGCGAAACCTTGCGATTGTTGAAGCCTAATGGATTGTGTGTTTTTAGTGTTCCTTTTTTTGAAGTGTTTCACGGAGAACAAGATTGTAAGGATTACTGGCGTTTTACCCATCAAGGATTAGAATATTTGTTTAGAGAGTTTAAACAAATAAAAATTGAGAAAGTTGGTTGTTCTTCTCAGACATTGTTTAATTTTTTAAATAAAATTAGGCTATTGAAGGTTTTGAACCCAATTGTTTTCAAGTTTGGTTTTGGGAAAAGAATGCCAATGGGGTTTGTTGTAACCGCAAGAAAAAAGGAGCAACTTAATTTATGATTATTTTTCACGTGGAAAAGTAATAATCTTAGGAGGATTTAAAAATGAATGAACAAAAAGAAGTAAATAAAAATTATAAAAAGAAACTGCTTTCAGCATTTGCTGTATTGTTTTTAGCAGGGTTTGTTTTTGCAGCTTACACTGTTTTGACAACAACCGCAACAGTTGAAATAAGAGAACCATTTGAAGTGTCCTATGCAATGCTTGGAGATGCTGGTGATTGGAGTGTTACAAATTGTAATAGTAGTGCTGTAACATGGTTTGCTGCGCCTTCAACCATAGATTTTAAACATATCTATGCTGGAGAACATAGAACTCTTTGTGTTAAAGTTGAAAATAAAGCAGAAGTAGAATTGCCTTATGGTATGAACTTTTCAACAACAGCACCAATGGTAATAACACCAGCAGCTAATCCAACAACTGTTGCAAAGTTTGGAAGTAGTATTTCAGAATTTGATGTAAAAATCAATGATGCTGCTATTCCATCAACAGGTTACACTGTTGGATTTGGAGTAACAAGAGGTTGATTGGGATTGGGGATTTCCCCTTTCTTTTTTATTTTAAGGAAGTGAAAAGAAATGAAAAAAAGTTTAATATTCATTTTAATAGTTTTGTTTTGCACAAATGCTTTTGCTGTTTTTGCAGGAGAAACAGTTCATGTTTCAGATTTCAAAGATTGTGATTATTTAACTATTAATCCTGATACAAACTGTTTTGTTTTTCAAGGCTGTGATAAAGTAGATGTGTTTGGTTTTGAGTGGAAGTGTAATTGTGATTCAACCGATAGTTTTTCTTTGACTGCGTTTGTTTTAGCTGATGCACCGCCAAGTTTAATCAATATAAGTATGTTGAAAGAAATAGAAATTATTTCTTATGGTCATCCAAACAGCCGAAGAGTTGTTAGAGAACCGGTTATAATTGTTAAAGAAGAGGATTTGAATGAAATAATTGTTGTAGAAGAAGATTTAAACAAAGTAATTATTGTAGATGATTGGAATGGGTTAAAAGTAGGAGAAACAGTTACTTTTCCAAAACCAACAGTTTCAATTAAACCAAAGCCTAGCGTTGTTTTGAATGATGTAAACATTTTGCCAGCACCATTAGTTGTTGGAGAAGCTGATACAAGTGTTGGTTTAATTTTGTCTTATTTGATTTTGGTTGTTTGTGTGTTGGTTGCAATATATTTGTTTTTCAAAAGAAGAAAAACTGAAAAACAAGAGGCTGATTTAAAGTGAGAGAATTGGAAATTACATTAGTTGTTGGTTGTCCAAACAAGTGTGTATATTGTCCACAGTCAACTTTGCTTAAAGCATACAATGGAATCCGAGTAATGCCTTTTGAGGATTATAAGGCTTGCTTGGAAAAAGTTCCAAGTTCGGTTAAGATTCATTTTTCTGGATTTGGAGAACCATGCGTTCACCCAGACATTGTAAAGATTACAAAGTACACTTTGAACAAAGGCCACAAACTAATGTTTTTTACTACGCTTGTTGGGATTTCAATTAGTGATTTAAAAGAGTTAGAAGGATTAGATTACGATGCGTTTGTTGTTCACTTAATTAATGAACAAGAACAAGCGAGTCCGTTGAATGCTGCTTATTTTGAAAAGTTAAATTTTGTTGCCAATGGAAACTTTTCTAACTTGGTTTTTTTAACCAGCAAACTTAATTCAAATAAAAGTTTAAATGTAGTTAAAAGTTGTCAACATCAAGAATTGGTTAAGATTGACCGAGGTGGATTATTACCTAATTTAAGTTCTTCTATTTATAAAGATGGAAATATTTGGTGTAGGCGAACTGATCAAAATGTTTTATTACCAAACGGAGACATTGTTGTTTGTTGTAATGATTATGGTTTAAAGTATAAGTTTGGGAACTTGTTAAAACAGTCAGTTAAAGAAATAGATAATTCATTAGTCAAAGAACAGTTTTTATTCAACATGGAAAATAAAGAGATTAAAATGTGCAACAATTGTGAATTTGCTCGACTTTCTTTTTTTGGGTGCAAAAAGGTTTTTCCTTTAAGAAATGCTTTTTCACAGTTTATGACTTGGTTAAAAAGTGATACAAAATGAAATCAATTCAATGGATTTGGGGAAGACTTGTAAAGTATTTAGATAATGGAAGAAATCAAGTGTTTGGAAGATTGTATTCAATTGTTCAATTAGTATTAACTTTTGCGATTTTCTTTGCGGTAAATGGAACAAAAACAGAAATACCAGAACTAGCTTTTTGGTCGGTGACACTATTTTGTTTAATGATAATGGTTGGATTTTTGTATTCAAGATATGGTTTTTTGTCGGCAGAAATGTCAAGTAGATCAAAAGAATCACCAGAGATAATGGAGACATTAAATAATACAAGAAGGATTTTAAAAGAGTTAAAAGAAAAAGAGTTGATTAAATGAAACTAAATTTAGGGATAGGACAAAAACATATAGAAGGTTTTGTTAATTGTGATTTAAATGATGAAACAGACCCAGATAGAAGATTTGATTTTATGGAGCATTTTCCGTTTGAAGATAATTCAATAAGTTTTATTCAAAGTAAACATACAATAGAACATTTACAAAATATAACAAATTTTATGAATGAATGTTATAGAATTCTAAAACCAAATGGCGAATTGGTAATTGACACAGTGCATATTAGCAATGTTACTGCATTAGCAAATCCATTTCACATTAAGGCCTATATGCCAATTTCGTTTATTTCGTTTACTAAGAGTTCGCATAATTCTTATGAAACAAAGACTTGTTTTGAAGTGATTGAAACAAAAATAAAGTTAAGATATTTAAGATTCTTAGAATTTTTAGTCAATAGACATCCTTGTTTTTTTGATACTCATTTATGTCAATTACTACCGGCAAAAACATTTGAAATAAGATTAACAAAGGTGGTTAAATGAATAAGAATACTGTTTTAGTTACTGGTTGTGCTGGTTTTATTGGTTCACATTTAACTGAAAGACTATTAAAAGAAGGATGGAATGTTGTAGGAATAGATAATTTTAGTGATTATTATAATCCAAAAATTAAAGTAAATAATCTTTCAGAGATTGAAAACAATTCTAATTTTAGATTAATATCGGCTGATATAACAAATGAAAAAGAAATGGCAAAGATATTTTTAGATAATAATATTCAAAGAATTGTTCATTTAGCTGGTTGTGCTGGAGTAAGAGCTTCGTTTAAAGATCCAGTATTTTATAATAAAGTGAATGTGGTTGGAACAATTAATTTGTTAAGGTTGTCAACAAAGTATAAAATAAAACAATTTGTTTTTGCTTCTTCTTCAAGTGTTTATGGAAATAATAAAGTTCCATTTAAAGAAAATCAAATAATAACAAAAGTTTCTTCGCCTTATGCTGCAACAAAGAGAATAAGTGAATTAGTATGTAAATCTTGGTCATTAAATTACAAGTTACCAGTTGTGTGTTTGAGGTTTTTTACTGTTTATGGTGCAAGAGGAAGGCCTGATATGGCTATTTTTAAGTTCACTAAAAATATTATTGCTGGTAAACCCATTGAAAAGTATGGTGACGGTGGAATGAAAAGAGATTTTACTTATGTTGCTGATATAGTTCAAGGAATAGTTTTAACATTAAAAAAGGATTTTGAATTTGAAATAATTAATTTAGGAAGTGGTTTTCCAGTAACATTAAATAAGTTGATTCAAACAATAGAACGAGCCGTTGGAAAGAAAGCGATTATTAAAGAAAAACCAGTGCCAAAAGGAGATGGTCAAATAACTTTTGCAGATAATTCAAAGGCTAAAAGATTACTTGGGTGGACTCCGAGTGTAAGTTTAGAAGAAGGAATTGAAAAGTTTGTTAAATGGTTTAAGGTGAGAGAATGAAAGAAAATGATTTTTTAGTGGTTAGTATAATTCTTCCAGTTTTTAATGAGGAAAAAAATGTAAGACAAACAATTGAAAATATTTGTAATCAATCTTTTCAGGATTTTGAATTAATAATAGTTAATGATGGTTCGGTAGATAATTCACAAGAGATTATTGATTCAATGCAAGATAAAAGAATTAGAAGAGTATTAAATAAAAAAAATAAAGGTTTAACAAAAACATTGAATGTTGGTTTAGGGTTAGCAAAAGGAAGGTTTGTAGCAATTGCAAATTGTGGTGATGTTTGGAATAAAGATAAACTTAGAAAACAAGTTAGAGAAATGAGTTGTAATTTGGGTTTAGTTGTGGTGGGAACAACAGGGCAATATTCAGGAAAGAAAACCGCAAGAGCAAGTAATAATGCAGAAATGGCAATGTATTTTGGAGATCCGTTTATTCATTCAAGTGTACTAATTAGAAATATTGAAGATTTACATTACAATGAAGAGTTTGTAGTAACACAAGACTATGAATTATGGCAAAAATTAATGAAAAAAGGAAAAATGATAGTGCTAAAGGATTGTTTAGTTGATTTAAGAGAACAAAAACCACATCCTTTTGAGAATACTATTAAAGTTTTAAGAAGATTTTATCCAAAAGAAAGCGGTAGAATGATTAAAATAATAACTATGGAAGAAAAGCCAACAGTAAAAGAGTACCTCGAATTAATATTGGTTTTTTCAAAAAAGGCAATGGAGTTGAAAAGTTTTGAGTTTGTTAAACTTGCTGTTTTTCGTTTAATTGTAATTTTAAAAATAATGAAAAAAGGAGAGTGTTAAATTGATTCCAGTTGCAAAACCATCAATTGTTTTAAACGAATTAAAATATTTAACAGAATGTGTGGAAACAGAACAGATT
>Ga0207997_1001456_pt1 | contig 12254 bp, 21 predicted proteins | sample AntAceMetag02UKN_FD_184777 | JGI IMG/M metagenome (GOLD analysis project Ga0207997, IMG submission 184777) | Saline lake microbial communities from Ace Lake, Antarctica - Antarctic Ace Lake Metagenome 02UKN (SPAdes) (version 2) | ecosystem: Environmental > Aquatic > Non-marine Saline and...
CTATACTATGGTGGCGAGAAAGGAGAAATAGGACTAACGGGTCCGCAAGGAGATATTGGACCAACAGGTGGGGAACAAGGTATACCTGGAGAAGATGGAGAAATAGGTTCAGCAGGACCAGCAGGCCCTAAAGGTGATAATGGTAGTTCAGGTAGTGATGGTGCTGACGGTAATGATGGAAATGATGGAACTAATGGTGAAGATGGTACTGATGGAATTGACGGTGTTGATGGAGTAGATGGACAAGATTATGTTAATGATGTTCCAGTAATCATAGTAGATGATAGTGCAAGTTACGTAACAGGTTGCTCATATAACACCGACTACAATTTCCACATAAATATTTCATTTGACGATACAGAAAATGACTTTAAGAAAGTCGCTTTGTATTACAAATGGAACCCAAAAGATGACTGGCAATTGGAAGATAATTGGTTTTATCAATCTAATGGAGACTATTGCACAGATTGGGAAACAATTGACTATGGATATGGACCACGAATATTACACTGGTTAGTCGAAGTAATGGATGGTTACAATCTAGAATATCTAGAAGGTAATACAACTTTGTACAAACCAGTTTGTTAAGACAACCAACACAACTAATGTAAAGTAACACATTGGATAGGTATCATCAACCTATCTTTTGTATCTCCCTGCATGGGAGACGAGTTCGATGGCACTAGGTGAGGGTCATTCCTTACCTAGTGTATTCCATGTGGCGTGGAAACATCAGGTGAGAGTCAAATCTTATCTGGTGTATACCCAATCATGTAACCAAAACACACATGTGAAAATGTAAAATAAGTGAGATATGAAATATGACAATAGAATGTGCTCTTTGTAATGAAGGGATAAAAGAAGTAGAAATACCAGATATCCATCATGTAGATGGAAATCATAATAACAATAAGAAGAGTAACAAAGTGTTAGTTCATCATACGTGCCATATGATGCATCATGGTATCTATCCTAAAAACTATAATAGTTTGAGACAACTAACAGAGGCAAAGGAAGATATCCAGAAGACTAGAATGAGATTAAGTAATCAAGTAGATGCCCTCTCAAGATTAGGTTTTGAATCTAATGGTAACCAAGATGAAATGTTTAAACTTATGAAAAGAGAAGAAGGAAGATTAGCTAGACAGTATGGGAAGATAGTTGAAGGACTCCCTATCTGGAATGAATGGTTAGTAAATATCCACGGTGTTGGTCCAGACATAGCTGGACAAGTTATTAGTATGTTGGGGGATATTAAACGATTTGAAAGAATTAGTAACCTATGGTCATACTCTGGATATGGTTTATATGATGATAAATTCCAGAGTCTACATAAAGGACACAAACATAATTATAATACAAGAATGAGATGCCTGATGTACAAATTAGTTACTAATGGATTCATAATGCATAAGAAAGATAGTTACTATGGAAAGTTGTATGATGAGTTTAAAAGAGTGGACAGAGAGAAACACCCAGAGAAAGTTGAAAGTAATAAGAATACAGGACAAAAGTATTCTTACACAGATATGCATATACATTTGAGGGCAATTAGAAAAGTAGCTAAAGTATTTCTAAAAGATTTATGGTTAGTGTGGAGAGATTTAGAAGAATTACCAATAGAAGAACCATATGAAGTTCAATATCTGGGACATACTTCTCATAGTATTCCTCACTATGAATTGAAAATGTGAACCAAATGGATTTTGAAACCCAAAAACAGGATGTGAACCATACAACCATTGAAAACCATTATTGGAATGTGAACCAAGTGGATTTTGAAACCCAATAAGGTTATGTGTCCCAATTGTCATTGAAACCCAATATCTCATGTGAACCATATAACTATTGAAACCCATATACCGAATGTGAACCAAAGTAGTGTTGAAACCCATCTAAAATATGTAAACCATAGTGAATTTGAAACCCAGTAATGTTATGTGAACCCAAAAAAGAATATGATAATTCCTTTGTGTATGGAATGTCATAAGAAGATACATGATATAGATAGACATATAACAATTAAACAAATAGGAAATGATATGTATGATGAGAAGAGAGATAGTGTATTTCAGAGAAGTAGAGCAAGAAGATGGCACAAAGAAACTACAAGGGAATATCAGTAATGGAAAGATAATATTCCCAGACAAAGATACTACCAAGAAAGTAAAACCTAAAAATTATTATGATTGTCTAATACATGAGACATCAAATACAGCATTTGCACGAGATATAAAGTACTGGAAATTGTGATATGGAGATTCTATTGCATAGATTGTGAGGAGTATTACACAGATTCATATCTATCTGGTTTAGTGTGTCCCCTGTGTGAGGGTAGTAATGTGCAACGAGGTGTAAGAGTAAAGTGAATGATAGAGAGTTAGCAGAGAAGCACTGGGATTATGTAGAGAGTATCTGCCATAAGATGTACGTGGATGCATTTATCCATGGCATGAAACATGGTCGTGATGAAGAATGACAGACTATTCATATAGAGGAAGATTAGAAAGAAAACTCTTGGAGGCAAAGGGATGCCAAGAATTTGATGAAGTAATTAGACTTCAGAGAGAAATATTAGATGTGATGATAAAATGAAATATAAAATAGAAGATATGGGAAAAGTTATTGCAAATGCAAAGTTGTTGAATCATACACATATTAATCTCAATCCATTTGAAAAAATGATTTATACTGGGTATAAAACAAAGAATGGATGGGAATGGTTTGAGTTTTATGGAGAAGAATGATAGGAAGAGGTCATATAGATATACAGATACCACCAAAGGACATAACAGATATAGTAGGTAAGATGCATGAATTAGAGTTTGAGGATATAATGGTATGTGAGTTTGGTATTGACTTTGAGTTAGTTGGTAAGAATAAGATAGACTATACATCTACACACAAATTAAGAGATTGGTTAAAGTCAAAATGTTATTCATTTACTATTAATGTGGATGAATGGGTTATGGATAATAATGGATATTACTATAATTCTGACAAAGAATAAAAGTAGTCTAACATTTTAGCATATGCAGTAATGAAATGGTGATTTAGTGAAAATGAGGGGTGTTGTCGGCAACATTGCAAAAGTCTCTCAAATTATGCATGAGGATTGACGGAAACGCCTATTTAACGCATGTTAATGTGCGGTTGATACCATAGTATCAGTTGGGGGGGTAAATGCGTTAGATTGGCTTAAAATCAATCCTCAGGCAAATTATGGATTTCCTTAAAAGTTTAGCATATAGGGCATGTAAAGGTGATGTAAAATGGAGTTAGAAAGTAAAGAATGATACCTAAAATATCAGTAAATGAATGTATTAAATGTTTTGAATGTATAGATAACTTCACGTGTCCAGTAGATGCAATCAGGTTATCTAAAAAGACAGGTAAGCCATATATTAATAGTAGGATATGTGTTGGTTGCGAAGATTGTACCCATGGTGTGTGTCCAGTTGGTGCTATAAGAGTTAGGAGAAGATAATGAATAGTAAAAAGAAGACTATAGAAGATATTAAAAATGATTTACAGGATGGGCTTAATAAGAAGATTACACAGAGAAACAATCTAATCATAGAGTTAGATACAGTATCTAAAGAGTTAGCAGATATGTTAGATAATACCTATGCACTTGATGAGACTAAAGTTAGAATAACATGTCCAATGTGTAATGCGGCTGAATATTATACTACAGAAGAAGGGAAGAAAGTGATTTGTCCCACATGTGGTGGAAGAAAATTCATCTGGGCTAACAAGTTTGTTGGATAGGTAATGAAACCTCCAAGTAGACAAGGTATCTCAAATGATTTCCAGACTCCAGTAGAAGCATTAATACCACTATATCCATATATTAAAAGAGAATGGAAGGTATGGGAATGTGCTTGTGGTAAGGGTAATCTTGTTAATGAATTGAGTAAAAGAGGATATGAGGTATTAGGGACGGATATAATATCTGGTGATGATTTCCTAACTTGGAAACCAGATGATTATGATTGTATAGTAACAAACCCACCATACTCATTAAAGCAACAATTTCTACAAAGATGCTATGAATTAGGTAAACCATTTGCATTGTTACTTCCTTTGACTACTTTTGAAACCATGAAGAGACAAAATCTATTTAAAGAATATGGTGTACAAGTTATATTCCTTGATAAGAGAATTAACTTTGAAACTCCATCTGGAGGTGGATCAGGAAGTTGGTTTGCTACTGCGTGGTTTACCAATGGGTTGGACTTACCAAGTGATATGATATTTGAGAAACTAGAAAGAAGGGTAATTGAATGAAATCTAAAAACCACACATCTAAAAAGTGTCCTAACTGCGGAGCTAAGATGATTCCTGTTAGGGCTACTATGGAAGATAAGGTTGTCATTGATTATGTGTGCCCTATTTGTGGTGCATACCGAATGACTAAATCAAGTGACTAAAATGTTGGAGGAATGATATGTGGAAACCTAAATTAATAACAAGAGAATATATTAACAAAGCCATAGAAATATTTAATAATAGAATGTTATATCTTTCCATGTTTTATGGTAAGGATAATATATGGGAATTTGTAGTAGATATATGGGATGATTTACCAACTACCGCAAAAACTAAGATAATATCACCAGCTATAACACAAGCTCTCTCAGATGCCAATGATGAACTCGAATTGGGATTACAATTTATTGATACAAGTGGGTATGATATGATATACCCAGATAATAATAAAGTAGAGATTAAAGTATCTATGTCATCTATAGGATGGACAGGCAATAGATATTCTAACAATAAATCCTCTAAGTTATTACTCATAAAACCATATATTACTGCTTTAGGCATAACTCACATTCATGTTAATACAGTAGATTTAGAAGATTGTGATAATACAATGTGGAAATATCCTAATGATAGAAAGGAAAATTCAGCATTCTCCAATCTCAAAATATTTCTTGGGGATAGTTGTCACTTCAATTTTATATATGGCTCAATAGATACAAGCCATCCATTAAGAGATAATGCTAGAGAATTTTTAGATAGAGTAGTAGATGATGAAAGGTATCCTGTTCAAATGTTAGCTGAAGAAATAAGTGATTGTTAGATATGAATGATTATAACATTAATAAGATATATCTAGGAGATTGTATGGAGTTATCTAAGGATATACCAGATAACTTTATTGATTTGGTTGTTACTTCACCACCATATGCTGATACTAGATCATATGGTAAAGGTGTAGATATCATAAAACCAAAATACTTTCCTGATTGGATATTATCATTATTTACAGAGGCGGAGAGATTCATAAAACCTACTGGCTCATTTATACTAAATATAAATGATAGGGTGGTTAATGGTGAAAGATCAACCTATGTGTATAAAACAATAATTAATATATTAGATAATACTAACCTAAAGTTATTTGATAGATACATCTGGTATAAACAGAATGGTTTACCAACAACTGGGAATATGAGATTAAATGATAGAATAGAATATATATTCCATTTTGTTAAGGATGTAAAGAATTTTAAGGATAATATGGATGAAGTTAGAATACCATATTCACCAGTTACAATCAATAGATTAAAATATAAAGTTAGGAGTAGCTATAAGGTTAGTGATGATGGTACTACATTACCATCACCAAGAGTTAAGAGAAAACCTAATCCAAAAGGTACTAAACCAACAACAGTTTTTGATTTTCTTACAAGAGGATCTATGAGGGGTGGTAAACATCCAGCTCCATTTCATCCACAATTACCAGAATTCTTCATTAAATGGTTAACAGATAAAAATGATATAGTATTGGACCCATTTATGGGTGGTGGTACTACTGCTGAAGTTTCTATTAAATTAGGAAGACAATTTATTGGATTTGAAACAAGTAAAAAATATATAACTGATATGATTACCCCGAGAATTGAAGAGGCTTACAAATGGATAGACAATCAAAAATCCCAATCAGTCGATTAGGTGAATTGTTATTCTGTGAATACAAGTTGTATCTACGACACCACAAGAAAATCAAAGAGAAACCAACAATACAAATGATAAAGGGGAAAGTAGCACATGATAAACTCCACAAAGAGAACAAAGTAAAACGGGAAGTAATCAAAGAAGCAAAGAAGATATACAAAGATAAAGTAAGTGAGATTAAGAGTAAAACTATTCCAACATATGCTAAAAAGAAACTAATACGGAGTTTGGAGAAACCACCAGATGACAATATAAGAAGAGAGTTTAGTGTAGTTGGTGGACGACTTCGTGGTAGGATTGATGAGATAATATTTAATGATAATAGTGTTATGATTATAGATGATAAACCACATGATAAAGCATATGATACAGATAAGATACAGGTATGGGGTTATTGTTATGCTTATATGCAACAGTTTAACAAAGAGTTGAATGGTAGGAAACTGATAGCTTCTGTTAGAAATTGGAAAACAAAAGATATAGTGTGGAATAGGGAATACACAAAAGAGAATGAGAAAGCAGTATTATCATCTATAAAGAGAATAGATGGTATATTAGATGGGAGTATAAAACCTATCCCTACTACTGATATAAGGAAATGTATGAATTGCAATATGAGAAAGAAATGTGATAAGAAACCCCGAGATGCTTGGGGTGGGTTGCTTGTTTAGGATAGCTAAATCAATAGTGAAATCAAAAGGAGGTAGAACCAATATGGAAAATAAAGATTTGGTAGGAAAAGTTATACGAGATACAAAAGATGACTACGTTGATGACATCGGAGTGGTGTCTGATATCAGGAAGTTCGAAAAAGCAAATAAAACTTACGCAGTTGTCAAATGGAGTGAAGATTCCAAACATGGCAATGGTGTATATAGAAACTACAAACCTAAAGAAATAGGTAAGCGATTTGAAGTTGTAGATTAAACTTCATACTAACTCGGTGGTATGTCTCTTGGCGTATCACCTTATATTTATATTAAGGAAATTAAAATATGAAATGGTGGAATGAGTATATACATAAGAAAGTAATTGAATATGCAGAGAATCTAATTGAATACACTAAAAATAAAGTAGATAGGGAACGATTAAGGTGGAAAGTGCAGGTAGAAGGAAGTAGGATAGATGACTTAGATGATCCACCACGAGAAATACCATTTTCTACAGAGAAATACTTTAGAAATGATAAAGATGCTAATACATATGCTGTTATACAGGTAGATTTGGGGTATACAGCTGAGGTGTGGCATCTTAAAAAGAGATACTAATTTAGATATATGTATTAATGTGATAAATAGAAAAAGAAATTATAAATGGATAGATATTGTAGAAAATGTAAGGTACTTCTTATTGTAGGTGAAAATTGTCTTTTATCTAAATTAGAACATCATGATTATATTTGTGATGGGTGTATCTCTATCCTTAAAAAGACATATTACGACAATAACAAAAATAAAATCTTGAAGCAACAGAAAGAATATTATGAAAATAATAGAGAGAAGAAACTAAATTATGCAAGAAAATATAATAAAGAACATCCTGGACTAGTTAGAGTGGGTTGGGATAAATGGGAAATAGAGAATGATTTTGATATGAAATCATACAAAAAGGAATATCATATTAAAAACAAAGAAAAACATAATGAACTTACCCGAAATTATTATGCTAATAACAAAGAAAGATTAATAAAACAAGCAAGAGAATATCGTAAAACACCAAAAGGTAAAGAAGTCCATAGCAAGATAAGTGCAAAAAGAAATAGAGAATTAGGATTTAATAAACTATTTGAGAATCCATTCCTAGAAGGAGTGGAAATACATTGGCATCATATTAATGACACTGATGTTGTTGCAATTCCTAAAGAAATTCATCAGAAATATTCTGGTTTATCTAGGAAAAAGCATAGAAATAGTCTAATTCCTTACATAAAGAAAATATATAATATTGAAATACTGGAGGAATAATGGTAGATCTTATATCCACCTTCCTTGGAGGTACAAGATTCTTTGGATATTGGTCAAGTCCCCAACGATATGGGAATCAGTTTAGAGTAAAGAGTAGGCAAGACGTTGTCAATCTCCTTAACACATATAATGGGGTGTATAACTGTGGTATATCCATTTGTTCATATCTAGGAGAAGTACCATATCTTTTATATCTGCCATTTGACTTTGACTCTTACAATTTAGAAGAATCATGGGTTGATGCAAAGAAATTCTATAACTTCATGGTAAAGTCTGGATATGATATATCTATTCAAAGTTCAATAATAGGTAGTACGCCAATGTTAATAAAGATAAAAGATAAGATAAAATTATATTCAATAAAAGAAGTAATTCACTTACTTAAAAGTAGTGATAAAGTTGAGGTGTTATCTTTAGATAATGACACAATAAAATTTTCACCCATCTATAATTATCTACAACACAAAGATAATATATATAAATTATATTATGAACAATCTAACATACCAATTAAATTAACAAATCACCATTCATTATATGTGTGGGATAATTCAGAGATAAAAGAAGTAGATAGAAATGGGATATGCGAAGGTAGTTATATAATTTCATTTCATCATATTAACCACCTGAAATTCTCTAATCCAACAAAGATAAAACATTCATTTCATTCTTGCAAGAAGGAGAGGATGGAAGACATAGATATAACTAACAATCTATTAAAATTAATTGGATATTATATGGCAGAAGGTCATGTGTTAGATAGGGGTGACGTGGGGTTTTCATTTAATGCAAATGAATTAGAATATCATGATGAAGTCGAGATGTTAATTAAAACTTTAAAACCCGCATCCAACTTAAAAAAGAAATCATTTAATGTATGCAAACGTTTGACAAACAAAAATAAATCAGGCATGCAGATAATATTTTCCTCTCAAAAATTTAGAACGTTCTTCGAAGAATATTGTGGTAAAGGATCAGAAAATAAACATGTACCATCATTCTTATTTAACATGGATAAACAACGATTTAAATTAGTATTACAATCCTATCTAAATGGGGACGGCAGTTATAAAGGTAAATTTGAAATTACATCCAAAACAATATCCAAACAACTAGCACAAGAATTACTATGGTTATGTAAAATTCATGGAATTACTTGTAGAATTAGTAAGGAGTTAGGTAAGGGTAACAATAAAGATATATACATATTGCATTATAATAAGGCTGAATATTATAAACTAGAGAGAGGTAAGTTTTCCCATTTACCCAATGATTTATTGATACCAATTGATGCACTAAAACAGGTTTATCATCAATGCAAACCAAAACAATTTAATTCTCATAGAAATGAACAAATGACACTCAGTAAGGAAAGAGCAAGTTATAAAAGAATACTAAAGGTTATTGATTGGTTTAACGAAACCAAATCAATTGAATATAACTCACATAGTAAGAGGATAATAGAAAATTATAAAAGAATAATTACAAAGGGTGAATTATCATTTCTTAAAATTAAACGAATTGTGGACTTAAAGGATGAGCATATAGTATATGATATATCAGTTAACAGTTCAGAAAATTTCTTTGGTGGAGTATACCCAATATTACTCCATAACTCTGGTTATAGAGGTTTCCATTGCCTTGTATCCACTATACCTAACCTATATAGTAAAAGACAGATACGACAAGCACAACAATGGTTTAAAGACTTGCTACATTTAGAAACGTGTGATACTGCAATCTTCGGGGATTGGAGAAGATTGATTCGCATCCCAGGCACGCTCCATTGTGGTAAGTTTATTAAGGATAAGAACAAGAAGTGGAAACGACTTGGTGAAGGAAGCTATTGTAAAGTAATAAAGTATAATGAAGGGAAACTCTTTGATTTAAATGAATACTTTGAAGATGACTTCCCAGATTATGAGTTTAGTGCGGTATCTAACAATAAACCACTACACTCATACCCATGTGTAGATGATGTATTAGATAATTACAAAGATGAGTTTGGGCGAAGAGAGCCTCCTCAACTTATTAGATATTCTTACGTAGCATACTGGCTACGAAGTGGTAAAACACCAAAAGAGATATACAAGATGCTTGAAGACAGGCATAGTATTGGAAAAGAATATGAATGGTATGACTGGGATGATGATATTACTATGAATCAAATTATACACATATCTGGTAGAGGAGACGATTACCACCCACTCAAGTGTGAAACAATTAAGTCCCTTGGATTCTGTTTAGAGAATAAGTGCAGATACTTCATTGATGATTGGAAAGTGAAGAGTGTAAGGGATATTATATAATAGGAGTTGATTTGAATTAAGTGCCCAAAATGTAGAAGTAAGTCTAAGGTAATGAATACTATCTATAAAGATAGTGCTACTTATAGATATAGAACATGTATGAATAAGAAATGCGGATATAAGTTTAAGACTGCTGAAATGGTATCTGGTGATTGGGATTACCGTACTATTGTATGGAAAATGAAGAAGTTATTAGAGGATGTGAAGTAGGAATATTAATAAGTTAGATAGATTACGATACACCAGAGCACAACTTTTACTCTGGAAAAGAAATTTCCTAATGGCTATTAATAAAGCGTATAAAGAAGGTAATCTAAGTAGGAATTCTTACTATCAACTAAAAAGGAATATAGAGGATGAAAATATATGATAATTGAATATATGAAGGTACCATTACACAAATACACTTTTAAACCAAGACCGATGAGAGAATGGGTAGAGTGTGTATGTGAGGGTAAAACATTAAATCTATTTGCTGGTCCAACAAGATTAGAAATTAATGAAACAACTAATGATATAGATGATACATTTAAATGTGATTATAATAAGGATGCTATTGAATTAATAGAGTTATTGAGGGATAATGATAAGAAATTTAATACAATAATATTAGATCCACCATATAGTTATAGGAAATCTATGGAGATGTATAAAGGAAATGTAAATAGTAAATTCAATTTATTAAAGGATTTGATTTTAACTATATTAGATAAGAATGGTATAGTCATAACATTTGGATATCACTCTATTTCTATGGGTAGTAGTAGAGAGTTTGATGTCGAAAAAATATTATTAATGTATCATGGTGGTGCTATCCATGATACCATAGCGACTGTTGAAAGATTGAGAGAAGGAAGTATAGATGATTAAGATATATAATTGGAGGTAATGTGAATGGAAGAAGAAAGGACATGCTCAGTTTGTGGGTGTGAATTAGAAGAAGATGACCACGGGATGTGTAAGTCCTGTATGGCAAGTATAATTCTATGTGATGATATAGAACCAACTATTGAAGATTTTGAATGGTAACTAAAATATTAATAGGGATGGTATTTCTTTTATTAGTTGTACCACAGATGATACATTGGTGTGGATACATCTGGACTAGATTCTCCAAAGGAATGAGTAAGCAACGAGAGTTTGCTAGAATGCTAGCAAGGAATCTATCTAAAGGTAAACCACCAATACAAACATTATTGGATAAGAAGAAAGATAATGAGAATGGAAATATGGGGTATGCATAATGTGGCAAGATTATATACTAACTAGCATCATATATCTATTTGTGATATGTACAATACCATTAGTTATCCAAGTGTTTAGAAAGGGAGGATATGTAACTTTACAGACAGCAATACCAACGAGTATAGGTAACTATGCATTAGCATATCTATGGATTACTTTCCCAGAACCAATGTGGATATCATTCACTTCTTCAGTTTTGGTAGCAACTTTGTGGCTACTTATTTCCATTGGTAGTTGGAGGAATAGGAAATGATTGAGATATTATATGGTACATTAGCATTTCTAATATTGTGGGTTCCAGCCTTCATTCTCCATGAACTCTTTCATAAGCTAGATGCCGAGAGACAGGGATGTAAAGTAGAGATTAAGATATGGTGGCATAATAGAATACCTAGTATGAGATGTACAGTAACAGAAGGGACTATAACAGATAAGAATAGTTTCTATCTATCAGGTGGTTTAGGTAGTGGTATAGTGTTAATGTTTATATCTGCATTACTATTTCCTATACCGTGGTTGTGTATTGCTATTGGTACATTAGGTAGTATCAATCTAGTATATGCTCCATATGAAATGATATTCATACAAATATTATCTCTAAAGGATTATATGTGTTACCATTGGTTTGTGTACGGAATTGGATTTGTATTAAGTATGTTATTCTTTGGTTGGTTGTATCTGTGATTGAATTAGATAAAATCTACAATATGGATTGTGTAGAGGGAATTCTTGGATTAGATGATGAGAGTGTAGATTTGACTATAAC
>Ga0207997_1001457_pt1 | contig 12250 bp, 23 predicted proteins | sample AntAceMetag02UKN_FD_184777 | JGI IMG/M metagenome (GOLD analysis project Ga0207997, IMG submission 184777) | Saline lake microbial communities from Ace Lake, Antarctica - Antarctic Ace Lake Metagenome 02UKN (SPAdes) (version 2) | ecosystem: Environmental > Aquatic > Non-marine Saline and...
GGATGGCTGTTAACCATCAGGTTGCTGGTTCGAGTCCAGCCTCCCAAGCCATGGATTAGTTGTATGTGCCTAAAGATCCACAACGTCAGTAGTATGAGTGAACCGTGGCTGCGGTTGAATGGTTGCGAGATCACTACACCCGAAGCCGCTGACTTCATCGTTTATGAGCAGCGAGGTGATCTAGGACTCAAGCGTACGATAACGCAGTTGAAGCACAAGTATCCAACCAATAAGCTGGTATTCATTAACGTGTCAGATATGCGTTTGGTTGACGATAAGCATATATGGTTCGTACAAAACTGCACTACAATAACTGACAGTATTCATCAAATCTACACACATAATCCAAGGATATGGAGTTATATTCAGGAGGAGCATGTAGCGAAAGATATGACGGGTCATTTTGCTGGTAGGTTATGGGGAATACCGGCACGACAATCCTTACTTAAAACTTCTGCTAGGTGGGAGATAACCGAACGCACTGGCGAATTCGTGAAGCTTAAAGATAGAGCTACGATATCTACAGATACATACAAGAAGATGCGACGTTCAGTGTATACGCTTTGTCCTAGAGGTATGGGCCCATCTAGTATGCGGGTGGTTGAGGCACTTGCGTGTAGCTCTGTGCCTATCTTAATCGACGACAACACGAATCCGTACGGGGATAACTTTGGGGACTTGGTCATAAGACTGAAGGCCAGCGATGTTGCTAACCTCGATCAGATAATTGACGATTTGCCAACACCAGACGCTGCTGTGTTTCAAGCGTGTCGGGACTACTATGTGCACAACATATGTCCTGATCTGTTACGTGATCCAGAGCTACCGTGGGCTGTTGCGGCAGGTTGCTCCCACAGGATCGTACGTATACTCGAAGACATCTTACTTAGCAGGCGGGGTCGCATAGCGGCAATTGCGGCAGACTGTAAATCTGTTCCTTCGGTTTCGGAGGTTCGAGTCCTCCCCCGCCACCATAACGTATCATATATGGTACATTAACCCGGGTTAATGTGCATAAATAGCAACATAGCGCCACTTGGAGCATTGATGATTGATGTAGTTTTAACTTGGCTTATGTCCGGACTTGGTATTTTGTTCCTGTGGCTTGTCGGTAAACGACACCGCTGGTGCTGGTACCTATCACTCTTCTCGTAGGTCCTGTGGTACGTATGGATTGTCAGGACGGACACCTGGGGACTACTACCAGTCACGACGGCGTATACCGTATTGGCCATCAGGAATCACATATTGTGGAAATCATCGGGGGCGTATAGCTCAGCTGATAGAGCAGCGGATTCTTAATCCGCGGGTCAGGGGTTTGAATCCCTTTACGCCCACCATGGAGACATAGCTCAGTAGGTTAGAGCATCGGCCTGTCGAGGTCGAGGGTCGTGGGTTCGAGTCCCACTGTCTCCGCCAACATAGAAGGGACATATGGAACAGAAGTACGTAGCAGCTGACTGCGTCACAGCAGGTGAGCTCAGAGGACGTGGGATAGTTGTACCGGATCAGGTACCAGATGATGCATGGGCGGATAGAAAACGCATTCAGATTGAAGTCATAGGGTCGGCGCCATACCCGGGTATGACACGTGTGGATGTTAAGATACCATTCGTAACAGTGGCTGAGCACATTGAGTTGCAGTTAACAGTATAGGGGGATGTAGCATGGCTATGACATTGGGGACACGAGGCGAAGACGGTAAGAGCCTGATCAGAGACACAGACCAGTTCAAGAAGAACCTGGCTTTAGTCAGCTTTGCGGGTCGAAAGACGAAGATGGTTTCGCGTGTGCGTGGTGGTAAGAGGACCTATTCCTATGGGTCAGATAAATGACATCCGGAATTGCAATGCATGCTGAATGAGCTTTCGGATGTGGAGGCTTAGCGTGAAGCCCTTAAATGATTTTGCATGTAAGCGCTATACATCACAGCGCGGTCAGACTGGTATGCTGATTGAGATCATGCGTCGGCTAGGCATTGCTTCGGGCAGTTGCCTTGAGTTTGGTGCGTCCGATGGTGTCTACTGCAGTAACATACGACATTTTTATCTGCACGGGTGGGAGTGTGGTTACATAGAGGCTGACGTTGATAAGTACCAGGAGCTGTGTATCAATACGACTGCCGCTAAGCATATGTGCATGCGCGTTACTTGTGAACCGAATGCCACCTTGGATTGGTCCATTAAGCAATTGAGGATGAACGAACTTACATTGCTGTGTATTGATGTTGATGGTATAGACTATTGGATTTGGAAGTCCTTGGAGCAGCATCCTGCAGTTGTATGCATAGAATATAACAGCAACTTTGATCCTGAAGAGCAACGTGTAATTGAATATGATCCTAACTTCAACTGGCGTAACGGTGATACTTATTACGGAGCCAGTGCTGGGGCGATGTGCAGTCTAGCTTATGACAAAGGTTACGCACTCGTAGCTTACGCGTTGGGTAATGATCTGATCTTCTTGCGGCGTGATTTGCTTGCTAGTCACAGCGCTCAGTTTGATGAGATACCAGTCACTGCACTGGTTAAGAAACCGGCACATGTGGATCGTACGCATTTAGAGATGGTAGATCTTCTAGCCGATAATGTTGCTCAGACAGAGCTAGATACGTAGGTATAACATAAACGAAGGAGTACAGTAGATGAAGAGAACAATATGTGTTGGGTTGTTGGCGGTATGCGTAATGATGGTAGCTGGTTGCACGACGTCGCAGTTTAACGTCACAGACGTGACACCGGTACCCACAGGAGCCACGGTCACCTTTCTCGCCACTAATGGCCCGAGCGCCATTCTTGGTATCCAACTGGATTTCGGGGAGATTGAACTTCCGGGGATCGTACAAGAGTATATGCCTGTAGGTTGGAGTCTCGGTGACGGTCAGTGGTATCTCATGCGCGGCATGTCAATCACCGACAGTCCCATTACCAACCTGACCATGCAGGTCAAGCGGTAACCTATTTGGGGGTATAGCTCAGTTGGTAGCGCACGAGCTTCGCAAGCTCGGGGTCACCGGTTCGAACCCGGTTGCCTCCACCATTCCCGCGGACGAGTAAGTCTCAGAATGGCCTGAGAAGGTCTGACAGAGCTGCTGGGCGATCCCCAGTGGTCGCAGGTTTGATTCCTGCCTCGTCCACTTATCCACTAAGGAGAATCTGATGGTATTTTGTTTACATTGCGGCGATAGCCAGAGGATGGAGGCTACGGTCGCTAAGCTTGAAGAGACTGCAGCTACACCGTATTTCACACGGGTAGACCAGCACAAACGTATCTTCGTTGACACGGATATACCGTTTGAGGGCCTACGAGAGCTGCTAGGGATTCATGTGTTGGTGGCTGAGGTGCTGCGTGAATCCGAGATTCGACAATATAGGAGGCCGAATGATGACGATACCGTTGCTGTCTGAGCTCTGTACGTTACTAGGCTGTGAACGCGACAGACTGTTAGGTAACGTCAAGGGGCTACAGCAGCAGATCATGAGGCAGGAAGAGCTGCTGGCCCAGCGGGATAAGAAGATCTCTACTATGGAACTACAGGCTGAAACGCCTGCTATGGACAAGGATTGTGGTCTGACCCCAGAGGAGGCCAAGAAGTACCGTGACACAGCCAAACGGTTATACGGCCTCAGTGACGAGGTTGATCTTGACAGCGACGCTATCATTAGCGCCGGTGATGATCCAGGTGTTTACGTGGCAGCTTGGGTTTGGGTACCTAACGCAGAATTGGAGGAATGATGAGTCTTACAATACGAACAGTACGGGGCATACTTCGACGCAAGGTCAACGAGTGGCTTGCAAGCATCGATGACGAGCAGCTCAGGCAGGATTTACATAGCAAGGTGATCGTGACTGGTGGTTGCATCGTGTCCATGCTGACGGGCGTCCCGGTTAACGATTACGATGTCTATCTCAAGGACAAAGATGCGGTGGTTCGTTTAACGGGCTACTACCTCAAGCAATTCGCAGCTAACCCTCCGCCCGGGTTCAAGACCGGCGGGCAGGTCAAGATGTGGGTAGACCATGAGGCGTCAGCCCCTAATGGTAGGGTGCATATCATGATCAGGTCAACCGGTGTAGCAGGTGAGCAAGGTGACAAGAACACGTACGAGTACTTTGAGACAGTACCTGATCCTGACGCCGCTGCGAACTATGTAGATGCCGTGGTACCAGACCATGAAACTGCTGCCATTATCAGTAGCGTTATAGACGCTGAAGCTATGGGTGCGCCTAACCCCGAGAATGCCCAGTACGTGGCGCTGGCAGCTGCAGTACACAAAGACATCGACGCGCCTCCTCACAAGGGTCGTGGCGCCGACAAGAAGACATACCGACCGGTATTTATGACGGACAACGCCATCACACTAGCAGACGAGATACAGCTGTGTATTCGGTTCTATGGTGATGTAGCTGAGATCCACGAGAACTTCGATTTCGATCACTGCAAGTGTTCGTATGATCACGGCTCGGGAGAGCTTCACACGCCAAACGAAGCGGTTATGGCTATCCTAACAAAGGAGCTGCGATATTCAGGCAGCTTGTACCCGATAGCCAGCATCATCCGTACACGCAAGTTCATCAAGCGTGGGTGGAGCTGTAACGCTGGTCAGTACATAAAGATGGTTTCTCAGGTCAATAAGCTTGACTTGGACAACCTTGAGGTGTGGACTGATCAACTCACTGGAGTAGATACAGCGTATTTCCAAGAGCTGATTTCTGCATTGAAGCACGCTAAGGAACAGGGCGCGGTGGTTGACTGTAACTACGTAGTGATGTTGATAGACAAACTATTTTAGGGAACATGCGTCGGTAGCTCAGTTGGTAGAGCATTAGAAAAACGAACGGCCCGTATGGGTTGTCAGCAGCAAAAACAGCAAGTCTAAATGTCGCGGGTTCGAGTCCCGTCCGGCGCACCACTTTGGGAGTGCGTGTATGAGTGACACTGAAGCCCCAAAGCAGGCGATCATTGTTGCCTGTGGTAAGGAAAGCCTGCCCATGCGTCTTAATGACGATGGGCTTTTAGTATGGCATAGGTGGGCGACAGTGTTCCCCTCTGCGAAAGAAGCACGTGATGTGCGTAAAGCATCGATGGACTTGGCTAGGAAGCAGGGCATCGACCAGAGATGGTTACAGATGAAGGTCATCAAGATAGACAACAACGATTGATATTGTAAGCCAGGATGGCTGAATTGGCAAAGCACCACATTTGTAATGTGGCGACGAAAGTCACTGGGGGTTCGAATCCCTCTCCTGGCTCCAACTACTTGACCGACCCGGAACGCCGCGATTAGGTTGCATGCAACAGGGACCCTGGTAACTTCCAGGCGTGACAGCAAACGGAGAGACGGCCCGGCGGGTCGGTGAGGTCTCGTCCTTCACCGGTGCGTCGGTTATTTTTTCAACAAGGAGAAAGATATGAAAACGACAGATGTAACTCGTATAAACTACGTTAACGAAATGATCGCGGACTACCAACGTGAAGTAGAGGCGATGCAGGAACAGGGCTGGAAGCGAACATAACAGAGACTAGGGAGACCCATTGACTATGATGGACGAACATATGTACGAAGACGCCGACGCTGGTGTAGAGAGCGAGCGTCGGCTGGCTACGGTCCAAGAGATCGTAGCTGTAGAGCCTATACCAGGAGCTGACCGCATCGAGCGTGTGGTGGTACTGGGCTGGGAGTGTGTATCTCAGAAGGGCGACTTTAAGCCCGGAGATAAGTGTTGCTATTTTGAGATCAACAGCATTCTGCCCCCGCATGCTGTCTTCGACTTCATGGCTGACAGAAAGTACAGGGTGAGGACCATCAAGTTTAGGGGTCAGGTAGCCCAAGGCTTGGCGATGCCACTCAATGTCATGGAGAAGGCATTTAATCTGCCACCTATGAAGATAGGCGCTAACCTGACCGGTCTCATAGGCGTTTTGAAGTACGATCCCCAGGCAGTGAAGGAGCGGGGCCTCAGTACGTCTAAGCCTGATCCTTGGATCGTTAAGCAGTTCATGCACTATGCCTGGTTCAGGTGGCTGCGCAAGGCGCTGCGACCCAACAAGGGCGGCTGGCCTTCGTTCATCAGCAAGACTGATGAAGAGCGTGTACAGAACATGCCGCGGGTTGCTCAGCGTAATGCGGGTGAGTTCTGCTATATCACGGAGAAGCTTGACGGGCAGAGTGCGACGTTCGGTTGGAAGGGCAGACACTTCTACGTATGCTCACGCAACATTCGGTTGTACAAGCCTGACACCAGCAACTACTGGAAGATCGTGAAGCAGCTTGATCTCAAGGCTAAGCTGAAGCGCATGCGGGGCTACATCATACAGGGAGAGATCCTAGGTTCCAACATCCAGGGTAACAAGTATGGCCTCGCTATCGGTGAGCATCATTTGTACGTGTACAACGTGTTTAACACGAACACGGGCCGCAAGCTTGGTTATGACGAACGCGGTGCGTTCTTGGCGGAGCTAGGCTTGAACCCGGTGCCGCTGATTAACGGTTGCTTTGTGCTGGACGCTGACATGACGGTGGCTGACTTCGTGGAACTATCTAACGGCAAGAGCTTGGTGCAGCCCGGACTAACCCGTGAGGGTATTGTTATCAGATCAATGGATGATCGGCTGAGTTTCAAGAGCGTAAGCCCTGACTTCTTACTGGAGTATGGCGATGACCGTTGAATGTTGCTTTTGTTGCATGTAGCGACAGAAGCGATTCTCAGAATACTGAGCGTATGAGTTAAGCATAACAGGATACTAAGCAGTGTCAACAGAGCTAAATACAAAACGTTGTAGTCATTGCGGTCTTACCAAACCGGTGTCATCGTTTGATCGGTACAAGGCTGGACTGAAGACTGGTGAAGAGAAGATCAACGCCAGTGTACTGTTCCCGCACCAAGTGCTGCTACAGGCTAGTCATGATCCTGATATTGCAAACGCGCAGTTTGATGCGTTGCCTAACTACATGCAGGAGTCTGGTCTTCGGATCATGATCATGCGTGACGGGTCTGGCTCAATGTGCGCGACCATTGATGGTGACGTGACACGTAACCATGCATGCAAAGCGCTTGCCTTATACTGCAGCGATCGACTCGGCGAAACCAATCCTTTCTATCGGAAGTATATGGTGTTCGCTAGCAATCCTGAATTCATAGACTGGCGAGGCCAGTTATTCAGTACGGCTGCACGGGCTAGTGATACCCGTTATGCCGGCTCTACCAATATACAGGCGTCGCTGGATCAGCTCCTAAGCATGGGGCAGATGTTCAGCATATCGCCGGATCAAATGGTGAACTGTTTGATGATCATATCGGATATGCAGTTCGACGCAAATACAAGGGACCGTAACAAGGATGTGGATTCCTATGGTGGCGAAGCGTGCGAAGGCACGGAGAGCACTGTAGTGGAGTCTTGTATGGATAGATGGGAGCAAGCAGGTTATGAGCGACCCGGTATTATTTACTGGAATGTGGCGGGATATGCTGGGCAACCAGCAACGTTACAGACGCCCAATACAGCACTTGTCTCGGGCTTTAGTCCGAGCATACTGCAAGCTGTCCTCGGTGGCGAGGATTTCAACCCCCTGGCAATTATGCGCCGTACCATGGATCAATACGATGATGTAAAGGCTCCACAATAGTGAGCCGACAACTTTAACCACGCTAGGTGTACGGGCAACTCAAATCATTAGATTTGGGCATTGCCCGTACACCTTTTCTTAGCTATTAGACTTAATTTGCATGCGCACTCGGTTATAAGTATATAGAGGTATTTATATGCCTTGTTGTAACGCATCGGTTGTGGTGGCCGGAGCGTTACATAAACACATACACCATACGGAAGGGGTATTGGTTATGCCTAATGCAGAAGAGCAAGATACAGGAATAGCATCCGAGCTTAGTGACACAGAAGCGGCCTTGGTAAATAGGATAGACGAAGTCGAAAGTCGTCTAACCAGGAACGAGGCAGCATACGCGGAACTCGATGCGCTTGTTGGCGGACTGGCTGATAAGACGCTTTCCGAGTGTATCGCAGCGGTTAGGCTCGAAGCGGGCAATATCGTGCGTGCTGGTACCGTAGAGATAGTCAAGGACACCGGTAGAGCCGTGTGGTCTGGCGTCAAGTGGGTTGGCAATAAGGTAGATAACGTGGTGAAGTCTGTGGTCGGAGTACCTGCCAGGTGTAGGAAATCGTCTGCTACAGCGTAAGCCACCCGTAGGCAAAAAGACGGGGCGTACTACACGTGCGCCCATCTTTTTTAACTGTGAGAGGTACAATAGATGAAGAGACAAATGACATTGGGTGAGTTCGTAGGCACCGTCGTGGTGCTTAGCTTGTTGGCCGTGGTTGCATTCGAAATGTTCGGTACATATTCGTATGCCGGCGAGGCCCCGAAACCAACGGCGGTATATCATCGAGCATCATTCAATGCAGGTATCGTGTACGCGTTACTTGCTATGGATGAACTGTGGTTAGTCAGTGAGTCGACGCCCAGCATGAAGAAGATGCCACCGATGCGTATGATGAAGGTGATCGCCTTTACAGCAGAGGAGCTAGCTAAAGAGAAGGGTGCTATTGTTGTGGAATTCAAGCAGCCGCCCGTACCGACGAAGCCGAAGGTAGTTGTTGCGCCTGTTGTCACGAAACCTGAAGAAGTGCAGGACGAGCCGGAGGTAGTTGATCCGTTACTGGATGTGGATGCGCCAACGGCCGAGAAACTCGAAGAAGTACAATAAGCGTAGGCCCGGTTACAGTAGTAGCCAGGCTTTTTATTAGGAGAGACAACGTGACAGTAATAGACAAGGATACAATAACGATTGATCTGACTGACAAGCGTGCAGGTCAGTTCGTGGGTAAGGGTTACAGGGTGTTGGACATAGGCGACCGCTTGCAGCCAGGCGATGAGCGCGTGCAATTCTCTGATGTCAGCAGGCGTGGTGATACGATGCACATACACGACAGCTTGTGGCATGCGCTTTCTATCGAAGAGAAGGGCCGTAAGCTATCGCAGGATGATGTGTGGTCCAGAGTGTACCGCCGTAAGCTGATCGACGACACGGTCGCTAAAGCAGAGCCACCGTTGTGTCGCATTCTGATGGGCAGGAGCTGTATGCTGGCTAATAACTGTGATGGTTGCATATACGATGACGCTGATTGGCCCATGATGCAGATCACCAACATCAAGGACATCGAGGTGATCGATGTCAGCAAGTACCGGGCTTTCACTGTGGTGGAGATGGGCTCTGCGGGGCATGAGGACCTGTTGAATGACACGCTCTCATACCTGCGCCGAGCGGCCGTGTTCTACGTACCTATCTACCTGCACACCAATGGCATCTCTCCGTTTGTGACGCGACGTGACTTGGAGGAGTGGGATGACATCATCGATGGGCTGGGGATTCATGTCACCAGTCAGTTACAGCTGAAGCTCATGTCCAGGTACGAGGAGTTCGACGCTCTCAAGACTGTTAGGCTCTACACGTACACTGGAGCTATGTATAGGGCCGTGAACGCGTGTAACCACGGCGAGCTTCAACTGCGGCAGGTAAGCGCTGACATGGTGCATCCGGCTGAGGTGTTCGCGTTCGTATGAGTGGACCGAATGACCAAGAGTTAAGCGTACGAACAGCGACTATGTGTGACCAGTCAGCCTTCAACCTATTGAGGGCTGCGCTGGGTAACATACGGTATGTACTTCAAAAGGATCACGTGCCATCTGCCACTGGTTGGGCTGAGCTCATGATCGAGGACATCAACCGAGTGGTTGATCCCGTTGTAGGTAAACCGATACTGGGCAGGGACATCAGTAGCGATCTTGATCGGTTCGGCGATGTAGTCGATGGTCAAGTAGCTGTTGGGAAGCGTAACGCCCCTAACATGAACCCCACTGATCTGGATGATCTACCAGAGACTGGACTGGCTAACAAAGAAGGAGGATCTCTCCATGCTTGATAAATGTAGGGTAGAACTGGAGCTCCCTGACAGTGATGAAGTGGCGGGTGCGAGACATCTGAGGGAGCACATCTGGTGTGAACTGGGTAACGCGTTACGGGAGGCCGGAGAATGAAGACTGCAATAGTTAGTTACGTGGTGACAGTGGATGCCACGCTGTGCTTGCCTGCCAGGCGGTTGGCAATCCGGCGTGCGTCCCCGTACTTCGTAAAGGGTACGTGGCATCATGGTGTGACTGTTGAGCTGTTGGATGCGTTTAAGAAAGAGGCCATAGCGGCGACAGGCTGTGTCAAGGTGGAGGAGAGCCCTTACTGGGATAGTTATACGTTCGTCTTTGATTCCGCTGACGTTGCGATATCACGCAGTAAGGCCACCATGAAGAAGTGTACCAAGTTCATTGATAAGCACTTCGTCGAGATGACGAATGATCAGGTGGACGTCAACATGGACAAGTGGGGATGAACGCTATTGATAAGGTGATAGCGGAACTACGGGAGCGTCACGGGTACTGGGGTGATCATCCTGAGTACCCGCCTGACGACTGGAAGTATGAAGTGGCTAACGGAGATAGCCGGCGAAGCTACTGGGAATGGGTAGCCTCCAAGTTGGATGATTGGGGCGGGTTAGACATCAAGGCAGAGGAAGGGACTAGCGATGAGCGATCCGAGAGTACAGAGGATACGTGAGGATCACATGGTGGGCAGGGGATCCTGTACGACTGTTGATGAGGCCTATTCAGATGAAGAGTTAGCGGCTGAGTTGGATCTGGATGGGATTGACAACCCATTGGATGCCCTGAACTGGGCACGAGATAGAGAGGAGATGCAGTTGGAGCAGGCCACCAACACTAGATGGGGGTGAGGACAGGAAGGAGGCTGAGAGTGGGTCAGTGGGATGATGCATTCAGAGAGTCAAAATCGGAAGCTGTGACTGAGGCTACGTGGGGACACCTGGCGCCTAAGCCCAGAGTAAGCTACCGCGGCGAGATTATATACGCTCACGGGTGTTATGGTGATTGTATTGTCATTAGCGACTGGTTCAAGGATCCAGAGGGTCGTGTGCTGTCAGGTAGTCCGTGGTATCATCGACATTTGATGAACTTCGTGAACGGTGCTACGGATAAGATTGACGGTGGTGAAGTATGGAAGTTCACCGGGACGTATTTTGCGTTCAAGAATGGTAGTTGTCGGTTCACTGGTAGTCATCACAAGGTGGAGATATGACAGAAGAGCCAAAGAAGAGAAAGTGTGACTTTGTCATGCTGGCCTGCCTTGCGTTCGAAGCGTTGGTGCTATTCGTACTCATCAATATCATGTGTGTAGCGACGGACAGGCGAGCAGCGGCTGAGGTTGTGTTGGAAGGTACGAACAGTGCCAGCCAGTAGGACCATCCACTTAGACGGCGGCAGCAGCAGTCAAGTAAGCAGCAAGCGGTATAAGGAGATCACCTCTGTATGTGAGAGGTGCCCGAGCCCTTGCTGCTTTCGTTTCAGCATGTATCCGATGCGGCGTGCCAACAAGACCATAGCCTGGGATGCTTGGCGTGACGCGAAGGATAAGGATTGGTGTTACGCTGTGGAGTTCGTCAAGAAGAACATGACGCAGTGTCGTTACCCAGCTCACATGGGCTGTAGGTCGTGGCTGGGAGCGCTTAATCAGCCAATGGTATTCACATGCAAGTGCTGGGATAAGAAGACCGGACTATGCTCCAAGTATCGTAAGCGACCTATGTTCTGTAAGATATTCATATGTCAACCTGCCTTGGATGGTGTGGTACCCGGACGTGTTAACTTCGGATCGCAGTATGCCATGATGATCAGGTAGACGCGTTGGACAGGGACTACGAGGTTAGGCAGGCTGAGATCAGGGCGAAGGGGTACACAGCTGACGCTGGACCTGGAGGATCACCTAGTGGATATAGAGTTTAGTGTCACAAATAAGGAGAAGGTTAAGACTGATGCGGAATGACTTTCAGATAGGGCCCAAGTTGCATCACACGGGAGCACGTAAGGTGTGGGTGTCAGGTTATTTGTCACATAACGTTGACGAGTACTGGTTCCACAGGGATGGCATGGGTGGCAAGATATCCAAGTCGTCAGTGGCTGGTAAGGTACTGACTAAGCTCATTGGTGATAATAAGCCACAGTACCAGATTGGAGACATAGCGTATCGCTATGGTTTAGCTGCTATGTCGACTGCCAAGCTCATTCTTTACATGGAAGCTAGGGATAAGCGGGCATACAAGCGAGGCCAAATGGACAAAGAAGCTGAACTGCTCCCTGCCCCAAGTAAGGGGGAAACATGAGTCTAG